>SESG01010002.1_pt1 | contig 20155 bp, 18 predicted proteins | sample 3171421 | NCBI WGS metagenome assembly SESG01 (sample SAMN10866946, study PRJNA518727) | freshwater metagenome | biome: subpolar coniferous forest; feature: holomictic lake; material: water; isolation source: holomictic Lake 227, 6 m and 8 m depth | place: Canada: near Kenora, Ontario | collected... | reverse complement strand
AGATAACTGAAAAGCTCAAGGCAGGTGTTAATCCCCCAACGGTTGGAACCATGAATATTAAACCCACATTTGCGATATATGGAGATTCACATGCAGTAGCTTTGATTCCTGCTATAGAATATGAAGCAAATCAATACATGGTATCAGGGTTTGTATTGACCATGGGGGGGGTACCTCCCTTGTCAGGCATAGATATTAGCGATGATTCTGTTGATGAGGTTAGAATTAACAATGGTGTGCTTAACTTTATCAAAGTTCATCCTGAGATTAAGACAGTTATACTTGCAGGCCGCTGGGCAGCAAATATCAAGGGACACTATGGTCATGAATCATCATTTAATTATAAACTCCATGATTCTTTTGGCGAATATAACGAAAATCAAGCAAATGCAATATTATTAAAAGCTGTCTTAAAAGAACTGTTCAGTCACTACTTGCTATGGGACGAGAAGTAGTGATAGTTACTGATGTACCTGAAGTTGGATATGATGTTCTAAGGTTTTATTGGCTGCAAACACGATTCCCCTCGATTATAAATAATCTGGATATTCGACCTACCATTGCAGAATACAATGAACGTCAACGTGAAGTGAAGGAAATAGTCAATGAGTTGAAAAAACTGCAAGGTGTCACCATTGTTCATCCTGAATCCATGTTGTTTGATGAAAAAGGCAAAGGAAGGATTATTGCAAATGGTGAACTACTCTACCGCGACGATGATCATCTTTCTTCCTTTGGTTCTCGCTATGTTGCACATGCTTTCGATGATATGTTTAATGGAATTGCCAGTATACATGAATAATCTCAAAAGTATGTATTAGAATCCAATAAATATATTGGCTTGAAAGTCTCAAGCTTATACATTTACTAATACATATATAAGAGTTGGGATTGGGAGTTCTTATAATTCCTGCAAGTGGTGCCTCACAGATCATCAACCGACACTTCATAAAAAATATGAATAATTTTTTTTACTCATTATCTGTCAATTGATGTGTTAGGTGCTATTTGCCGATTATATTCAAAATTGCGGATAAAAAAATGAAGACGTATTCACATCAAAAATATAGGCGTTTTGGATTTCCGCTATTCATTGGTTTATTGTACAGCGCATGTATCATATTCCTGCAGGTTGGTATTACATACTATCTCTCTTTTCAGATACTTGCATTTTTTCTTCTTTTGATTGTTGTTGCGCAAAATAAGCCTGTATTTGTCAATCTTCAACCGATGTTGTTAACCACTATAATCTTTGCTGTTTTTTTATTGTTTACAGCTTTTAATATGCCATCGGCCATAAGTCAAAACAGTGGCAATATTTTTATTACTTTTTTAGGGGTCATGGGTTATGTTTTGATGATCATTGTTGGTCCCAATATAGCTTTTCAAAAACCAGAAAATATATTGCACTTCTTTAGGTTTGTCTCGGCAGTGAATATTATTACTATTGCTGCTTTAATAATATTAACTGATCTGGCTATAATACCCTTGCTCAACAGAGAAACTTTGATTTTACAGAATACGACTTTGATTGATAATTTCACAACCATGGATGTTTTGTTAAATGACTTCGCATTTAGGAATAGTAATGGAATTAAACTTGATATTGATTTGTTTTATGGAGAGCAGAGCTTTTTAGCTGTGGTTATTTTTGCTTCTATTACAACTTACATTATCAGTGAAAAATTATTACAGGCACTGACACCAAGTCTTGGCGAAAAGGGAAAGACAAGGCAAAAGTTGAAGTCATTTTCAATGCACAACATAAGTTTGAATCGTTTGGTTTTAGTCGCTGCATTGGGTTCAATGGTATATATACAATCATTCAGTTCATTTTTTTATGTGTTGGTGATTTGCTTATCTCTATTTCTTTCTATGCAATTCCATAGATTTTCAATAAAGCTTAATCTTAAAAGTGTATTATTTTTTCTGTTGGCAATTATAGTACTTGTGAGGATTGTTTGGACAGCATCAACTTACTATATTTTCAGGCTCACTACAGTGTCTGATAGTGTTAGTTTTGAGCAAAGATTTAATAGTATATTTAATTTTAGTATTCTTGATTATTTGATTGGAATTACCCATGTTGCTGACATACCTCAATATGGTTATCATAATGGCATTATTTACGTTATTGCCATTTCAGGCTTTGGAGGTATTTGTTTTCTCGCCTTTCTTTTCTATAGAACCTACATTTTATCCCGAGCTTTCAAGTTGTCATTCCTGGCTATTATGTGTATTTTGGCAATTTTCTCTCAGAATGGAGGCGTATTCAGTCCCAGTAAAGTTGTGCTTTTGTTGTCAGTGTTTATTCCGCTCTCTTGTGCTAATCAATTAAAACTGACCAAAACGATAAAATAATAAAAGATATGTCAGTACTGGTATGATTTGAAGATTATATTTCCGCATTATTCTATAGTTAATTACTTTTTTTTATAGATACTGTTAACGTGCAATAACGTGTATATTTTCTTTCTAAATGAACCAAAAAAAATGGAAGAATGGTATCTGTTTTTGCGTTCATACTTGGTAAAGAAACTCTGGTTTCCGGATAGTATTATATTTCAATCGCTCAGGCAAGACTATATTCATATAAATTGATATGACAGGTTTTAAAAAATTTTTATGGTTGGAAGGTATCTTTGATGAAAAATCTGTAAGCTCATTCCTGGCTATCAGTCCGGCTGCTAATTTTTGGCAGAAAGGCTTTGTTGAGGCATTGCATGAGCTTGGCCATGAAGTTGATGTTATAGGCTATCCTGTTGAACGTGCCTGGCCATTCGGAAGACTCATGGTAGGTAATAATATGGCTTCGCTTTTGCCTGGTCTTAAAGGAAAGGTCGTTGGTTATTTGAATTTTCCTTTCTTTCGCGATACAGTACAATATTTTAACATGTTAAAGGTAGTTAAAAGTTTTTTTGGCAATTCAGAAAACATGCCAGACTATCAAATGATATGGTCATGCCTTGAAAAAGCTACTGATACAACTCCGGCGATTAAAATGGCCAAATACATCCGGAATAAATATGGGATTCCCTGGATATGCATTGTCGCAGATGGTTCTGCACCCCCTGGTGCAGATGGTTATGTCTATCTGGCATGGAATTATTATCATTCAACAGCATCTCCCGGACCATCAATGTACATAGATGGCGGCGTACCTGATGTCAAGAGTGCAAACGATCAATTTCTGGCCGTGAATAATTTTTCGCTGAAAAGGAGTTTGATGTATATGGGTGATCTTGGGCCACATGGCGGTGTTACACAATTGGCTCGTGTGTTTAACAAGGTTAATAGTGATGATATTCAGTTATGGATTTGCGGGAGAGGTAATAATGCTGAATTGGCACAATTGGCAGAGATTGATTCACGGATTAAAATCAAGGGTTTTGTTGATTCAAAGGAGTTAAACCAGCTTGCGAGTGCAACTTTTGCTTTTGTAAATCCACGACCTAATTCATTTTTACCAAACAAACTTAATTACCCATCAAAGCTGCTGCATTATCTCGCTTTTGGAAAGCCGGTTATATCTACTTTTACTGATGGAGTTAGTCCAGACTATGCAGAAATCCTTATTCCCATCCGAGATGAGTCAGATGATGCCTTATGTGAAGCAATAGATCGAACCATGAAGATTGATGTCAATGAATATGAAGCAATACGAGATCGTATCGAAAGATTTAATAAAACACATACATGGGCTTATCAAGTTAATAGATTTGTTTTGTGGTTGAAAAACGAAAAAATATAAATTTGAATTGCTTAATTATTAATGAATTGATGATAATCTGTTTTTTTATAAATAGTTTCTTTTGATGAATAGGCAATCATGCTTTTTACGCTTCTTAAGAAAATTTGTTAATGTTCACAGCATATCATTTAACTATTCCCTTGTATGCCTGATGTGAGCTGTCAAAGTAATGCATAAAATAAGAATGACATATATATGAAAAGCAACAAAAATAGTTGTTTCAAAATAGACTCTGACTCTCTTTACTTGATAGCTGACTCTGCTCCTTGGGATAGTGAGATATTTGGATGTTCTGTTGCCGCAATATCTATCATTGATGTAAAAAAAATTGCATCTGCACAGAATCAGTTTGAGCAATTTAAAATCTGGATATCTGATAATTCGATTCAAATTGTTTCATCTCGATTGTCCCATGAACAGATAGATGTTTCGATGTTTTTGGAGAGAAATAACTTTCGGTTTGTTGAAATGGTTCTGCATCCCCTTGCAAAGGATTTACAGAATTTTCCAGTTACCCATACCGATATGTTTGTAGAACCGGTAATTCAATCAGAGTTACTCTCCGTGATATCTATGGCGGAGCGATCCTTTAGTTTTGAACGCTATCATATCGATCCTCGTATTGATTCTCAACTTGCAAATCTGAGGTATGGACGTTGGATAAGGAATAGTTTTTATGACTCGAAGCAGGAACTCCTGAAAGTCATGTTGAGCGATGGGCATATCGTTGCTTTTTTTGTTGTAGAGAATAGAAATGATTCTTCAGTTTATTGGCATCTGACTGCAGTGAATCCTGATTATCAGGGAAAAAAATTGGGTTATAACATTTGGATGACGATGATTAATTATCATAAGACAATTGGTATGGACAGTATATTTACAACTATCTCAGCGAGAAACACCCCTGTTCTGAATTTATATTCAAAATTAAATTTCAGATTTACACCTCCTGAAATGACTTTTCACTGGATCAAATCAGATCAGTAGTAATTTAATTGATGCTTATGTTCCTGTAGGGCGCCCTTTTCGTGCTATTCTTTAGTTAAATTTATATCGTCGTAGTCTTCTTAAGCACTAATCAATCACATTGTCTTGATCCTTTCGTATTCTTCTCTCTAAACCAATTTTGCATAATTGCACTTATAACTTGAGTTTGCGTCTATCTGCATGAAGATTCCATTTAACAAACCCTACCTGACAGGCAAAGAGCTGCATTTTATAGCTGAGGCAAATGCACTTGGTCAATTGGCTGGTGACGGTTATTTTACCAAATGTTGCAGTAACTGGCTGGAGCATCGCACAGGTTGCCAAAAGGCTTTACTTACCCATTCCTGCACTGCGGCATTGGAGATGGCAGCAATGCTCGCCGACATTCAGCCCGGTGACGAGGTGATCATGCCCTCCTATACCTTTGTTTCAACGGCTAATGCGTTTGTTCTCCGTGGAGGAGTACCTGTATTTGTGGACATTCGCCCTGACACTCTCAATATCGACGAAACGCTGATCGCAGAGGCTATCACCGCCAAGACCAAAGCTATTGTGCCTGTGCACTATGCTGGTGTGGCCTGCGAGATGGATACGATCATGGATATTGCTCGCCGCCACGGTTTGCTGGTGATTGAAGATGCCGCTCAAGGCGTTATGGCGACCTACAAGGGCCGTGCATTGGGTGCCATAGGGCACTTGGGCTGTTACTCCTTTCATGAGACTAAAAACATCATATCAGGTGAAGGCGGAGCTCTGCTGATTAACGATCCGGCGCTGGCCGAGCGTGCCGAGATCATCCGCGAAAAAGGCACCAATCGCAGCCGTTTTTTTCGTGGTCAGGTTGACAAATACAGTTGGGTAGATATCGGCTCTTCCTACCTTCCAGGTGAGATTATTGCTGCTTTTTTATGGGCGCAGATGCAGGAGGCTGAGCATATCACCGACCGCAGACTTGCGATTTGGGATCGCTATCATACCGCTTTTGCAGGCTTGGAGATGGCTAACCGACTGCGCCGACCCATAATCTCGCCTGATTGCAAGCACAATGCGCACATGTACTACCTGTTGCTGCGCGATCTTGACGACCGAAGTGCATTTCTTGATGCGATGAAACAACAAGATATATTCTGTGTATTCCATTACGTGCCCCTGCACACTGCCCATCAGGGGCTCCTTTGCGGGCGTGCCATTGGGGATTTACCAGTTACCGGTAACCTCTCTGACCGGATAGTGAGGATGCCGTTGTGGGTGGGATTGGGTGATGCACAAGATGTGATTGTTGATAAAGTATTTAATTGCCTGCGTGTTCCTGCTGAAAATTAGTGGCTGGATTCGGCAGATATATTACCGACTTGCCAGTAACTTCTTTCTGAGCATGTCAATAATATTCTCCTTTATTTGAAGACGATGTCATCAAACAAAATGAGTGGCCAGAAGAGCTATCGTATTCTTGTGGTTGATCTCGAACCAACTCCCTATAAGACGGATCTATGGAATGCCTTTTCAGATTCAAGGGAGTTTGAAATATCTGTTATCTATACAGAACGAAAAAACTGGCTTCCCGATGGCGGGCATAATTATTTGAAATGGCCAGAGAACAGGCATGAAAACACCATTCTCGAAGGTAAGGGCATATCCGGTACCTTGAGTTCATCCTTGTTTGTGGCAAAACAAATATTGAAAAGTAACACAGATTTAATTTTCATTGCAGGCTATGTTCACCTTGCTACGGTAATCGCTCTTGTTGGTTCAATAATTCTGCAAAAAAGTTTTGTAATGCATGCAGATGAATTTAACAATAGCCGCCCCCAGAGCAAACTTGGTACTCTTGCGTGGTTTTTGCGGGAGCTGTTGCGAAAATTAATATTCAAGTATAGTGAAGGAGTACTTGTCTGCGGGAGAAGAGGCCAGGAAACAGCCTTGCTTGCAGGTTGTGCCAAAGATAAAATTTTTGATTTCCCTTATGTTATTGATGTGGATCGGATGAGAAAAGAGGCGCCTGATGTGCTTCCTCAAGAGTGTATTGCAGATCTGGAGGAGGGTGCGCTTGTTATCTTTTTTAGTGGAAGAATGATACCAAGAAAGGGCCTCCCGACGTTGTTAACTGCATTGTCCGGAAAGCCAACAAGTAAAAAATGGGCTTTATGGATTGAAGGGGATGGTCCTGAACTTATCGGGTACAAAGCTCTGGCTCAAAAATCCGGCATACAGGATCATTGCAGATTTCTGGGTTTCTGTCAGTACGATATTCACAGTTGGCTGATACGATCAGCGGATATCGTTGTTGTTCCTTCGTTGGTGGATACTTGGGGTATTGTCGTTGATGAAGCTATCCAGCTTGGTAAGGCGGTTATATCAAGTGACGCAACTGGATCAGGATATGACAGAATACAGAATGAACGCAATGGTTTTATTTTTCCAGCCGGTGATGTCCTCTCTCTCTCTAATATACTTGTTCCTTTGATTGATGATCAGAATCAGCGAGAACTGATTGGCAGAGCTGCTGAGAACGGGGAGAAAAATCTTCGACCGGCAGACAATGTGGAAACACTGTTAACATTAATAAAAAAAAAGAGGTAAGCAGATAATGGTTTCCCCTTTTTGGATTGCTGCATGAGAATAGCTCAGGTTGATGTCAATTACGATTTCAGCAGTACAGGAAAGATTGTCGCTGATTTAGTTACTGGTTTGAGTGATTCAGGGCATGATGCAATTGCATGCTTTGGTCGAGGTCCTGATGCCAATAGTGACAAAGCATACAGAATCAGCTCAAGAGCAGAGGTTCTTCTGCATGCGTTTGCCACTCGTATTACAGGTTTAACGGGTTGTTTCTCTCCGTTCTCTACCCGCAGGCTGATTGAACGCCTTGAGCATTTTTTGCCCGATGTTGTTCATCTCCACGATTTGCATGGATATTTTTTGAATATCGGCCAGCTTGTTGAATATCTCAAGGCCAGGCGTATTCCTGTACTTTGGACATTTCACTGCGAGTTCATGTATACCGGCAAGTGTGGTTATGCGTTTGACTGCGAAAAGTGGAAAACCGGGTGCAATAATTGTCCTGATCTCAGGGGATATCCACAAAGTTTGTTTTTCGATTTCACCAATCGCATGTTTCGAGACAAGCAGGCGCTTTTTGCAGACTTTGAACAACTGCATCTGGCGGCTCCTTCCAAATGGCTTGCGGATCGGATGCGACAGTCGATGGTTCGCAACAAGCCTGTCAGTGTGGTTCACAATGGCATAGATGTTTCGACCTTCAGTCGCAGGTATACAAAAGCTCTTAAAGATTCGCTCGGGCTTACAAACGAATATGTTGTTCTTTCAGTCGGTGCAGACCTGCTTTCCGAGCGCAAGGGGGGAAGATGGGTGCTTGAGCTTGCGGCACGTCATCCCGATGCAGGTATTGCGTTCGTGATGGTGGGAGTGGATCAGGTGCCGAAACAAATTCCGGGAAATGTGAGAATGATTCCCCGCATCTTCGACCAAAGGGTACTTGCTGAATATTATTCATTGGCTGATGTGCTGCTTTTAACCAGCTCGAAAGAGACATTCTCAATGGTGAGTGCTGAAAGTCTGGCGTGTGGCACACCTGTAATTGGGTTTGATTCGGGTGCACCAAAAGAGGTTGCGCTGCCTGGATATGGAGAGTTTGTGCTCTATCCTGATATTGATGCTCTGGAATCTCTGCTTTTGCGCCTAAAGGCAGGGGAGTTCACCCTTATGTCATCGACTGAGTGTGAGAAGTTTGCAAGGGCTCGTTATTCGAAAGAGGCCATGGTGAAAGCCTATGAGTCCATTTATAGAGAGTTGATTAATCGCTGAGGATGAAAGCACTAAAGAGAGGCTGTTTGGTCTCGTGCTGTTAGAGTTATAGTATCCTCGTATATCGGATAACTTTATAATGATTTGGGAGGATTTTTGTGAAAACTGAAACAAGATATTTAGATGGCACTTACTTGGAAAATCATCCAACCTGGGATCGTGAGGATGCACCGTGGAAGGCAAATCTGGTAGTAAAGATTTTGAATTTTCACAATATTCATCCTGGATCGATCTGTGAAGTTGGGTGTGGTTCTGGTGATATTCTTCGTTGCCTGCAAGCAAGTTTCCCATTCTCACAAATGTTTGGTTATGATATTTCACCCCAAGTGACGCAGTTTTGGTTTAATGATAAAAATTCGAATCCAGTGACTTTTCAACTTGGTAACTTTCTTGAAATAAACACTCTAAAATACGACGTATTGTTGATGATTGATGTATTTGAACATGTCCGCGATCCATATACTTTTTTGGAGAAATGTCGAGTTCATGCAAAAAAATTTGTTTTCCATATACCTCTCGACTTAAGTGCTTCAGGGGTAGCAAGAAAAGTTCCATTGGTCAATGCTCGAAGAAGCGTTGGACATCTTCATTTTTATACAAAAGATCTGGCACTTGAAACCTTGACTGATTGTGGGTACAAGATTATTGACTGGAAATACACTGGGGCATCTTTGAATATGCCAAATCGAACCTGGCAAACGCGGTTAGCTTCTTTGCCGCGTAAATTGTTTTACTGGTTAAATAAAGATGTTGGTGTCCGTTTATTGGGTGGTGAGACATTACTGGTTTTAGCCGAGTAATTCGATACAATATAAAGTGTATTACTTGAAAAAATCATCCAAACGAACAAAAACCATCAAGCTTTTATCCATTCGCGCTGTCGGCAAAAAAAGTGTATTGCTTTGTTTTACTGACTGGACGTGATCAGGAAAACGTCTGAAAACATTTGGGCATTTTGGCGTTGCTTTAGTAGATGGGGTATAAATTTCTGACTTCAATCGGAACAGTTTACTGGGGCATGCAGGATTGTGGCATCAGAATTGAGCCGGGTGATTCTTGCTATATTGCCAGCCCAAAGGGTCAATTCTGATTTGCAAGAATTAATTTGTAAGTGATATGTCGATAAATCTTCGTAATTTACGCAGAAATATACCTAAGAACAAATAATGAGTATACGGCCTTATCAAATCTGTACCCATTGCATTATGGATACGTCCGATCCAGACATCGTTTTCGATGAGCGTGGTTGGTGTGACTACTGCAATAACTTTGACTCCCTGATAAAGCCAAATTGGCATACCGATCAAACTGGAAAAGACGAACTCAAATTATTGGCTGACAAGATTCGTCAGGAGGGTAAGGGCAAAGATTTCGATTGTATTATCGGGCTTAGCGGGGGATTGGATAGCTCTTATGCAGCCTATGTGGTGAAGGAAAAAATGGGTTTGCGTCCTTTGTTGTTTCATGTTGATGCTGGCTGGAATACCGATCAGGCGGTCGGCAATATTGAGAAGCTTGTCGATGGTCTTGGGCTTGATCTTTATACTGAAGTCATCAATTGGGAGGAAATGAAGGATTTGCAGCTTGCATTCCTTCGGTCGCAAATTCCCGATCAGGATCTGCCGCAGGATGCGGCATTTTTTTCGTCGCTTTACAAGTTTGCCCGCAAGTACCGCATTAAATATATTATTACCGGGTCAAATTACTCTACAGAGTGTTGTCGTGAACCAGAGGCGTGGGGGGGGTATCTGGGGATTGATAAAGTCCTTTTCAGCGATATCCACAAACGTTTTGGCAAGCTGGAATTAAAGAGTTTTCCACTGGTCGATATCTTTGTTTACAAGGTGTTCTATCAGAAGATTCTTGGTATGAAGGTGGTTATGCCCTTGAATCTGGTGCCTTTTGTCAAGAAGGATGCTGAAGCTGAACTGGAGCGTCGTTTTGGATGGCAAAAATTTCTTCACAAGCACCATGAGTCTCGTTTTACACGCTTTTATGAAGACTATTGGTTACCCCGCAAGTTTGGTTATCACAAGCGCCGGGCACATTTTTCGAGCCTCATCATGACCGGGCAAATGACCCGTGATCAGGCTTTGGCCCGCATTTCCCGCACGGAAATGGATGAACATTTTCTGACGCAGGAATTTGAGTATATGGCAAACAAGCTTGGATTGAGTGTAGCCGAACTACAGACAATTTTTAAGGGCGAGAACAAGAGCTATCGGGATTACAAGAACAAACGCTGGGCTATCGGCTTGGGGACCAACCTGCTGCGTATGCTTGGGTTAGAAAAAAGGTTTTTTCGATGATTCATATCGTTGATTATGGTTTGGGTAATGTTCAGGCTTTTTTGAATGTCTACAAGCGCTTGGGTATTGACGCTATTCGCGCACGCTCTAAAGAAGAGTTCCATGATGTGACCAAGCTGATACTCCCCGGTGTAGGTGCCTTTGATCATGCAATGGAGTTGCTCCGTGCCTCGGGAATGCTCGAGCCGCTTGAAGAGCTTGTGATTGGCGACCATGTTCCTGTTTTGGGTATTTGTGTCGGTATGCAGATTTTGGCTGATTCGAGTGAAGAGGGCGCAATGTCGGGGCTTGGCTGGGTGCAGGGGCGAGTACGAAGTTTTGCCGGTCATTCAGCCTCATCTGTATTGCCAATGCCGCATATGGGGTGGAATGATGTCATTGTCGGAGCTGAGTCACCCCTGTTCAAAGGGCTTGAACAGGATGCACGTTTTTATTTCCTGCACTCCTATTATTTTGATTGCAAAGATGCTTCTCAGGCGGTTGCCCGTGCCGATTATGGTTTTCAGTTCGATTGTGCAGTTCAAGCAGGGAACATCTTTGGTGTCCAGTTTCATCCTGAAAAAAGTCACCATTGGGGGACAATCTTGTTAAAGAATTTTGCGGAAATTTAAGCTGATGTTGCGTCCTCGAATTATTCCTTGCTTGCTTATCCATCAAGGAGGCCTGGTAAAGACGGTAGGGTTTGGTAACCCCAAGTATGTTGGAGATCCGATCAATGCAGTAAAGATATTCAACGAGAAAGAGGCTGACGAACTTATTGTTCTTGATATCGATGCTACGGTTAACAATGCTGATCCGGATTATCGGATGATTGCTCATCTTGCTGCTGAGTGCCGTATGCCTTTGTGCTACGGCGGAGGTGTACGAAACCCTGAACAAGTCAAGAGAATTATTGGGCTCGGTGTCGAAAAAGTTGCCATGAGTTCAGCAGCGGTTGATGATCCTTCGCTTGTGACTCGTGCCGCTGAGGCAATTGGTCGGCAAAGCGTTGTAGTTGTTATTGATATCCGCAAGAAAAGCGGAATTTTCGCCAAGGGCTACGAAGTATTTACCCGAAATGGAAAGCAGGCACATAAGACTGATCCTTTTGAGCTTGCATTTGAAATGCAGGAAGCGGGGGCTGGAGAGATTGTCATTAATTCGATAGACCGTGACGGGCAAATGAAAGGATACGATCTTGCTCTTGCTGACCGAATGCGCAAGAAATTAAGAATTCCTCTGACGTTATTGGGAGGGGCAGGATCGCATCAGGATATCAGTACTTTGCTGGGTGAGTGCGGGGTGGTTGGCGCCGCAGTCGGCAGTCTTTTTGTTTTCAAAGGGCCATATCGAGCCGTTCTTATAAACTATCCAACACCTGATCAAAAAGATGGGATTTGTGAAACCGGGTTGGAATTATTTTCAAAAAGGTGACCATTAATGTTTAAACACAAGATTCTTCTTATAACCGGAGGGACAGGTTCTTTCGGCAATGCCGTGCTTCGTCGTTTTCTGGATTCAGATCTTGGTGAAATCCGCATTTTCAGTCGTGATGAGAAAAAGCAGGATGACATGCGCAAAAAGTACAATAATTCGAAGTTGAAGTTTTATATCGGAGATGTGCGTGACTACCAGTCAGTATTAAATGCCGTTCGAGGAATTGATTTTATCTACCATGCAGCGGCACTCAAGCAGGTTCCTTCCTGTGAATTTTATCCACTTGAGGCGGTCAAAACCAATGTTCTCGGAACTGAAAATGTGCTTGAGGCTGCAATTGCCTGCAATGTAAAGAGGGTAATCTGTCTGAGTACTGACAAGGCCGTTTATCCAATCAATGCAATGGGAATTTCCAAGGCCATGATGGAGAAGGTCATTGTAGCCAAGTCGCGCAACAGTGAGTCTACTGTTATTTGCGCAACCCGGTACGGCAATGTGATGGCTTCACGCGGGTCGGTTATTCCACTGTTTGTTGATCAGATCTTTGCTGGCAAGCCTTTGAGTATTACAGATCCGAATATGACCCGTTTCATGATGACTTTGGATGATGCTGTCGATTTGGTGCTGTATGCATTTAAACATGGAAAGCCAGGGGAAATTTTTGTTCAAAAAGCTCCAGCGGCTACGATAAGTACGTTGGCAAAAGCGATTACGGAACTTATGCGTGTGCCAGACCATGAAATTCGTATAATTGGGACACGACATGGTGAAAAGTTGTATGAAGCGCTTCTCAGTCGGGAAGAGATGGTTTGTGCAAAAGACCTGGGCGGTTATTTCTGTGTTCCTCCAGACCAGCGCGACCTGAACTATGGAAAGTTTGTTGAACAGGGAGAAACAAGAATTTCTGAAGCGGTTGATTACAATTCTCATAACACCATTCGATTGGATCTTGATGGGATGAAGGCTTTGTTGATGAAGCTATCTTTTATGCAGGCTATAACGCGGGGCGAGTATGCCCAGCCGGAGGGGTGATATGCGTGTATTGGTGACAGGATCAAAGGGCTTTATCGGCAAAAATTTGGTTTTGCGACTTGCTGAATTACCTGATATTGAGGTTTTGCATTTTGATCGTGAAGATGAGTTGTCCATGCTCCAGACCAGGGCGCTCCAGGCTGATGTTGTTGTGCATTTAGCGGGGGAAAATCGTCCCCAAAATGATGCCTGTTTTGAAAAAGGAAATACCGGATTGACTAAAGAGCTGTGTGAAGCAGTGAAATTAACCGGCAGAAAGATTCCTGTTGTTTTTGCATCTTCGATACAGGCTGAGCTTTCCAATCCTTACGGCCAAAGCAAGCGAAATGCTGAATTGGCGTTGGAAGAGCTTTCGAGACAATCAGGCAATCCGGTATCGATCTATCGGTTGCCCAATATATTCGGCAAATGGTGCAAGCCTAACTACAATTCAGTTGTCGCCACTTTCTGTCATAATGTTGCGCGTGATTTGCCTGTCCAGATAAATGATCCCTCTACCCGGTTGCATCTTGTTTATGTCGATGATGTTGTATCTGAGTTTTTGCATGCGATTGGATCAATATCTGATGGTGTACGTTGGGGAAAGGTTGATGCAGAGTATTCGATCACTCTCGGGGAGCTGGCTGTTCAGATCGAAGCTTTCAGGAATTGCCGCAGCACTCTGATCTCTGAACGAGTAGGAATTGGTTTGGTAAGGGCTCTCTATGCAACGTATGTCAGTTATTTACCCCCCAACAGTTTTGCTTATGCCTTACCTTTTCACGCTGATAAAAGAGGGGTGTTTGTAGAAATGCTCAAAACCCCGGATTGCGGCCAGTTTTCATACTTTTCCGCGCATCCCGGGGTGACGCGCGGAGGCCATTATCATCACACCAAAAGTGAAAAATTTCTGGTCATCAAGGGCTCAGCGAGATTTTGCTTTAAACATGTTGTGACCAGTGAAACTTATGAAATAGTTACTTCTGGCGAGGTGCCTCAAGTGGTTGAGACTGTCCCGGGATGGGCACATGATATCACAAATGTAGGAAGTGAAGAGCTGATTGTTATGTTGTGGGCCAATGAGATTTTTGATAGTCGGAAACCGGATACAATAGCAATGAACGTGACGTTATGAAAAAGTTGAAGGTAATGACTGTCGTTGGTACTCGGCCTGAGATTATTCGCCTTTCTCGGGTGGTGGCAAAACTGGACAGGTATACAGCCCATATTTTGGTGCATACGGGTCAGAACTACGACTATGAACTGAACCAGATTTTTTTCGACGATCTTGAAATACGTCGGCCTGATCACTTTCTGGAGGCTGCGGGGTCAACAGCGGCAGAAACTGTAGGGCTCATTATTGCAAAAGCAGATGTGGTTCTTGAGAGAGAAAAACCTGATGCGCTTCTCATTCTTGGTGACACAAACTCATGTCTTGCCGCATACCCGGCCAAACGCAGGAAGATTCCTGTATTTCATATGGAGGCGGGTAACCGTTGTTTTGATCAACGGGTGCCTGAGGAGATCAATCGCAGGATTGTTGATCATACAGCCGATATCAACCTGACATACAGCGATATAGCTCGTGAATACCTGCTTCGTGAAGGATTGCCGCCCGACCGGATTATAAAGACAGGGAGTCCAATGTTCGAAGTGCTTTTGCACTATCGAGACAAGATTGACCGGGCTGATGTGCTTACACGGTTAGATCTCGTTCCCGGCGACTATTTTGTTGTCAGTGCCCATCGCGAAGAAAACATTGAATCGGACAGAAATTTTCTGCGCCTTGTAGATATTTTGAATGCCCTTGCTGAACAGTATAAGAAACGAGTGATTGTTTCAACCCATCCAAGAACCCGTAAAAGGATTGATGCGAGTGGTGTTGTTTTCAATGAACAGGTAGAGCTGCTAAAACCGCTCGGCTTTTGTGATTATGTGCATCTTCAGATGCATGCGAAGGCAGTACTTTCCGATAGTGGCACAATTAATGAAGAATCATCAATCCTGAATTTTCCGGCACTTAATATCCGGGAGGCGCATGAACGTCCCGAGGGTATGGAAGAGGCATCGGTGATGATGGTGGGTCTTGAAGCAGAACGAGTCATGCAGGCGCTGACGATACTTGATACCCAGTCACGCGGGTTGGAGCGATGTTTGCGACAAGTAGCCGATTATTCAATGCCCAATGTATCAGATAAAGTGATCAGGATTATTCATAGTTATACTGATTACGTCAATCGCGTGGTTTGGAAAAAATATTGAAAAAGGGTTTGACATTAAAGCGTATTGCATTGATTGCCGATGCTTATCCACCGATGCGAACTTCTGCGGCAGTTCAATTACGGGATTTATCGAAGGAGTTGGTTAGGCAGGGCTATTTGCCTACAGTGCTTATTCCATCTGCAAATATTGACCTGCCCTGGATACTGGAAGATGTAAATGGTGTACAGATATTGCGCCTTAAAGCACCGCAGACCAAAGATATCGGCTATATACAGCGAACCGTTGGTGAGTTTTTGCTGCCGTTCATGATGCTGCGTAATCTGCGACAAAGTCCATTGGCAAAGGAACGCTGGGATGGCGTGGTATGGTATTCTCCGACTATTTTTCTTGGCCCGATAGCAAATGCGTTGAAAAAAACGAATGCTTGCCGGAGTTATCTGATTATCAGGGATATTTTTCCTGAGTGGGCTGTTGACATGGGATTACTCAGCCGTGGTTTGGCTTACCGTTTTTTTAAAGTCATAGAATCTTATCAGTATTCAGTGGCCAATGTAATCGGCGTACAGACACAGGCTAATGTGTCATATTTTGATTATTGGGCAAAACAGAAAGATTGTCGGGTTGAAGTATTGCAGAACTGGCTTTCCGATGAACAGGATGCGGGGTGCAGCATTTCAGTGACTCATGGACCTTTGGCCGGACGTACAATATTTGTCTATGCCGGAAATATGGGTGTAGCACAGGGAATGGGCATTCTCCTGGATCTCGCCGAGAAATTGCAAAAAAGAGATGATATTGGATTTTTGTTCGTAGGTAGAGGGCGCGATGCTCAATGCCTGCGGGATGATGCCAAAGCCAGAAAGTTGAGTAACGTGGAGTTTCATGACGAGATTGATCCTGCTGAAATCCCTGGTTTGTATGCCCAATGCCATGCAGGTTTAGTAGCATTGGATCCCCGACACAAGACCCACAACATTCCAGGCAAATTCCTTTCGTATATGCAGAGTGGTTTACCGGTTTTGGCAACGATCAATCCCGGAAATGATCTGGAAAACCTGATTAATCATGAAGGCGTCGGGCGGGTTTGTACCGATTCCTCAGTGCAGACTCTAAAGCATTTAGCTGAGGAGCTGGTACATGCTATTGCAACAGATCATGCCTTGTCATTTCGCTGTAAAGTGCTTTCATCGCGATTGTTTTCATCGGAAGTTGCAGTCAAACAGATAACTGCGGCGCTCAATGCATGATTATTTTTCGTTCCAACGTGTTGACGAAGAGCACTATTGCCCTTGCTGCCGTTTACCTGCAAAGAGAAAGATACAGAAACAAGAGAGATATAAAAGATTGGCATTTTAAGGGACGTAGCTAATTATTTATAGATAATTCCGATTGTCAAGGTTTCCTGATGGGCTGATATTGCGAAATATCAGGGGATATGATGATTTTTCATGTTTTGAGCCTCCTTCGTTGATTGCTTTTTGATTTATTAAAGGGACGTTCTTGACTATTACCTTTTTCGAGCCCTGTTATTCCGCTCTATCCTGGTCAGAATCGGAGGAAAGGTTAATTTTCAGGATTGGCTTGAGCAAACTTTCCAGAGCTTGGGATGATTTTTTTCTTCTTTGCATTTGGTGAAGGTGATCTGAAATAGCTTTATTTTATAAAGGGGATTTTTTAAGTGAGAGGAATCGGTAAAATTTTATTGCTGAATCAAGAAGGAGTAGCTGAAATACATTGAAAAAGAAAAAGAAAAAGAAGCTGAAACCATGCCAGGAGGAAGTTGTTCAGAAGTTCATGCTGCTGGATGATTTGTTGGCAAGCTATAAGGAATTTCTGTTGGATGATTACGACGCATACAGGAATCATTGTTTGCGCGTGTTTAATTTGTGCTGTGCTTTTGCTGGTGACAGTGAGGTCGCAAAGGAAAAAATCGCCATTGCCACTGCGTTTCATGATCTCGGAATATGGACAGAGAAGAGCTTCGATTATATTCTTCCTTCTCAACGGCTTGCAAGGAGTTATCTTGAAAAGAGTGGCAGAGCGTCATGGTCTGATGAAATAGAGGCAATGATTGGAGAGCATCACAAGATTACCCGGTATGAGGCCAATCCAGGCTGGCTGGTTGAGCCCTTCAGAAAGTCGGACTGGATAGATATGACGGGTGGACTGCTTCGGTTTCTTTTGCCAGATGATTATGTTACGGATGTCATTTATGCCTTTCCAAATGCCGGATTCCATAGAAGGCTTGTTCAACTCACTGTTGAGCGAGTAAAAACTCATCCTTTCAATCCATTGCCAATGATGAGGCTATAGCTTCTCAATAGCGAAATCAATAATAAAGGAGGTAAACATGGGTGCTTTTAAATGTCCGAAATGTGGTAAAACCACAGGTGGTAACGAGACATATTGTATTGAATGTGGACATCCGCTCAACACCAAATGCCCCAAGTGCGGTAAAACATGGCGCTATATGTTTATTTACGAATTTTGTCCCGCTTGTGGTCATGACATGAAAATTGCCGATGGAGAAAAACCTGAAAGGAAAAGCAAGGAAAAGCGGTAGAGAAAAAGCGTGATATGATATCCGCGTGATAATCAACGTCAAAGCTCCGTGTCCGTAAACGTGACAGCGCAGGGCTTCTCAACGTGCATGATTATGCAGAGAGGCGCTTTATAAGAAGGGGAAACTCTTTACAAGATAATAACACCTTTATCTGGCATTGATTATCAGGAAGGCGTTGCTGATACCTGAAAAAACCGGAGCAATCGTTGAAGGTTGCTCCGGTTTTTTTTGTCACCAGTTTACTGGGGATCGTAGTTCAGGGCTGGAGCAAGCCATTTTTCGGCTTCCTTCCGGCTCATGCCTTTACGTTCTGCGTACTCTTCAACCTGGTCACGCCCTATTTTGCCGAGCATGAAGTACCTGGCTGCCGGATGTGCAAAATAGAAGCCGCTGACCGATGCCGCCGGGTTCATGGCGAAGGTTTCGGTAAGGGTGATTCCTGTGCTGCTTTCTGCGTTGAGGAGTGTGAAGAGTTCCGCTTTTTCCGTATGGTCAGGGCAGGCTGGATAGCCTGGTGCAGGCCGGATTCCCTGGTATTTTTCCGCCAACAACGCTTCGATTTCGAGCTTTTCATCTGGAGCGTAACCCCAGAGTTCACGACGAACAAGCTCATGTAACATTTCTGCAAAGGCTTCAGCCAGTCGGTCAGCAAGTGCCTGCGTCATGATGCGGTGGTAGTCGTCCTGTTCCTGGCTGAACTGGCTCAGAATTTTTTCAATACCGAGCCCGGCAGTGACGGCAAAGCCTCCGATATAGTCCGGCTGTCCACTCTCTTTGGATGCGATAAAGTCTGCCAAAGCCAGATTGGGCTCACCAGCTCTCTTTTCCTCCTGCTGGCGAAGGGTGTGAAGGGTCATAAGGAGAGACGAACGGTTCTCATCCGTGTAGACCTCGATGTCGTCACCGGTGCTGTTGGCAGGGAAAAGACCGGCAACGCCTTTCAGCCCAAGCAGTTGTTCTTTTTCAATCCGGTCGAGCAGCAGATTGGCGTCGTTAAAGAGTTTTGTCGCCTCGATACCGTACTTGCTATCTGCTAAAATTTGCGGGTATTTACCGTGCATCTCCCAGGCCATGAAAAAGGGTGTCCAGTCGATGTAGGGGCGCAGTGCTTCGACGGTAACATTTTCCAGAAGTGTAATGCCGGGTTTAAGCGGTTTGAATATTGAGGCCTGCCACGAAGGACGGTTATTGCGTGCATCGCCGAGTGAGAGATATTTTTTTGTCGAGGTTCGTGAAGCATGGCTCTCTCTCAGTCCTGCCTGTTCCTCTTTGAGCGCAGCGATGTAATCGGGGCTTAGCACCGGATTGAGCAGGCTGTTGACAACCGGAACGCTTCTGGATGCATCGAGTACCTGAACGACTGCACCGGAATAGACCGGCGCAATTTTAACGGCGGTGTGCATTCTCGATGTGGTGGCTCCTCCGATCAGCAGTGGAATTTTCAAACCGAGCCGTTCCATTTCGCTTGCCACATGCACCATTTCATCCAGCGAGGGGGTGATGAGGCCGCTCAGACCAAGCAGGTCAGCTTTTTCGCGCTCAACGGCTTCAAGAATTTTTTCGCAGGGCATCATGACACCGATATCGACAACATCGTAATTGTTGCAGGCCAGAACAACAGCGACAATGTTTTTGCCGATATCGTGCACGTCACCCTTGACGGTTGCAAGAAGTACCTTGGCGGAGGCGCTGGTATCCTGGTTTTTAGCCTTCTCGGCTGCGATATGGGGCAGAAGACAGGCAACAGAGCGTTTCATGACGCGGGCGCTTTTGACCACCTGGGGCAGAAACATCTTACCTTCGGCAAAGAGGTCGCCGATAGCGTTCATACCATTCATCAGCGGCCCTTCAATCACCTGGAGCGGGCTTGGGTAGAGCTGTCGAGCCTCTTCGGTGTCCTCTTCGATATAATCGACAATGCCTTTGACAAGGGCGTGACGAAGGCGTTCTTCAACCGGAGCACTCCTCCACTCGGCTGCTTTGGCTTCAGCTTTTTCACCGCCACCCTGGATAGTTTCGGCAAAGTTGACAAGTCGTTCAGTTGCGTCCGGGCGACGGTTGAGCAGCACA
>SESG01009482.1_pt1 | contig 20162 bp, 29 predicted proteins | sample 3171421 | NCBI WGS metagenome assembly SESG01 (sample SAMN10866946, study PRJNA518727) | freshwater metagenome | biome: subpolar coniferous forest; feature: holomictic lake; material: water; isolation source: holomictic Lake 227, 6 m and 8 m depth | place: Canada: near Kenora, Ontario | collected... | reverse complement strand
CTTCGACGTGTGTTGGTGATTTGCTCATCCTTATTTGTTGCATCGCACTTGCACCACCCCAATAACTAAGATCACCATCGATGTAATTTTGTGCTTCTATTGCTTTGGAGAAGTATCCACCCATCATATAATAATCCGCTCCAGCTCCTGCTGCTTTCAAAACCTCGCCAGACCCAGCAATACCACCATCTGCCACAATCACATTACGACTATGATCTGCCTGCCGGGAACATTCATCTATTTCAGTAATCTGACCTCTTGTGAATCCTGTTACTGTGGAAGTCTTACAAACACTACCACCACCAATACCCACTCGCAACCAACAATCTTGGAGAAGTACTTGTTGGTATAATTCAACACCTTCGCGAGAATGTATATTGCCTACCATTACATCAAACCCCTGTGCACGAAGTTCACGACAAAATTCTACTACAGGATTGAGATATCCATTCGCGACATCAACTAGGAATCTTATATTCGGACAAGCATTCGCTAATGCTTTAAATCTATCCCAGTCATTCAAGCCGACAGAAACCCAACAGGTATTAAGTGAATCCTTCTTTAACTCTAATGACTTATAAATCTCGACTTGTGTTTCAACAGTACAAAATCTATGGAGACATACTGATAATCCCAAAGATGTTGCTTTCTGTGCGAATGATTGGCCTATAACACTTTCCATCGGAGATACTACAATTCTATGAAGTTCTTTTGGAATATCTGACCTCGAGGTGATACTGCTTTGTGGTTGTGCAATTAAATTTGCATCAGAATACGATAGCGATTTAGTTTTTAATAATTTCATCTTTTAATCCTTCAAATATATTACCGACAATTTTTAAATCTGGTAAATTAGCTATTTCTAAATAGTGAACGCTTATTAATAAACGTTCATTCTCATAGAGATATAACTGATTATTTCCATTCGCTTTGATTTCACAATTATTAATGTGAGTATCAGTGAATATAATATCACCTTCAAAAATATCATTACCCATACAATCCTTGATGAATGTGTTGCGTTGAACTACATACATGGAATCTCCATCTAATCCCATTTGTTTGACATCTTGTGGTTGCGGTTCTAACTCAACCTCACCATTCCAACGATTTTCTCTATGAGATAAAAAATCCCACACTTCTCCCTTTTCGTCAAGAAGGCGTCGTTTCGACCATTTCTTAGCGCGCTTGTTCCAAATTCTAAAATATTTCATGTCCAGAAAAACCCCCTGTATTTGATTACCCCATAAAGAAACTTAGCATCTGTTTCTTCCAATTCATTTTCGAGCTTGTTATACTCTCCGTATCGTTCCTTATAACCCAATTTTCCTTTTTTGTCTGAAGCTGTTCTCAATGCTTCTGCACCCAACTCTTCTAATTCCTTACGTTTGAAACCGACATACAAAACAGCACTCTCCAACCAAGAGTAAAACTCTTTGTGTAGTTCGTCAGCTTGCCAATCAGTATGACCCTTAGGAATTTCTTCATGCCAAAAATCTAAAACTAATGCAAAATTAGAATCTACAATCACAGCAGGCATATCTTTATATTGATATCTTTTATACGATGCTCTCCACCGTGGACATGATGGTTTAAAGAAACGTTTGGTATTCCACCAAAGGTCATCAAATTTCATACATCTCAATTTGATGAAAGAATATATTGGGTTATCAAAACTCAGTAACCATTCACGGATAAACCATTGAACTGGATATAGTTCTTTTATTGACTTATAAAATGACTCCCACCCCTTATCATTTGAGAATTCAACACATCCCATTCTTTCGAGTGGTAATGACCACGGTTTGCGATATAAACCATACATCTCCCTTTGATTTTTCGGAAGTGAGAAATATGCATCAACTCCACGAACATTCACATATGGTACATGCCATTGTTTCATTACTTCAATTCATTAACAACATTTTCTAAGAGCTTCTCAATAGTCTCTTCAAAATCTAACCCCCACTTAACGGATAGTTGAATGAGATTGATTAAGTCTTCCTTGCTCCATTCATCCAGATCCAGTTCAAGGGGTACAAATTTTTTAAGGTGAATAGATCCATCCTCATTATAGTCCACCGAAAATTTATCACCCGGTGACATTTTCAATTCTTCCATCTCCTCATCCGTAAATTGGAGGAAGTGGTCAGTCTTTTCTTGTAGTGTTTTGTTCATCTTTGGTTTTAGTTGGTGTTTTAGTTTTTGAGGGCCATTTAATGAGATCGTGGTTCTCGTTGAATTTTTTAATATTCTCACCCTTCCTTCTTTTGCATCCTTTTCCAGCCATATGTATATTTTATGCTATTTTTTTGATAAATCAAGCATGATCGTTGGTGATTTAGAGGACAATTACCATAATTATATACACAACCTATTATGGACAAAACAACTAAATCTCTCGAGAACATCTACGGCAACATCCTTCTTGGTGAGTCTACGGATCTAACAAAAAAGACTTCACAGAAGGTCAATACACCAGAAGTGATCGGAAAGAATCCTCCTAAAAAGGCAGCAGGAACCGGCCCAGAGGCAGTCAAAGGTCTTGAAAAACCAAAAGAACTCAAGCATAAAACAGACGCTGAGCCAGAAGTTGCTACAGGGTCCAAAGCTCCTAAATTCGAATCCCGTTCATTTGAGAGCGCATTTGAAAGAGCTTATCAGTCAGCTATTTGTGAAGATGAAGACGCAGCACCAACCGGTGGTGAAAACATCGAAGCCGGCACCGAAAGTGCAGAACTTAGTGATTTAGACGAGGCTCCAGAAGACGAGGAGAGTGCAGAGGGTGAGGAAAATGAAGAGAGCAAGGAAGAATCGCTTGTTGCGCGTCTTGAAGCCCTTCAGACCGAAATCAGCTCCATTCTTGCGGATCTCAAAGGTGGCGAAGAAGCACCTGAGGAAGGCGAGGAAGGCGAGGAAGAGGAACTCGAAAATGAGTTTGGTGATGAGGAAATTGCACAGGAGTCCTATGTGAATGAGGGTGTGAAATCTAACGTAGTTAAAGGAAAACTTTCCAAGAAATCCGGCGGAAAAGTTGGATGGGGCCCAGCCAGTGGAAAAGTGTTGAGCAAATCAGTTAAAAAGGGTATTGACGTCAAGTCCAATATCAAAAAAGGTCGCGCGATCATCGGATAAGCGATTAGAAATATTATAAAGTAAGGCCTCTTAGGAGGCCTTTCTTTTTGTTTTGATATAAACTTGCATAAATAACATATGGGCCAATATGATATTCTTGTTGAGAAGTTGAGTAAAAAATATTCAAAATCTCTGCCGTATCCAGCCAACAGTCTTAATGCTGAACTCTTTTACTTTCCGATTGAAGGTGGTGATCCTATCATGCAATTATCGGTCGAACGACAAATTTTCAGTGATATAGAAACATTCAATGCAGTTAACGTATTACAAAACTGTCGTGTTGTTGATAACTACTGTGTTGTGGGTGAATGTTTAAAGATGGATATCAAGCCCGGTGCAACTGTTGATGTATATATCAAATTAGCTCCAGAATATGCCTCTCCAAATACGGATAACCTAACCAAAGAGAGAATTTTGAATGTAGCAAAAACGCTTTCTGGTAATTATCTCCCTGGTACCCAATCAAAGGTACAATATCATATCGGTACTGAAGATATTTCAAAAAAGTTTCCAGCGATTTATCAACCATACATGCGCAGATGGATAAAGAAGCCAAAATTTTTAGATAGGGTAAAATAAGATGGGATGTATTTTAGACAATTGTAATGGGTTCTCAATAGCAGATGCTTCTGTTACTGATTGTAATTCTCCATACCGTTGGTTAGATAAAGAAAAGAATGCGAATGAGATCGCACTTATCCAATCTTGGTGGAATGAACTCATTACTAGAATAGGAATGAGAGTGAATTACTATGCTAACGGTACAGCATTATCAGCCATGGATATTGTATATGGTGAGCAACCGGAAGCAAAATATCAACATGTAGGATCGATTCTTATGGGCGTTGAATTAAACAACGACTCTTTGTTACTTTCTAAATTTGGTATTCAAGCTGATGGTGATCTCACTGCGGTTGTGATGATTAGTTCATTCGTGGACACTTTTGGTGTATTCGGAGTTGCAGAGCCTAAGGGAGGGGATCTTATTGAACTTACAGAATATGGTCAAGGAAGGCCTGGTGGAAGAAGTGCACCTATATTTGAGATTACAGAAAGAGATGACGAAAATATCATGATGACTAATCCTCTTATGGGTCATTCTGTTTGGTACATTAAGGCTAAGCGCTGGGAATACAGCTTCGAAACCAATGTTTCACCAGAGGCAGTCAATACTCAATTGGGCAGTGGGCGTGGTGGTTATGGCGTATTACCTGGAGGGAACACGCCATCGGAGATTACTGTTCCATACCCTGACATCGATACCGAAGCTCAAAAGATATTTGATTACAGCGGTACCGATAAGGGTGATGTTTACGGCAATTATTAAGACCACTTAAATGTGGACACTGCAGTAACGTCGAAGAATATTGAATGATTCTCACCACCACTAGAGACTAAAAACGAAGCTATCTTTTTTGGTTCTGTGGAATAATGGACCATGCGATCCATACAAGATTCTGATTGGATTGTATACCCTCGCCCTTCAAATTCTTTGGCGATACATTTGCGCAAGAAATCGTTAAGTTCCTCTCCTGCTACATGTTCCGGGGTGATGACGTATACGGTTGGTTTTGTTTGTTCGCTCATATTTTAATTATGCTTGTACTTCTCCAAATTCAATGACACTTTCTTGGCGGAATGAACGCCAACCTTCTTCATCGATATCCCACACATTGATAACTTCGAAGTTTTCTTTCTTTTTAGGTGCGTCAGTATCTTCTTTGGTTGTAAGCTCAGGAAGATAATCTGGAAGGAGGGTACACTTCATTGTCCTCACTTCGCCGTTCGTCTTCGTGAATTTGACTTCACAAACATTATTTCGAAGAATGTTTTGAAATACTCTTTTCGTGGCTTCTTTGAATGCGTCTGCGTGTGTTGGGTTCTGTTTCATTTCCATTATTTTAGCTTGCATTTAACAAAAATCACGTTAAAATGTAGGTATGCAAAATAACACGCAAGACTTGATCATCGACGCCAGCAATCTGCTCCATAGGGTTTATTGGGTGGCAAATAATACTGGAAATCCAGATAGTGGAAATGATATGAAAACATCTTATCTTTTTCTCCAATCTTTGAAATCGTCAGTGGAGATGTTTAAGCCGCAAAAGGTTTGGATGGTTTGGGATAAGAAAATTAAATACCCATCGACGAATTTTCGTAAGCAAATTACGGGCGATGCATATAAACAGACTAGAGATAATTCTAAAGCTGCTGATGTGTTCCGTCATTGTGATATTCTCCATCCATTTATTGAAGCTTTGGGTATCCCACAAATATATCCTTATGTTCTTGAGGCTGATGATGTAATCGCTTGGTTGGCTCAGAAAAAGACCAAACCGCTTACGACGATCGTTTCAGTTGATAAAGATCTTCTTCAATTGGTATCGCATAAGACTCAAGTGTATAGCCCAATTAAAAAATTGTTATATACTGTGGATAATTTTCATTCTTTGTTGGATGTTAATATTAAAGAATTCGTTACATTAAAGGCGATCCTTGGCGATCCTTCTGATAATATTCCCAGAATCGAAGGATATGGAACCGTAAGAGCGCGAAAATTATTGGCGGTTGAGAATAAAGAAACCGTTCTATCCAAAGAGGAAATGGAACAATTGGAGCGTAATATTAATCTTATGGATCTCACGGAATCTTATAAGAAAGAAGAGGGCGAAGAAGAATGTCTCGAAAAGCAATTTGATATCTTGTCCAACTCGAAGCCTGATTTAGTCAAGTTCAAAGAGCTTTGTGAAGATGCGAAGTTTTATTCTCTTACGAAGAATGATATGTCGACCTGGAGAAGATTATTTTGTGAAACGCAAGCATTGAGCCGCCTCGAAACACTTTTCGCTTAATATGAATATTCCATTCAGAGAACTCAATATTGGCGATAAGTTTAAACTAGCCTTTGAAACAGAACATTCTAGTAAAGTATTAGAAAAGATTGAACCCATCCCATACGGACAAATAGAGGGGTTATTATGGACTGCAAAGTGGGTAGATGGTGAACATACTGATAAAATATGTGTTGTCCCTACGGGGACCGATAAAGCACCATACATGGTGATTCCGTTGGTCTAAATCAGACGCGAAGCTTTTCCATCATCAACTCAGCAAATCTTTTATATTGTCTGGTTGATATCACATTGACTAAGGAATATTCTAGGGTGAGTATATCCTTTTCACATAAATCTTCGAATAGATTATGACACATTTCATGTATCAATGTGGGGAGTAGGGGTTCTCTAGGATCCAACAATATGAAACGCGTCGAGCCTTGTGATACCCACAACCCTCTTTTTCCTGGAAGATTCTGAAGTTTGATATAATTGATCGTTTTGAACGACGCAGACAACCTCCGGAAATATTTGTTTACTTCCTTCTTATCAAACTTCTTGACAGGTATTCCTTCTTCTGGGTAAATCCGCGCCATGACACAAATACTTATGGATATTTGATGTGTGAATCTGTTGTGGTTGCTTAAATATCTTTGTGAATTACACAGAAATCCTCGGAAATCCGTACGCAAAGAAACATATGCCATTCCCTCTCGAGAACATGGAGGAGGAGATAGCAAAGGTATATTCTGATGTAGATACGCTCAGAATGAAGATAGAAGTTGTCCGGAGGAATGATATATTCAAAGACAACGAAATCAGGGACGAGAGGTTACAGAAGATGCAATTTAAATTAGCAACTATGAAGGATTTATTAAAAGCACTCGTCTCTGATTTAGATACGTTTTACCTCTAAGATTTAGAGATAACTATCGATGCTTGAGTAGAAGTAGCGGTGACAATGAGGACATTAACCCCTTTGCACGACACACACTGATATCGATTTTCACTCCCCCATCTGATGGGCACATCATTAGCAATACCGCAATAAGAACATGCCGTCTGAGCCACTTGTTCTTGTGGTTGTATCTCAACCGTAGGTGCTGCTGGTGCTGAGTATCTTACAGAAAATACTATCATTTGTACACTTACAAAGAACAATATTGCGGACGCCAATCCAATATCTGGCGCGAAATAGTGTGTGACATATCCCAAACAATAAGCAATGATACCCGTAATCAATACAGATAAAAATAGTACAAACGATAAGGGGTTAAATAAAATTTTAAATAAATTAACCATAAATATTGATTCCTGGACTCTTTAATAATTCAAATTCATTGGTTGTCGTGATCTTATGTTCGATCGCGTCTGCTTTATGTTCAATAAAGTCGAGGACGTCAAGAGGTTTAATATTTACTGTATTAAAGTCTATTTTTCTATCATCACATTTATCAGCGATAATATTAACTGCGTCTCGAAGAGCTTGCCATTTACATAGGGTCGACAACGACATAGAGTCAATATCAATTTTGCAAAGAGCGTCCTTTGGTTTTTTAGTTGTTTTAATCATTTCAATTTCTAATTTACTGCTTTTCGTCGGCACCTTCAACATAATTCGATTCAAATTCTTTTTGATTCATCTTATATTCTTCCATTCCTGAAAAGTTATGCTCAAACTTTAAGGGATCTTCCTTGATAGAGTTCTTTAGACAAACCTCAAATACATCTACGGGCAACGTTTCAACGTATTCCACATGATTAAATTCTAACGCCTTAGTGAAGTCATCTTTTGATATCGTCAATGTATATCTATCGGGCAATTGAATAAATTCAATATCTTTACCTCCAATCGATTTGCATAATAAAAATTGACCAACGCGCGCAGGTAGTAACATTGCATACATTCCTCTGATTATTGCGGGTTTATTTAAAAAGGGCAATAAGTGTTTTAATGAAATTGGCATGTCTTATTTTATACCAATTTTATATTTTGTCAATCTTTAACTTAATGGATTGATGCTGTTGTGGGGCCTCTACATATCAACGTAGCTGAATCAGAACTCAACGACAATACTAAATTTGCATTACCCCTACAATACAAGTTCAATGAATTAGTAAACGTCAAAGCAGCCGAACTACTGTTAATTAGAAAATAAGTTGTTCCTAGAGAACCACCTGTTATGCTGTTCACAGGGCTATTACCACTTAATAATAACACGTTCGCAGTGTTTGGGAGAGCCAAAACATTTCCAAGTATATATGCATATGCAGCGCTACAGGCTATATAACCAGTATTAATTGATTTTGAGGATAAAGAACCAGTAACTAAGACAGTACTCGAAGAAGTTGTTCCAAAGGTTGTATTCCCAGAAAATAATTTATCCCCTGAAAATGATTGTGCGGACGTAGATACAACACCAGAATTTGACAAGGACGCAGGACTCCATAAAGACGATAGTGAATTGACAGTACTATATACTGTCTGCCAATTACCCGAAAGTGAACTGACCGTCGCATATGCATTTGACCAGTTGGCTGATAGCGCTGATACTGTATTAGCCGTGTTGTACCACGTAGATGATAGAAGGTTTACAGAAGTATATACCGAATTCCATTTGCCAGACAATGCGGATATTGTCGTGAATGCATTTGACCATTGTGTATCATTATATGCACTAGTTTGGAAGGCTGATGCATATACATAATTTGTAGAGCTGATGCTTCCTATCACCGTCAATGCCTTGTTTGGTGCAGGTGTCCCTATACCGACCCATCCTGGTGCAGAGTTAGTCCCTTCAATATATAGAGCAATTGCACCCACATTGTCTTCAAATATAGCGATAGGCAACCCACCAGTCTGTACAACCGTCAATGCAGGGCCAGAGCCAGTATTCGTGACACTCAAAGCACTGGTAATGGTTACTATGGTATCAAGATATGTAATAGAACCTGCTGCTGATAAATTTCCACTAATAGACAAATTACCACCAATTTGTGTATTGCCGCTGATTAGTGCTCTACCACCAATGATAGCACTCCCTACAGCCGATAAACTCCCACCAATTTGGGTATACCCACTGATATTGACATTTCCCAATGCGCTCAACGCCATTGTGGGATGTGAAATATAAATTCCCTGAGTCTCTGTCGTAGTGACTGATGATAACGATCCTTGCGTTACAAACGTTCCTTGAAACGGCGTAGTCTGTGATGCGATGGGATCATGACTACTGTCTGGATATCTAGAGTCGGTAGTCGCGTTAGTATGATGGTTGTGGCGGTGCCACTTATTATGGAATCTTGACATAGTGTTTCAAACGTGCAGGGGTTATATCTGCGTTACTGTTAACACCTTTATTTATGTTATAAACGTCTACAACAATTCATGTTATATGCGGGTTAATCCGCATGTTTCGTGCCCTCATTCCATAAATAATTCTATGAACTTCTTAATGGGTGACGTCACATTATCAACTACCGATGTATATCAAATTTGTGGTATATGTGGTGCACTTTTTGTGGTATTTCAAGGATTGGTATTTTTAGGTGATCGCCTTTGGAAACATCGTCGTAATAATGAAGACGCCGCAGCCCCAGCAGAAGCAGCCCCAGCACAATCACTCTTATGTGGATTTCAACATGAAGGTCTGCGCGACATCATTTCAATTCAATTAGACCAGATTAAAATCTCAAATGATCAACTCAAAGAGATGGTCGCATCGTTCCGGTCACTTCTTGAAGATTCTAAATTAAAACACGAAATTGTAGTCAATTATCTTCGTAACGCAGAAAAGAATACCGACGAAATTAAATCTAAGATGGACCGGATGCATGAAAGATTTGACTCCATCAAAGGCGCTATAAAATACGGCGCACACTCTGACTAATCACATTATATGTGGCACGCAATAAGCATCATATTAAGCACGATGGAATCCTTTTTGCGGACTGATAAAGCTCCTCCTGGTACTCCCGAAGAACACATCGAAGAGGCGAAACAAACAACCTTCTTTGCATCTAAGAAATTTTTCACTATATTTACTTCTGTGGTATTGCTCATGTCGTTTTTTGGATTGAGTATATTCATCATGTTCTTGACGTCCGCATTTCCAGAACTCATATGGCCTTTCGTAGAAATATTTCGGGAAACAATTAATATATTTGCAATTATTATTGGCGTGTATCTCTCACTTCAAACTTCCGTTGACATAGCTGTAAAATTTCGTTCACCGACAACTATTATTACACCCCCTGTTATTGTGAAGGTGGATGAGAAAGAAGATGAAGAGATCACTATAGTCAAGACTCATGTTCCACATAAATAAGAGATGTACGAGTCGCAATTCGATAAAATGATCAAAACACAACTCTCATTCTTTTTGGAGAATGTAGAGGATGAGTTCGCAGAACCAACAGCGGAAGATAGAATCCGTGGGATCGCTGAATATCTCAAAGTAAATGGATTTTTGCCTCATACATTCGATATTCGCACAGCCATCGTCCGCGAAAATATTACCAAATCTTACTTTATGGAAATCAAGACACCTGATCCTGATTCCACTGCCATGTACGTTATCCGCTCCTTCGATGACGGTCGGAATGAAATAATAGATAAGAAAACCAAAGAAAGAACAGAACTATTGCAAAATGATGGTGAACTATATTCTGCAGTTTCTGACTATATCAGAGATCGCAACGCTAGTAATGGACTACCCAACACATTCCCTGGTGGATCAGAATCCGCACTTCCAGGAATGAATGGTGAAATCGAACCAAAAGAGTTGGCAGCTTTACCAACTTAATCCTGATAAAGTTCGTCTAGAATATCTTGGTACTTCGCTTCAAGGATGGTCTCGGATATTTCATCGATGAAACTTTCTGACTGCTCTTGACACGCACCCTTTTCGAATAGTGTCTCTAGGAGAGCTTCTAAAGAGCCCGAAATGATTTCGGAAATTTCATCTTGTGAAATGGTTTTGACAGCGGTTTTGACGGTTTTTTTCTTTGCCATAATAATGTTTTATTTAAGGGTGAAGTTGGATTTAGTGCTGGCAACAGCCACAGCCATGACATTCGTCCTCTTCTTCGATATCAGAATGATATGCATCAGCCCAATCATTCTCTTCCTCATACACCCGAACACGAACGACTTGGACGCGTCCACATGTAATTCTGTCAATATCTTCATTGAAGATTTCTACAAGATATTTCGCAGTTCCTTCACACGAAACATCAGGTACCCAAGTAATCTTTGCAAGGCCTTTGGTTTGTAATGATTCAAATAAGACGGCTTCGGGATCGGAATCTGCGACGATAAAGGTATGATTAAACATATCATCCAGAGTGTTCTTGATGATGTCTAACTTTCCAAAGTCAATTACGAATCCATTTTCGTCTCTCTCAAGACAACCAAATTCAATCTCAAATGAAAAATTATGCCCATGTAAAACGCGACATAATCCATCATGTTTATACTGGCGATGAGCTGCAGGGAAGCTTTCGAATTTTTTAGTACACGTAATCATAGATGTCATTATATACGATCATATGATTACGTCAAGAAAATAAATTAATATTTCTTTCTTCTTATCAACATGTTAAATTGTTTTGGGATATGTCCACCGCTTGCATTTCTTATTTGCGCTACGATGCGGCGCGTCCCAATCTCACCCTTCGCTTCCATCACGATGTCACATTGTTTGGAGGACTTTTTATTATCGATATAATATGGATACCGAATCTCTATCACTTTTATCTCTTTGATAAAATTTTCTCGCTTTTCGAGGGTGGTAAGATCCTTAATACTAAAGTCATCTTTTGATCGCTCCCTCGCATACCAATAACCATATCCAAACCCTGACCGCACGTATTTTAATATTTTATCCGTGTCCACAATAGGACATTTTACTATGTGCTGCGCATTTGTGCTAACTTTATCAAAATAATCATTAACGCCATCAGCCACTAACTGCACATCGACACCAAATGACTCTAACAACTCAGCATGTTTAGTATCCCTGTTACATATAATTTTTACACCATCTCCAGCGAACACACCACTGATACCCAAATTAACAAAAGTTACTTCATTAGATGTTTTTAAAGATACGAATATATTTTTGCCCTCGCTGGTCTCTATTGTGATATCAGAAATCTGCTCTCCGACATTCTCAGGATGAAGAGAGACCGGTCGTGCGATAGTCTTACCTGGTTGGTGCTTGATGCTTATAGGGATATCACCGACATCAAACGCCCCCGCAGCAGATAATGAAGTAAGGAGAGAATGGAAATTATTATTGTTGAGCGAATCTCTCATATCATTCGCTATTTCCATTTCGCGATTAAGGCCTTTGTTTCCAAACAATCCCCCGACAAATACTATTTTATATGTGGTGGTATCGTGTGTTATGATCCATGTCTTATACTTTCTGCTTATGGATTCATCGACACCTGGCAGTAGTATTTTACTGACTTGAAAGTTTAAGGAAGTGCATAAAAATGTGATAGAATCTTCATCCATCTTATCAGTAGAGGTAAATTTAAGACGAGCTTCTCTTTTGTTCTTTTTATGTTGTTGAACGGCAAGTCGCCCATTTGAGGCAGTGACTAATAGATTTACCATGTGCCTCTTTCCATTTGGTTTTTCAAATGCATGTCAAGTAATTATGAGAAGAACAAGCGCATACAACTCGGTTGTCATAAATAATATATGAAGATAATTGAAGGTGATGTTAATTTATATGATCTGCATCTCACTGAACTTCCAGAGTTTCTGAAGGATGTTCATGTGACAGGATCCTTCAATTGCCAAAGGAACGAATTAACCTCTTTAAAAAATTCTCCTTCTGTTGTAGATGGATATTTTCGTTGCCATAAAAATAAATTAAGTACGTTAGAAGGCGGGCCTACTTCTGTAGGCAAGCATTTATTTTGTTCGTTCAATCAATTAACGTCTTTAGTCGGCGCACCTTCTTCTGTTGGTGGTAATTTTGATTGCGGAGACAATACAAAAGAATTTTCTGAAACGGATGTAATGTCAGTCTGTGATGTTAAAGGTGAAATTTTTTGTTAAATAATGCATGAGAATAATTGAAGGTGATGTTGATTTGAGTGATTTGAATCTCACCGAACTCCCAGAATTTTTAGTAGGTGTTCATATAGCTGGGAATACCAACTAGAGTGGGTATATGGTTTAATTGCAGTAATAATACAAAGACGTTTACGCGTCGAGAAATTCAAAATTTGTGTAAAGTTGGGGTTAATATATTTGTATAAAATTTAAACATTGAAAGTACCAGTATTTCCATAAATAATAGTTAGATGGCTAAACACCTGAAACCTCGTGCGAAAGTTAAACCTACTAACTTACAACCCGTAGTCAAATCAACCGAGGCCAGAGTGGACAACTCTCCTTATGTGTTCCAGAGGGATAAAATAAAACACGACTTGGTGATTAGAGAGTTGCCATGGACAGAAAAACAAAAGGCTCTTATCGAGTTGATTCATGATAAAAAAACCAAAATTGTTTTCTTAAGTGGTGTTGCTGGTACATCTAAAACAATCGTTTCTGCTTACTGTGCGTTAAAACAACTCCAAGAAAGAAAGGTTAGTGACATTGTTTATGTGCGTTCAGTTGTTGAAAGTGCTTCGAGAAGTATGGGATTTTTGCCAGGGTCAATGGAAGACAAGCTTGATCACTATGTTACCCCTCTAGCAGACAAGATGGAAGAGTTGATCAAACCAAGCGACTTCACCAAACTTTTACAAGATGAGAGAATCAAAGCTTTGCCGGTTAACTTTTTAAGAGGAGCTTCTTATAACGCAAAATTTGTTATTGCAGATGAATGCCAAAATTTTACGATGCATCCAGCTGAAATCACAACTATTTTGACGCGTATTGGTAACTTCAGCAAATTTATATTTTGTGGAGATCCAATGCAAAGTGATCTTAAGGGGCATGAGAAGTCTGGATTTAAACCTATGTTTGATTTGTTTAATAATGAAGAATCACAAGAACAAGGAATTTATTGTGTTGAGTTGGGCAAAGAAGACATCATGCGTTCAGAGATCCTCAAGTTCATTGTTGAGAAATTGGAAATGTACAAATAAGAATATCATTGAATGTTCCTGTTCATTATGGTTAAATATCAATAATGAACAGATTCAACATGATTTTCGAAAACGCGCTAGCCCATTTTGGAGTTAATAATAAAATGGTGGATGCCGCCTTTGAGGTATTAAAGAAAATCAAAGGTGAACTAGGAGAGGAGGCTTTGATTGTTGGTGGTTCCGTTCGAGATATTATTATGGGTAAGGATCCCCATGATGTTGATATCGCAACCTCTGCTAGTCCTGAACAAATCGGAACTATCTTCAAGACATATGACATCGGTAAGTCTAAGGATTTTGGTATTGTTGTTGTCCGTCAAGATGGTTTCGATTTCGAAGTGGCACAATTTCGTGCTGACGGTGAATATCTAGACTCACGTCGCCCTGATTCTGTTACAGCTGTTAAAGACTTCAAGGACGACGCATCGCGCCGCGACTTTAGTATAAATGCTTTGGGTATTAACTCTGAAGGAGAAATTGTTGACCATTTTGGGGGTATTGATGATATCAAAAATGGGATGATCAAAGCTGTAGGAGATCCTAGAAAAAGGTTTACTGAAGATGCTTTGCGCATTCTCCGTATGTTGAGATTTGCAGCTAAGACTGGATTTGCTATCGAACCAGAAACGTTTGAAGCAGCCAAGGAACTAGCTCCGATGATCGTTAAACTCTCATCAGAAAGAATTCGAGATGAGATGTATAAGTCTGCAGGGAGTGGAAAGTCACTTGCAAAATTCATTGAAGGACTGGATAGTATTGGATTACTGCAAGTCATTCTTCCTGAGATATATTCTATGAAGGGATTAAAGCATAATCCCCTTCATCACCCTGAAGGGGATAGTATTGTTCTTGGTCACGTATTAGAGGCTGTGAAAGCATCCAAGAGTGATAATCCCTTGGTGAATCTAGCTGTTCTATTCCATGATCTAGGCAAGACAACTACTCTTGGTGATAAGAATGGACAACCGACTTACTATGGACATGAAGCTGCTGGCGTTCCGGTTTTTAAAGAAATTGCTGACCGTCTAAAGATATCCAATGTGGATCGCGAGGCTATTGAATTCGCTATTGTTAATCACATGCATGGACATAACATGGAGAAGCTTACCGATAAGACATTATTGAAGCTTCGTCAAAATCCCAACTGGGACTTGTTGAAAGATGTAATTTATTCTGATGAAGCATCTAGAGGTGAATTGTTTGATCCAGAACATTTCGAAAGGAAGATGACTCACGCCGATACAGTTCTACAAAAGTTTGGAGAAAAGGATGTGTTCGAAAAGAAGATGTCTGCATTAATCAACGGTGAATTAATCATGTCAATCCTTCCTAATATCAAAGGCAAAGAGATTGGCAGGATCAAGAATCTTGTAAGGGATTGGATTATTGTGAAGGAATTCAAAGTCACTCCTGAAGAAGTGAAGGATAAGGTTGTAGAGTTCTCAAATCTAAAGGAAAGTAAGTTTGATAAGTTTATTGGGCAATTCGTATAAATACTTAATGCGTTCCTCAGACACCTTACTACTCTCAGAGGCCTATAGTCAAATTGAGAAAGAAGCTAAATGGAATCATTGGCTTTCACAATATAATTTTACTAAAAATGCTGACGGGACTATAGATATCGATGGTGATGTATATTTTTCTGAAGAGGCTGTGGGCCGATTTCCATTTAAATTTGGTAAAGTAACAGGGGATTTTCATTGCGATGACTGTGGTTTGGTGTCTTTAGAAGGTGCGCCACACACAGTGCATGGATGTTTTGATTGTTCAAATAATGACATGGAGACATTGGTGGGCGGTCCTAAAATTGTAGAAGGGCAATTTGCCTGCTCTGGTAATTATGATCTATCGTGTTTAGAAGGAGCGCCTCATATAGTAGGAGGAGATTTCTATTGCGCCAATTGTAACATGTCCTCTCTATATGGTGCACCTAAAATTGTAAAGGGGGATTTCGATTGCAGTTATAATGATCTGGAAAGTTTAGAATACGCACCAGATATCATAGAAGGGCAATTTAATTGTTCGCGGAACGAACCACTAATTTCTTTGAAAGGTCTTCCTAAAGCTAAAAGTTATAAGGTAGAGCCGGAATTCACTCAAGCGGATGTTGTGAGAGAATTAGAAAGACAAGATTTAGATAAACATATGAGTCCAACAGCTAAAGAAGCTTGGGGTACTGATGTCTTTGCAGACTTATAAACGTCATTTGCAATTTATGTGTCTCGTCCCTAATTAATTCATGGACGAAACATTTTCTTCAGAACTTTCATCTACTATTGCAGCAACACTTAGTGCCTTCGAGGCGCAGTATGGTCATCTCACTGCTTCACTTTCTGGTATTCCAGATCATCCTTGGGAATATACAAAGTGGGAGATGTTCGGACCAAATCATGTGTTCCCCACTATTGATACAGTTACTGTGCCTACATCGGCTACTACGGGCGCGATGTTAGCAGAAATATTATCTAAAAACACCACGCATGCGAATTTAGTATTAGCAGCAATATCAAGAGAAGAATTACCAACGATTGAAACTATCCAAATATTGTCTAATCCGTTCGTAGCTTTATCATCTGACAATACACCATATATTCCTGAAAATACACATAGACAATATGTGGAGTTCTTGGAAATGATTAATCAAATTGACATCAGATCTTTGAGCGCTATAGATAATCCCACTGTCAATAAAGTTCTAGTTGATAAGGTACTTTATGCTGCTTTGAATATAGGGAAATGATTATTTGATCATTTGCTTCATTACACCAGCCATAGCAAATACACCAGTTATCAATTTCCATATTTTCTTCAACACATTACTACCGCTCTTATTAGCAGGAACAGGGGTTCTTTCGGCTTTACCTCCTGCCAAACCTCTAACAGCTTTATCATCATCCACTAATTTAATATTAGGTACTTTGTTGTCGTGTGCGTGATCGTCGTCGTGAAGAATGTGGTGATGTGGGTAGTTATAAACCGCCGCATAACCAAATCCAATGGCGATTCCTGTTTGTTGCATTTCGATTGGAATTGTCTTTTCTGCCAAGTGCTGAACTAATTCCATGATCTGTTGGATCCCTCTAGGAGATACTAACATCATTCCTGGATCAGCCAACTTCATTTGTAATTGTCTTACAAAATCTAACATAGCCTGCATAGAGCATTTAGTACCCCATCTAGCCATACCAGTTACAGATGGTGCTGAACTGCCTACTTCTGACCTTTCTATCTTAGAAGGCATCGTCATCGATATACAAGAAAGATCGCCTTCAATATGAGCCCCACCCTGAGCGATGATGTTGCCCTGAGTATAAAGCGTACCTTTGATTGAAACTTGACCTTTTCCTGAAGCATTTGGTGATATGCTAATACTCTTGCCTGTCAACTCCAAATGTCCCCCCTCAATCGTTGTTTTACCGGCCGCAGTTCCAACAGTAACTTCAGGACCAGAGATATGAGTTATCCCTCCTTTCATAGTAATGGGGCCGTGTGTATGAACACCAAATCCCTGAGCACCCGTAAACACCGTCATTTTATTCGCCGCTTTGATTACGTAGTTACCACCTGGATATGCAATCGGATTTTTACCTTGCACATGATCATGTTTACTACCATCAGGGGCCACCCCATCCTTAACTATTATTCCTCCAGACTGTACTGCCGCCTTATCCTTCTTTATTTCGTATGATTTTGCATTATTAAAACCAATACCAACTTCAAGCATTTCATCACCGGTTACCAACGTATGCTTATTTCCTCCTGGAGGGCCCATTCTCGCTTCAAGAGCCTGTATCTGCGGTGCAGCGGCTTGCACCTTAGCAGCTACAGCTTGGTCACGCTTCGATGTGTCCGCAGGATCATCTATCTTCTTTGTTCCTTTACATACGCTGCATTTATTATCTCCTCTAATTGATGTTATATCTACGAAATTTAATCCTACTGTATCCAAAGCACCTTCTACTACATCCATTACACTCTTTAAACAACCATATAGTTTCTGGAAGAATCCATTCCCTCCTTTAGATTCTTTGGGTTTAGTATTCTTAACGACTTTACCAGCGCAAGCTGGGCATGTGATTTGTTTCGCCATAATTTATGATTCTTCTGTGTTGTTTAGTTCGTCGATCATCTTATGAAGTTGTTCAGCATTTTGAAAGACTTCCGTTGATGCATTTCCTACGATTGTGTAGTGATCACCTATCGTAACATCGTTTTTGACACCTTGTGTCCAATTCTCACGATTCAAACAATAGTTATACTGGTTGCCATCCGAACGTAAGTGCAGTTCATTGGGATGATACAAAGTCGAATGGTCGTTATAATGCGCCATGTGTGCTCCACTTGGGTGAAATACTTCTATCTGACGATTGTCTGCTTCAGGTGTTTGATTACCAGTCATTCTTATACCATTTCCACTGTGAGCTAATAATGTCTGGTTTGAATGTGGTGAGTCTGAAGGAGCATCCCAAGGAGACGTGGAGCTAGGGGATCTGGCCTGATATGCACTAGCCCATTCCGAAGCACCATAAGATGCTGCGAAGTATACAGGATGCATGGGATTGCCGCCCCTAAAGAACATCCAAAGCATCGCTCCAACAGATGGTGTATTGAACATACCTTTGGGCATGTTAGTGGTACCTAACTTTGCTATTTGAGTCTCCGTTGGATTTTTGACCATGGATTGCGTATCAGTAGCGCGCGCATCGCCGGCTGATGTACCAGTAGGGGCATGACCATCCGCAACGTTACCCGCAAATCCGCTAGTATTATTCATATCTATGTTACCAGCTTTCTGAAAATATGCTACCCCTTCTGGTGTCAATCTATAAAGCGTTTTAGTACTGCCCGCCAAAGCAGTAAGACTATCACCCATTTTATCACTGCATAAAACACCGTTAATGCTAACTTCCAAATGACCATATGGATTGTTGGAAGATCCTGCAAATGAAATAACATCCATATTTTGTTGAGTATAATTAGAATCAAGTGGGACTTGAGTCCATAATCCGCTATTCAGTAATTTTTGAGCTCCTATTCCACCTGGACCATAATCAGCCCCATTGCCGCCATTTTGAATAAGTTTTGTCCCTGCCGCAGCATTAATTAATCCCGAAGCTCCTGCGGCACAAGTATGATTATATCCATTTCGTTCTGGAGGTGTGGGATATAAGGTATTATACAATGGCTTTGTTTGACCACTTTGATACAAATTAGGATTATCTTTTACTAACTGTGCTAAGTCTTGTGGAGTTTTGTATCCTCCTGCACCTGATCCTGCTGCTGGGGGTGCATTTACTGAGTTAGTACCTGAGACAGGTTGGTCTTGTGCAAGGTGAAGACCTGAAACCGGAGGCGTGACGCTAGAATGTACTGAATTCGTTGCATCGTTGCTACTCGCATCTGGATTTTCTTTAACTGTTTTGTTAGCTAATCTCGCAGTGTTGGCTTTCACCTCTGCTTGGAATTTACTTTCGTTGCCGTTAGCTTTGCTATTATAACCTGGCCGAAGCACCGCCCAATATTCACCAGCACCATCAGATGGTTTTTTATTGTTTAAACCTTTTCCTGGTGATGTGAGTGGTTGACCATTTCGCGTGAGTAATGCCAATTTTGCGACAGCTAGTTGTGTATTCAATCGCGGGTCAGCCAATTGTTCAGCAGTCCATGGCGTTTTATTTCCACCTCCACCAGTTAATGTATCATTTGGAGACATTTCATATAATCCGTATGATTTACCAGGATCGTTCGGATTATATGATTTTGGATTACCATCCGACTCTCTTTGCATTAAGGAAGATAATAAACTTGCATATCCCTGAGCAGTAGGAACTCCATCTGGGAACCATGCAGCTGCATCAGCAGGAGCAGGTTGACTGAGCAGTGTAGAATTCGCAATAGCATCAAGTGCTGCCTGTTCATATACCTTATTGCCACCAAATAATGCTCCAGTAGCTGCTTGCGGACTTCCACCAGTAGCTGGTGAAGGTGGTCCACTATATGCATTCGCTTCATGATAGGTATTAGTACTATTGTTATAAACGCCTGGTGCGGAACCACCAAATACTGGTGAAGCAGGTTCAG
>SESG01022760.1_pt1 | contig 20170 bp, 14 predicted proteins | sample 3171421 | NCBI WGS metagenome assembly SESG01 (sample SAMN10866946, study PRJNA518727) | freshwater metagenome | biome: subpolar coniferous forest; feature: holomictic lake; material: water; isolation source: holomictic Lake 227, 6 m and 8 m depth | place: Canada: near Kenora, Ontario | collected... | reverse complement strand
GCGCACATTGCCCGCAGAGCTGAAAGCGACTCGGGCATTTTTTTAACCGCAGCCATGTATTCTTCTTTAACCGCGGCCAAGGTCTCCTTTCTCTTCAGCGTCTCCGCGTCCCAGAATTCCAGATCCTTGTGCGCCGTTACGATCTCGAAGCGTATCTTATCCTGCAGCTCCACACGCTTAAGGTCGCCCTGGCGCTGCTGGGCCCGACGCTGGACCACCTGTGTCCAGATATCGTAGGAAAGCGGGAAATGGATGGCAATGGAAGCAGCCCAGTTATTCGCGCGGATGGAATTATCGCTTAAAGAGTTGACATTGTAGCCTGTAACGTCGTAACTGGCGCCCAGATAAACATTGGGGTAGCGCCGTATCATGGCCATAGTCACGGCGATATCATCCATCTGAGCTTTGTAGATCTCGCTCTTAAGTTCGGAACGCATCTCCATAGCCGTCACCAGACTTTTCTGTATAGTGTCCCGAACCGGCCGCGCGGTCAGTTCGCCCGCTATGTCCACCTGATAAGAGGGTTCCCGGTTGAGCACCCTTACAAGTTCGGTCTTGGAGGCGTCCGCGTCGTGGGCAGACTGTTCGGCCTGTTTTTCAAAACCGGCCAGAAGCATTCTAACCTCTATAGCCTCCCAGGCATCTTTGCGAATTTCAGCGCTCATTGCCTGCGCCCTGGATTTACGCTCAAGCGCGAGTTCGCGCAGTTTTTTATTCAAGAGCAGGGTGTAGAATATCTTTTTGGCGTTGTAAACCACGTCGGTCATGACCGTCTCATAATTCACTTTTGCCTGGCTGTGCGCCGTCTTGGCCATGCGCAGCATGTTCTTGTTCCGCCCGCCCGTATAAAGCGGCTGGAGAGCGTAGGCCCTCATGGTGTAAAAATTCTCTTTGATAGCCGGGTCAAGATATCTGTCGCCAAGTTCCGGCCCCAGGATCATGGGATATTCCAGATTGACCTTGGAAAAAGTGCCGGAGAGCGCCAGCTGCGGCATATTCATAAAACGCGCCTCGCGCACGCGCTGTTTGGCGATGATTATATCCTGTTCGGAAGAAAGGAGCGTGGGATTGTTTTTAACGGCGAGGGAGACCACTTCGTCCAGCATAAGAACATCCTGGTTCTTTGCCGTCTGGGCCCCGGACGGCAAAGCCGAGGCCAGGAGGATCAGGGCTGTTAGTAGTGACTTGATCATAAAACTGAATACCGAAGGATTCCCTTCGGGCTAATCCTCTAATCCTCTGCCTATATCTGTATCTTATACTCCGGCATAATCTCGGCTATTTTCGCCGAGACTTCATCCGCCTTGCTTTTCAACACCGGATATGTCGCGGCGGCTTCAGCCTTAAAGGCCTCCAGCTCTTTCACCGTCAAATTCACAGCGTCAGTCATATTATTGAACTGATCCTGCAGATCTGTCAGCTGATCGCCCTTTCGCAGACATACCCGGTGGGTAAGATCTCCGGAGGCCACGGTGGCGCAGCTTTTTTCGAATTTATAGATGGGTCCGGCCATCCGGTGAGAAACAACAGCCGAAACTATCAGAACGATTATCATATACATGGCTATCTTGATAATAAAAAGCGGCGCCATGCTGAACATATCCTCAAGAAGCGGCTGCATCATGGGATGATCGTTTACGACTTTGGAAACGGTCCACATAAGATCCAGTCCCACAATAAGAAACGCCACCAGGACGCTTAAAAATATCAGCGCCATGTAGCGATACTGCAGCTTCTTCTTGATAAGTATAGTTTTGCGCTGGAACTGCTGATCCGGTTTTTCAGTCATAAAGTCTCCTTAGTATAGCGAAATAGCGAGTAGCGAATTAGTGAACAGTAATAAAAGAATCACAACCACTGTTTCGCCGCTTCACCATTTGGCCGCTTCGCTCTCTATTTAGAACAACACTTCCATCATGTCGAACCACTCTTTTGAAACCGTTTTGAGCTCGCCCGTAGCCTTTTCAAGCGGCACGCCCACGATTTGGTTCCCCACCAGTGCGCTCATCATACCGAACTGGCCCGCGTGCACAAGATCCGCGGCCTTCATGCCCACCCGGGTAGCTAGTATCCTGTCGAACAGCGTTGGCGCGCCGCCCCGCTGCATGTGACCGATAACAGAGAAACGGGTTTCTATGCCGGTCTGCTTCTCTATAAATGAAGCCACATGTTCGCCTATCCCCCTGTCCTTAAGAATGCGGTGACCGAACTGGTCCAGGGCGTGTTTAATTTTGTCCTCTCCGGCCTCGGGCATTTCAGCGGCTTCGCTGGTAACGACAAGCGCGAAACGCTTTCTGGCGTAGGATTCCTTGATCTTCTTGATCATCTCAGCAGTGTCAATTTTCCGCTCCGGTATGCAGACAAAATCAGCCGCAGTGGCGATAGCCGTGTAAAGCGCCACCCAGCCTGCGTGCCGGCCCATGACTTCCAACACCATGACGCGGTGATGGCTGGCGCCGGTATCCATCAGGGACTGCGCGGCTTCCATGGCGCGCGTAACCGAAGTGTCAAAACCAAAAGTATAGTCGGTGACATTGAGATCGTTGTCCATGGTTTTAGGCACTCCCACGACATTCAGCTTATGATCCCGGTAAAGTTTTGTGGCCACACCCAGGGTATCATCCCCACCCATAGCGACCAGAGCGTGAAGGTCCAGCTTTTTAAACGTCTCAAGGCATCTTTGGACGCCGTTCTCTGTTTTGACGGGGTTGGTTCGGGAAGTACCCAGCATGGTGCCGCCTTTCATCACCATGTATTCCACCACTCCTTTGTCCAAAGGGATGGTCGTGCCCTCCAATAAGCCTTTCCAGCCGTCGGTCAGGCCAACGCATTCATAACCGTGTTTTTCGGCGGCGTAAACGCAGCCGCGTATAGCGGGGTTAAGTCCGGGGCAATCTCCGCCGCCCGTCAAAATTCCTATTTTCTTCTTCATGGTTTATTCTCCTTTATAAGTATTACATTTTGCCATTTGCTTTTTGCCTTTGGCCGTTCGCAGAAACATCCCGGCATACGGCAAATGGCCAATAGCAAGTTTTAAAAATTAGTGTTATACCTCAGCTGCACAATGCGCTCCGTCTTCCTCCGCAATGTGGGGGAGAAATCTCTGGCGGCGCTGAGTTCCCTGACGCCTAAATCCAGCTGAAAATACGGCGTGATGTATACCCGGGTGCCCACATTGAATCGGGACGGATCGTCCTTATGAAACAGATTGTCGAATTCCAGCAGGAAAGCGATCCTGTCTTCCAGCGTGTAATTAGCGCCCAGAAAACCGAAGAGGTAACTGTTATCAAAATCGGGCACATTAAAGCCGCCGTGCACCACGAAATTAGAGACGCCGACTTCCTTTGAGCCGACCAGGTAAAGACCTTTGCCTTTTTCCAGATATTTTTTGGTGACGCTGTCGTAATAGTAGCCCTGTCCGTCATAGCCCAGCGCCGCGGCGGGGATATAGTATCCTCCGTCAAAGAAGCGGAACTTTACCTGGATCTCGGGCCGGCGCATCTTGATGGGCGAATCCGAACCTATAAACTTATCCACCGCCATGGCGGCACCCAGGTTAAGGCGCTCAAGCACTCCGAAATTGAGCGCGGTAAGAACGCCGCCGTTGGAATAGGCCCGTGTCTTGACCTGAAAGCCGTAATAGTCAAGGATGCCAGCCGTGGGAATATCGATGAGCTCGGTGTCCGGCAGGACTATATTCTCACTTTTGTCCTTAGCCGCGAACGCCGATGAATTTAGAACGCATATAGCGCCCAAAAGAGCCGTCAACAGTTTAAGTTTTTTCATTATTTCCATCCTTTTTAATAGACTCAATTTTAAGCTTTTAATATTGAGCCCTGAATCTTCAATCCTGAATTATTCCGCTTCTCCCGCCGTCAATACTCGCTTTCCACCTGCCATGTTTTCTCGCCCAGAATTTTTTCAAGGTCTTTAAACAGCGCCTCATTAAGGTTAACCCTGTCGCGCGTCTCAACCATGTATGAACGCTTGGCCTTCGTGTGTATCTTCAGATAAACCGGGCACTCCCCGTGGCTATGACTCAATGTGTTTTTCAGCTCGGTAAGCTGTTTCTCGTCAAAAAGTATACCTTCGGGCAGCTGTATTACGATATTCCTGCCCCATTTATTCATTGCCTCAAACAGCCCAAGCACCTCTTCCGCTATCAGTTCAAAAGGGTTAGCGCCGAAGCTGGATTCCTGAACCTTGCCGGTCACAACCACTATCTTATTGGGCCCAAGCTGGGGGCCGTAAAGGGTGTATCTCTTGGGGAACAGGCACACGCTGATGCTGCCGGAGAGGTCCTCAAATTCAAACTTGGCCATGGTGTCGCCTTTTTTGGTCTGCATAACTTTGGACTGCAGAACTATGCCGGCGACGCGCACCGTCTCCCCTGACTTAAAGCCGGCTGCCAGTATTTTTTCAATATTGGCGTTGGATATCATTGCTATATGGCGCTTGTAACTGTTCAGCGGGTGGCCGGAAAAATAAAAGCCCAGCACTTCTTTTTCGTATTTCAGTATGGTATGCTCGTTCAGCGCTTCCGAAGGCAATACCGCCGTGTTTGAGGGCTTGCGCGAAGCCGTAACTCCGAAAAGGAGATCCTGCCCTTCCTGATCCTTGCGGCTCTTAGAACCGGTCTCGCTGAAATTTTCAACGGCGCGGAGCGCCTTGGTACGGGCCATCTCTATGGTAGGAGAAGGGTAGAGATTATCGTAAGCCCCGCTCTTGGCTAGGGATTCTATTACCCGCTTGTTAAGCTGTTTTGTGTCCGCGCGCAGGGAAAATTCTTCAAAAGACTTGAAAGGCCCGTTCTTCCCCCGCTCCGCCATCAGGGCTTCCACCACTCCCTCACCGACATTTTTGACGGCTGTCAGGGCGAAGCGCACGGCCGGTTTGCCGTTCCTTTCCTCTATGGCGAAGATCTTTCCGGAGCGATTCAGGTCCGGGCCGAGTATCTCAATAGCCATGGCCTGGGCTTCCCCGATATAAGTGACCTGCTTGTTCTCTTTGTCTTCGGAATTCACGGCGTTATGCCCTATTTCACTGGTCAGCAGGGCGCACATGAACTCTACGGGGTAATTGGCCTTAAGCCATGCGGTCTGATATGCCACCAGCGCGTAAGCCACAGAATGAGATTTATTAAAACCATATCCGGCGAACTGCAGGATCTGTTCGAAGATCTTGGTGGAAAGCTTGATCGGGATATCGTTCTTCTTGGCCCCATCGGTGAACTTCGTCCGCAGAATCTCCATCTCTTCGGGCTTCTTCTTGCCCATGGCCTTGCGGAGCGAATCGGCCTCGCCAGGAGTGAACAGCGCCAGCTTCTTTGAGATCTCCATGACCTGCTCCTGATAGACCATGGTGCCGTAAGTATCTTTCAGTATGGGTTCAAGGACAGGGTGGTCGTACACGATCTTCTTGCGGCCGTGCTTACGCTCAACGAAGAGCTCCAACATGCCGCTTTGTATGGGGCCCGGGCGGTAAAGCGCGACCAGCGCGGCGATATCGCTGAATTGCGAGGGTTTCAGGCCTTTAATAAGCTTCTTCATCCCTTCGCTTTCCAGCTGAAAAACTCCTGTCGTGCGGCCGTCACACAGAAGGTCATAGGTCTTCTGATCGTCCAGAGGGATAGAGTAAATGTCGAAATCTTTCTCTTTCCCTACCCGTATAAGCCCCGAAGCGGTCTCAATAATGGTAAGGGTCCGCAGCCCCAGAAAGTCCACTTTCAGCAGGCCGAGTTTGGTCAGCATATTACCGTCGTACTGCGTGGTGATGACATCCTTGTTGTTGCGGTTTGCCAAAGGAACATAATGAACAACAGGCTCCTTAGTTATTACCACGCCGGCCGCGTGCACGCCAGTCTGCCGGCGCAGCCCTTCTATCTTGGCCGCTATCTCGAACATCTTTTTTATCTTGGGGTCTTTCTGATACTCCTTAAGATCGGGTACGGTCTCCACGGCCTTATAAACCGTCATATTCTTTTCCCCTTCAGGGATAAGTTTTGTTATAGCGTTTATGTCGGTCAGAGGGATGCTCATCACGCGGCCGACATCGCGCACCGCGGTCTTGGACTTGATGGTGCCGTAGGTTATAATATTGGCCACATTATTCACGCCGTATTTCTGCCGGACATATTCCACGATACTCTCGCGGCCGGAATCAGCAAAATCTATATCCAGGTCGGGCATGCTTTTGCGGTCCGGGTTGAGGAACCGCTCGAACAGCAGGCCGTTGGTGATAGGGTCCACGCGGGTTATATCCAGCGCGAAAGCCACCAGCGAGCCGGCCCCGGAACCGCGGCCCGGCCCCACGGGCACTCCGTGAGCGCGGGAATACTGTATAAAATCCATGACAATGAGGAAGTAGCTGGAGAAACCCATGCGCCTTATGACACCAAGTTCGTATTCCATCCGCTTTTTATATTCCTCACTGACCCGTCCCAGCTTAACTTCCAGGCCCCGCGCGCAGAGGGCCTTCAGGTATTCGAACTGTGAATCATCCGCGCCATACTTGGCCTTATATTCGGCGGGTATATCGAAATCCGGTAGATGAAGCTTGCCAGACTCGATCTTAAGGTCGCACATCTCGGCTATGGCGATGGTATTCTTTACCGCTTCGGGGGTGTGGGAGAAAAGCTGCATCATCTCTTCCGGGCTCTTAAAATACAGCTCGTGCGTTGTCATCTTCATGCGGTCCGGGTCGCCCACAAGGGAGCCGGTGGAGATGCATATGTGGGCGTCGTGCGCTTCCCAGTCTTCCTTTTTCTGGTAGTGGCAGTCGTTGGTGGCTACCAGCGGCAGGCCGGTGCGTTTGGCCACTTCAAGCAGGCCTTTGAGCGCCGCGGTCTCCTCCGGAATGCCGTGGTCCATCAGTTCGAGAAAATAGTTCCCTTTGCCCATGACGGCGGAATATTCCGAGGCTATCCTGACCGCTTCGTCTATCTCCCCTACGGCGCAGGCGCGGGCTACATGGGATTTAAGACAGCCTGAAAGCACCACCAGGCCTTCGTGGTATTGGGCCAGAGTCTCCATATCAATACGCGGATCGTGATAAAACCCTTTCAAATAACTGTCTGACACCAGCTTCATCAGGTTTTGGTAGCCGGTCTGATTTTGGGCGAGAATAGTGAGGTGGCCGTTGTCCTTGCGGGAGGAAGTCTTGTCCTTCAGCAGACGCGAGCCTCTGGCGGTGTAGACCTCGCAGCCGATGATGGGTCTGACGCCGGCGGCCAAAGCGGTGAAGTAGAATTCCATGGCGCCGTACATATTGCCGTGGTCGGTAAAGGCCAGCGCCGGGACCTTCCTGTCCGCCAGGCCTTTGAGGAAATCGGAAGGCCTGCCTTCGCCGTCGGTGATGCGCAGCATCCCGTCCAGGAGCGAATACTCGGAATGGTTGTGAAGATGGATAAAGCCGGCGGATTTCATTCCTAATAATTATATAATTTATAATAAAGCCATGGAACACAAAACCTTATTTGAAAAACAGCTGAAACTCAGGAAGATTTTTTCCGGCAAAGCCGTGAATTTCAGGGCCGATGTCATCCTCCTGCCGGACGGCAAAACTGCCACGCGAGAATTTCTGGACCACCCCGGCGCCGTGGCCGTCCTGCCGGTGCTCGAGAACGGAGACATCGTGATGGTGCGCCAATACCGCTACCCTGTGCAGGAGATAACACTTGAGATACCGGCCGGGAAACTGCACTCAAAAAACGATCCCCTTCCCGCCAGAGCACGCGCTGAACTCCGGGAAGAAACCGGATATACGGCGGCCAGGCTGGAGAAATTATCGGCTTTCTGGCCCACTTCGGCTTTTTCAAACGAAGTCCTGCATGTTTATCTGGCGACCGGCCTCAAAGCCGGCAAGGCGGCTCCGGATGAAGACGAATTTATAAATGTGGAGCACATAGCGTTCAAAAAGGCCGTCAGCCTGATTAAAACCGGCAAAATTAAGGACGCAAAAACAATCATAGCGATACAGGCCTTCGCGCTGCGAAACAGCTCGAAGGTAAAGGAGAACTGATTATGCCTTTTAACGAAACAGATACTTTGGCGGTAAACGCTATCAGGGCGCTGGCCATTGATATGGTGGAGAAAGCAAATTCCGGCCATCCCGGACTGCCGCTGGGTCTGGCGCCGGCCGCCTACGCTTTATGGAGCCGCCACCTCAAACATAACCCCGCTAATCCGGAGTGGCTGAACCGGGATCGCTTCGTGCTGTCCGCCGGACACGGCTCGGCCATGCTTTACGCCATGCTGCACCTTTTCGGCTATGGTCTCTCTATGGACGAGCTAAAACGCTTCCGTCAACTCGGCAGCAAAACCCCGGGGCATCCGGAATACGGGGACACTAAGGGCGTGGAAACAACCTCCGGCCCGCTGGGCCAGGGCTTCGGCAACGCGGTGGGCATGGCGCTGGCTGAAAAACATCTTTCATCCGTCTTCAACACTCCCGAGCTGCCTCTGATAGACCATCACACCTATGTCTTCGCCGGCGACGGCGACCTGATGGAGGGCGTAAGCAACGAAGCCGCCTCACTGGCTGGACACCTGAAGCTCAATAAACTGGTCTGCGTCTACGACTCCAACGGCATCACCATCGACGGCTCAACTTCCCTCTCTTTCACCGAGGATGTAAAAAAAAGATTTTCAGCCCTTGAATGGGACGTCCTTGAAGTTATGGACGGCAACGACCTGGAGGAGCTTGACCGCAGCATCAGGAAAGCAAAAAAAAGCGCGATAAAGCCGACGCTGATTATCGCCAAAACCCATATAGGCTTCGCCAGCCCCAAACAGGATACTGCGGGCGTTCACGGAGAACCACTAAAGCATAACGAAGTTTTGGCCACAAAAAAAGCTCTCGGCTGGCCATGGGAAGAGTCCTTTAAATATCCGGAGGAACTCATCCCCCACTTTGAAGCGCTTAACCAGGAAGGCCTTAAGGCCGAGAAGAAATGGCTTAAACTTCTCAAATCCTACCGGGAACAGAAACCGGAGCTGGCAGCAAGGCTCAGCAATTTTTTCTCTCCGGAGCTGCCGGACAATATCATCAGAGACGAGGATTTGGTATTCCCGGAGGCGCTGGCCACGCGCGACGCCTCAAGTAAAGCGCTGAATGTGCTGGCGGAACGGGTGGAGAACCTCATTGGCGGGTCGGCGGATCTGGCCGCCTCCACCAAGACCAACTTCGCCGGAAAGCCGGAACGCAACATGCGCTTCGGCATCAGGGAACACGCCATGGGCGCAATAGTGAACGGCATGACGCTGCACGGCGGACTTCGGGCTTTTGGCTCCACTTTCCTGACCTTCTCTGATTATATGCGCCCTGCCATACGCATGGCGGCCATTATGAACATCCCCGCAACGTTCGTCTTCACGCATGACAGCGTGGCCCTGGGCGAGGACGGCCCGACCCACCAGCCGGTGGAGCAAACAATGTCCCTGCGCCTGATACCGAACATAGCGGTATGGCGGCCCGCCGACGCTTACGAGACTTTCTATTGCTGGGAGCAGATATTAAAGAACAGAAAGCCGGCCTGCCTCCTGCTTTCAAGGCAGAAGTTGCCGATACAGGCGGCCCATAAGGACAGAATAAAAGAGGGCGTGAAAAAAGGCGGATATGTTATCAAAGGGACATCGGGCAGGCCTGACGTGGAACTAATCGCCACCGGCTCCGAAGTGCCGCTGGCGCTTGCCGCGGCGGCGAGCCTTGAAAAAGAGGGAATAATGGCCAAGGTTATTTCAATGCCATGCGTTGAAGTTTTCACCGCGCAGACCCCGGAGCATCGCGGCGCCGCGCTGGAGAAAGATCTGCCGAAAGTTTTCATTGAAGCCGGATGCGGTTCCGGCTGGAAAGAATTGGCCGCCGGGCGCTCGCTGACGATATCGTTAGAATCTTTCGGTGTGTCGGCGCCGGAGCATGAAGTTATGAAGCACTTCGGCTTCACCCCCGAAGCCGTCACCGCGAAGGTCAAAGAATTCCTGGGCAAGTAACAACAGAAACCCGACAAAAACGGGCGGAGCCTAAAAGCTTCGCCCGTTTTTAATTGGAATTAAACCAGTCACTATGGAAGTGGAGCAGGATAGTACGGGGTCCTGCCGACGGGTAGCCTTTTTGCGTTCTCGGGCCCCGTGTCCGTAACAAAACTTAACTTCAGTGTATTCCACGCATCCGACTGCGGGGTCAAAAAAGCTACCCATCGTCACCCCTAATGTGTTTATTTATTCTTCAGGATAACGACCATCTCGCCCATGGTTATATGGAAGTTTCTCGCGCGAAGCGCGCGGGGAAGGATATGGTGAAGAAGACCGGAAACAGGCGACAGCAGCCAATGCGGATACGCTTTAAACTGCGTATAGACATACTCAAGATTCATGGATTTTTTCGCGGCCTCAAAATAAACAGCCGCAAGACCGGCCAGGTCGGCGAGATAGCTAATGGAGCGTCTGTTAAAGTAAAAAAAATGTTCGGCTTTGTAATGGGTCCATTTCCCCCTCATTAGTCTGCGGGTAAGAGCATCCGTGTCCGGGGTCATTATCATAATTATGCCGTCATTTTTTAAAAACCTGCGCGCAGCCCGCAGGGCTTTAATGGGATCTCGAACATGCTCGAGAAGATCGGACATGGCTATCACATCAAAATGTTTTTCCGGGAAAGGACAGTTTTCAAGCACGCCTTGATAAACCCTGTCGTCACCAAAATTTCTTTTTGCGATGGCGCAGGAATAATCAGAAATTTCAACGCCGTAGACCTGAAATCCTCTCCTCGCAGCAGCTTCAAGAAAATACCCGGTCGCGCAGCCCACATCCAGGATATTTCCCGAACATTTATACTCCGCGATAAGATCCAGGCGGAGATCGAAGGTGTCCGTCTTCATCCGCTGCACCGCTTTATTTCCGGCCCGGCCGGCCAATCCCCAGGACTTGTAATAAGCTTCCCCGTATAACTCATGCAGCTCCCCGTCGGTCAGCTGCGGGTGAACAAAACTAACGCCGCATTTTAAACACCGGTAAATGGCCATTTGACCGGTGATCAAGGCTGTGCTACAGGTATCGGATCCGCAAACTGTACAAGTCATAAAGCGTTTATAGTCTTCGTTTTAACGGCGTTATAATAATACACCAGTCCGCCGGCGCAAAGCATCAAAAGCAGATGGTCATAAGGCAGACGGTATCTGGGAGTCCCGATTATCACGCTATGCATGAGCGAAGCATACAACAAATATAACAGCGACGGGAGTGACGAAATAAAGTTACTCCTGGAAATATAAAATAAACCGCAAAGGGCCGTCGCCAGCAGCAGATAATGCGCCATCTGGTACAGCACGGCACAGGTTTTTGAAATCTTGGAAAGCATGACTTTTCCTATAGGCAGCGTCCACAGACGCCATAAATTCCTCACCATCTTGCGTGAATAAGCAGCCGGATGCGTTAAAGCGTATATAACGACCTTCCGGCCGACGATGCTTTCCATTTTAGAGCGTGGCAGATCTTTCAGCTCCGGGTACTCCCGCAAAGGACTGAGTTCCACTATTTTATCACCATCCCAGGCGTCATCCTGAATAGCATACCAAAGCAGCCACCCGCTGCCGGTGTTCACCGCCAGGAAATCATTAAGCGCGTAATAATTGCGCACGGTCCACACCGAAATAATCGCGCTGCTTATAACCATATACAGCATGAAGCCCTTGAAAAGCTGTTTGCGAAATCCGGCAAATAGAATTATCGGCAGCAGGAACACCGGGAACATTAATGTCGGGGCGCGCACCAGCACGGAAACCCCATGGAATATTCCAGAATAAGCGAAACTTTTATTATCACGATCCTTAAACGCCCTGGTCAGGTAGTAGCATTCCCAGAGGAAAAAGAAGATGAACAGGCACTCCGTCATTTTCATATTGCTGTAAAGGATGAACGGCGGATAAACCGCCGCCAGCGCGCCGGAAAGCATGGCTATGGCGGGGGTGAATATTAACCCCGCTATCATCATAAGAAGGACGGCGCTCCCGGAGTCTACCAGGCACTGAAGCAGCCTGAAAGTGAACTGGCTGTGGTCGGTAACGGAATACACCGCCGCGAGAAACAACGGATATACCGGCGGACGGCCGTCGGTAGGCTTCCCAGGACCCTCAATGAAACCGTTGCCCTGCGTAAGGTTTACGGCGACGGCCTCATAAGCCTGCGCGTCGAATTTTTCATAAGTTTCCGCTATGCCTTTATAGCCCAATAGCAGGCCCAGCCGCAGGACGAACGCCGCGAGGAAAACCGCGAGACATATTTTTTTATTCATATTTGTCAGCGTTTCCCGAACCAGGTATTTATCGCCAGCGCCACAGCCTGATTCAACTGGCGCGTAAAATCGTACAAGGATCTTATCTTCATCAACCGCCGGAGAATATACCGCGCGTTAAAATAAAAAGTGAAAACAGCCTGCCGCCGATACCCGGCTATCTCCTCTTTTGTCAGATTCCGGCTTGGCATAGCGATATCGCTGCCGGACTGATCCATAGTGTCAAAACTTCTATCCACCATTCCCAGAGATACGGCATCTTCTCTCATAACGGTCCCGATCCGGGGAACGGCGACATTGAACGACGCATAATCAAGCTTGATGGTCTTCAGGAGCCGCAGCGTAGCCGCCATGGTTTCATGAGTCTCTTCCGGCAGACCGATGATAAAAGTTCCCACAGTTTCGATACCGATCTTATCACAATAGTCCACAGCCAAAACTATCTGTTCCCTCGTATATCCTTTCCGGTATTTTTCAAGTATCAAGTCGGAGCCGGATTCAACGCCAAAAATTATCGTATGGCAGCCGGCCTTCTTCATCACGTTAAGCAACTCAGGGTCCGCCACATCCACTCTGGAAAAACATATCCACCCGATCAGCAGATTCTCCGCGACTATTTTACGGCAAAGTTCTTTCGCCCACTCCGGGTTCGCGCCGAAGGTCTGGGTGTGAAAGAGGACTTCATTTATGCCCAGTGATTTTACAAGTTTTAATTCAGTTATCACCTGATCGACCGGTCTTACCTTAAATCCAAGCGTGCTCATAACACAAAAACTGCAGGGATAGGGGCACCCGTAATCAGCCAGCACCGTGGCAAATTTTTGACTTTTGATAAACGGGTGACGGTAATTATATCCGGTAAAAAGATGATGCAACGGAAGAGGAATACTGAAGAGATTAGATTTCCGCGCAATTTTAGCCGGGAGGATATTAGCACCATCACGGATGATCATGTCGCTTACCGCACCATAATCGCCATTGAGATAGTTCACTATATCCGGCCCGGTAAAATCCAAAAGAAGCGCGTCCAGAGGGGAACCCTCCCCGAGATATCTTTCTCCGCCGGCCCTGAAGGCATCACCGATTCCAACTATTTTGACGTCGCCGCCGGCCTGCCTGACCCGTCTCGCGAAATCCATATCTTCGGCAAGGCTTACCGCTCCGAAAAGACTTATAACCGCAAACGGATCTATGCGCCTTATTTCCCTAAGAACCGACTCAATGGGAAGCTTCCCGGCAATGGCGTCAATAAAATGCACTTCAAAACTCTGCGACAGGATGCCGCTCAGCATCAGAAGGTCCACGGGTTGTGTGAGGTAATCGGCCTGCGAAACCTTGCTGCAGAAATAGTCGCGGATATAAAGGCGTTTTCCCGGCGGATTGAGCAAAAGCACTTTTTTCATTGCGATATCGCCAGCTTCTTCTCTATAGTATCGAACACTTCCTCCACCGTGATAGCTTCCATGCATTTAGGGCGGGGCCAGTAGCAGCGCACGGATTTGCGGTCGTGCACATTGATGCACGGGCTGCATTCGATATTTTTGAAGAAGACGGCATGGCCGGATCCCCGGGGGCCGTACATCATGGGTGTTTCAGGACCGAAAAAAGAGACTGTGGGAGCTTCCATAGCCACCGCCAGGTGCAGCGGACCGCCGTCATTCGATATCACGAGTTTAGAGTTTTCGAACAGGGCGGCAAGTTGCGTTATGGATATCTTTCCGGAAAGGTCCACCGCTCTTGGATGAGCTATCCGGCGGCATACCTCCCCCACTACAGGCTGATCCGCCTTGGAGCCTATAAACACCACATTTAGATCATGTTTCTCAAGAATCTTACCTACTAAGCGGATAAAATTGCCGGCGGGCCACCTGCGCTCCACGCTCAGGTCGCTGGCATTAACATGCACCGCGATGTAACCATCCTTCACACCCGCTTCTTTCAGGAGCTTAGCCACCACATCCCTGTCCGCAGCCTCCACAAAGGGTTTCACAATCTTTAATTGGACCTGCTTATCGAGACCGATATGGATACCGAGGTTGTAAAAATTATCCATGATGTGCCAATACCGGTTGAATGGAACATTGACGCTGTGAATATCGCCCCGCCATGTCTCCCAGGCATGGTAGCCAATTTTCACTTTAGCGAATGTAAGAAAAGTAACGATAGATGAGAACCGGGTAAAGAACTCGAAATCCAGCACCAGATCGAACCGCTCGCGCCATAAATATAAGAGGACCCTGAGGAAAGTCCGCGAAAAGACCAGCCAGCCTTTATCGATATTTACGGTTATAACCTCGTCAAAAAGCTTCAGGGATTCGCATATTTCTTTATTCCGGTTGAGTGTTAAGAATACCAGTTTCGAGGAGGGATAAGTTTTCCTGAATTCTTTTATGGTAGGGGACAGAAGAAGTATGCTCCCCAAACCCAGGAATTTCATCGCCAGCGTCTTTTTGATATTTTCTTTCCTGACCGGAGTTTCACCGGAGCCGAACAGCTTGCTCAGGAAAGTAAGCACGAGACAAACCGCAAATCCGATGTATTTATCCAGGATTTTAAGGAAATCTATTTTCATTTATTTCGTCTTCAGGCGGCGCCGCGTCACGGGCTGTCGACCCTATTTCTTTAACACGTGTTTATAACTCTTAAGAGCGAAGCCGAGCGTCTTGAAAAAACTTCTTTTTTCGCTTTTGAGGAACACGTAAAAATATATTATACCAAACCATAACCGGAACATGAGATTAGGCGGAAATTTGATAAGTATCCTCACCAAAGGCAGCGTCCATGGGGCCAGCACCGCAGTCTGGAAGAATTTATGCAAATTTTCTATCCGGCGTATATCTGGAATCGTCAGTTGTGAATCAATAAAAAAAGAGCCGGAAATGGCGTCCGGACTAAAATCCTTGGCAAGATAGCCTTGCTGCTGTGCGTAAAGAGTTAACGCCGTGCGGGGATAGGGCGAAAAGATGGAGCACCACGGGTAATCGGCTTTGATTGCGATGTTCATTTTCACAGTATTAAAGGCGTCTTCAAGCGTTTCATCCGGAAGGCCTACGATATTATAGGTCCTAAACGGCAACCCCGCTTTATGCAGCATTCGGGCGGCTTCGTAAATATCCTTATCTTTAAGATTCTTGTTAAGGACGGAGTTTCTCAGGCGCTCAGACCCGGATTCTATGCCGAAAAAAACGCTCTTGCAGCCCGCTTCCTTCAATTTTACGGCGTAATTTTCGTCCGAGCACATGATATCCGCGCGCACCAGACAGAGGAAGTCGAGACCTATCTCCTTTTTATACACATCAAGGAATTCATACAGCCATTTCCGGTTTATTCCGAACACATCGTCGCAAAAATAAACGGTTTTAACGTTGTGTTTTAGTTTCAGCTCGCGCAGTTCTTCAATTACTTTCTCAATGCTCCGCACGCGCACATGCTGTCCTTTGTCTTTATATAGTTCCCTGATGCTGTCCTCAAAACAAAAAGAGCAGTGAAACATACAGCCGCGCGAAGTTATAATATTCCTTACGCTCCTGTCCGTTCCGAGCCCCAGCGCCTTATAGAGTTCCCGGTCCGGGAACGGATACGCGTCCAGTTCTTTATCTAGCGGCCGTACGGGGTTCCTGCTTATCAATTCTTTCTGTTTCACATACAGATTTCCGATGCCGCTGAAATCTTTGCCGGCATCCAGCGCGTCCAGGAGGTCCAGAGTCGCGGCCTCCCCTTCCCCCCGGCAGATTATGTCAACCCCCTCTTCCTCTATGAACTCGGGGAAAAAGGTGGGATGCGCGCCGCCAAAAAGCGTGAGCACGTTATACTTTTCTTTCAAAATTCTCGCGATATTCAGCGCCCAGCGGTGGGAACCAGTCATTATAGAGAACGCTACCACATCCGGCTTGAACGTTTCCATGACGGCGGCAAAATCCTCTGCAGCGGCCCCGACCGCGAGCGTACATTCATGGCGCGCCTTGACCATCGATGAGATATACATCGGGCCCAGGAACTCGTATTCAAGGTTTTGCAAAAAAAGAAGTTTAGCCATCAGATTGCTTACTCTTTCGGCTGCCGGAGCCTGACTTTATTCGCCCTGCTTTTCACAAGCCATTCCACTAGCGCCAAAAACCCGCGGAAGTATATCGCGGCATGCCTGAAACTGCGTATTTTTCTTATATACGAAAAAATAATACGCGGCCGGAAGTAAAATTTACGGAAGGCCCGCTTTGAATACATCTCCAGGTCGCGGGCTGTCAGGCCGTGCGGCAGGAATACCGGCAGCCAGCCGTTGAGCTTGCTCCAATTATTGTCGAATGACCCGTATTCCAGCGCCCGCGCGTACAATTGCGAGCCGGGGAAAGGCGTCATAAAGGAAAAATGGGCTTCGTCAAGCGGGAGGTCCAGAGCGAATTGCACTGTCTCTTCCAGGGTTCCCTTGGTTTCTCCGGGGCTGCCGATGATAAAGAACCCGCAGGGACTGATCCCGGCGTCGCGGGTCATCCGCACGGCTTCCCGGATCTGGCGCGTGGTGGTATGTTTTTTTATCTGTTTTAATATCACGTCCGAACCGCTCTCAATTCCGTACCAGATCTGCCAACAGCCCGCTTCTTTCATTATCCTGAGTATATCAGGGTTGACCATGTCCACCCGGCAGGCGCAGGTCCACACCATATCCAGCTTCTCGGCCTTGAGCATAGCGCATAATTCCAGCATCCGTTTGCGATAGGCCGTAAAATTATCGTCGCGCAGCTGTATTTCGCGAATGCCGTGCTTATGATAAAGTTCCTTTATAATCTTAAAAGTGTATTCGGCGCTATAAGCCCGCAGCACATTACCGAAAACGCTGCGGTCACAAAAAACGCATTCTCCCGGGCAACCGCGCGAAGTTACCAGCAAAGCCGCTGGTATTCGTTTCAGAGTGTGCACCGGAGGGCAATAATGACGCGCCAAATCCGGCAGCAAATCCCAGGCGGGCATAGGCAGACTGTCCAGATCATCAATGCGCGGCCGAGATTGCGTTTTCATTAATCCACTCTCGCCTCTGAGGATCAGTCCCCCGACGGTAACCAAATCTTTTTTATCTTCCAATGCCGATAGTAATTCCACGATCGCGTAGTCGGCTTCGCCGATGACGCCTATATCGAACTGCGGGAACATTGCCATTGTTTCCGAAGGTAAAGCGGTGAGATGAGGACCGCCTATAATAATAGTGATTCCGGGATCGGCCTTTTTCAGTCGAGCCGCCAGTTCAGCTGCATGCGCTATTGAAATGGTAACGGCGGTAATACCGACATAATGGAAATCATTATCCAATATAAAACTTACGCACTCCGCATACCCCAGTTTTAGCGCGGCGGCGTCAAGGATAGTGGTTTCAAAACCATGCGCGCGCGTCATCGTAGCCAGACACAGCAAGCCCAAAGGCGGGGTCTGCCCCCCGCTCTGGGACTTAACCCCGTAACGGTCCTGGATAGACAGCGGCGGATTCACAAAAACGATCTTCCTAGCGTATTCCATGACTCTCATTTTATATTTATAAGCGCGTCTTATCAATCTCCGCGCGGGTTCCGGCCGCGCGCCGGAATTTTTGGTGGGAAAAGGCCCTTGACATTTCACCGGGCTCAGTGTAAAATTTATTTAATGATTCTAGGAGCTATGAAAGACACCATTATGAACAAAAAAATTATCTTCACGGTTATTACCGCGCTGACGATATCCATGGTCGCCCTTGGTCGGGCCCGAAATACGGACCTTGTCACGCATCCCGGAGATTTCAGGGACGCGGTAATGTCTGACTCCGACGAAAGTCTGAAATCGGCCGATTTTGAGACCGGGATCCCGGCCATTGAACCTGCCGGGCAAAACGTTTATGATCCTATCCCCTCTCCGGCGCTGAATGCCGACCCGTCCGCAATTTCAGCCACCGACGCCAAGGCGTCCGATAAAAAGAAGGACAGCTTCGCTGTGCCTTACCGCGTAACGGGCACCGTTAAAAAAGAAGGCGAAGGTTTTTCGTTCGTAGTTGCCGACGGCCGAACATTCAAACTACTGCCCGCGAGCCTGGAAATACAGAAGAAAGCCGAGCAGCTGGCCCAGACGGGCGCTTCCGTAACGCTGGATGGCTGGTCTCGGCGGCTGGATGATCTGTCGGCGATGCGCGCGGACGCTTTCCTTGACCCCGCGTCAAATGTCACGCAGACCTGGAGAGACAAGACCCAGCGCGAGCCTGACCTCGCGTCCGGCGGCGCCGGCGCGTTTACCGTGAACAATGTCCGCTGGGGCAAAACTGCCGGAGGAGACGCGTATGATTGGCGCACGGCTGTAATCAACCCAGCTCTGGTTGAAAACGTTTATATCATACAAAAACCATTTCCTCCCGAAATCATAGCTTCTCACGCCGTCATGCTGTTCACGTTCAAGGCCGGCGGCGTCATGGATTCTAACGGCAACGCTTCGCGCGGCCTCCTGCTTTCAGTGGAGGCGATGCTCCGCAAAGACAAACCGGTGGATTTGATCAGCAGTCTTAAAAAAGAATTCCATATACTCTGGCTGCTGACTACGGAAGAAGATTACATAAATTTCACCTGTGGAGTGGAAAACAAAAAGCTTCTTCCGTACGAGCTACTGCTCAGCCCCGGCCAGAAGCGCGCCCTGCTTGAAGACGCTATCACGCAGGCGGTTGTAAACCGCCGCGGAGAATACTACCACACTATCACAAACAACTGCATTATAACGCTAATCCAGTTATTGAATAAAGTGCTGCCCGAAGCGTCTCGGATACCCTTGTTTTATAACCCGTCACTGTACAATCCGCAAGCCGCTATGCCCAACACGGCTTTCAGCGGATTGGTAAAGAAAGGGCTGGCCGCGCCGCATATACCCGAACTCACTCCGGCGAATTATAAGGACACCTCACTCTGGCCCAAGTAAATAAATATCCGGCCGACAGCGGACGGCGGGGCCGGGGAGAGATACCAGATAATTTTTGATAATTATTTCGGCAGGCGGGCGCGCCGCAACAGAGTTTTAAGAATACCCATAGCGCCCTTCGTCAGACGAGCGTCCAGAACAGACCTGCGTATCTCGGACTCGTAATTCTCCCCTCCGGTTCCGGCAACTTTTTTCTCATCCAGCAAAGCACATATCTCCGAGACCACGCGCTCAATTTCCTGAACAGACGGGACGGCCGCCTCCGGACGCTTCGCGCGTGGAGAGACTGTGGAGGACTGGCCGGCCAGCTCGTAGCAAACCAGCGCCACGGCCTGCCCGAGATTTATAGAAGGCTGTTTTTCACTGGTAGGAATATTAAGCGCCGCATGACAATGGGAAAGGTCTTCGTTTGTGAGGCCTGTCCTCTCTGAGCCAAAAAGCACGCCCACTTTATGCTTCTTTCCCGCCGGGAGCCTTTCCGCCAGGAACTCAAGCGCGCCACCGAGAGGTATGACATCCCTGTCAGGCGTGCGGCGCTGAAGCGCGGAAGTGCCCAGAAGGAGGTCACAATCCGCAGCGGCCTCGGCCAGAGTATCGCGTATTTTTGCCGCTCTTATAATGTCAGCGGCGCCCACGGCGGCCCTGGCCCTTTCCATAAGCCATATCGGCTCCCCGCTTCCGGCTGTGGCGGCGGTTTGGGCGGTTTCTCTCCAGGTTGGGATATGCGGAGCGACCAGCGCCAGCTCGCTCAATCCGAAATTGGCCATGGCCCTGGCGGCGGCGCCGATATTGTCCGGATTCCTGGGTCTCGCCAGGATTATTTTTATGGAAATATTTTCCATGAATTATTGATCAGTCAATTTCTGCGTATGGCATATGGCGTACGGCGTATGGCAAAGGAATATACTCATCATGGATATTACTAACCTGAAAGTTGCAGTTGCAACTTTCCGCCCGCACTGCGGGC
>SESG01020748.1_pt1 | contig 20192 bp, 10 predicted proteins | sample 3171421 | NCBI WGS metagenome assembly SESG01 (sample SAMN10866946, study PRJNA518727) | freshwater metagenome | biome: subpolar coniferous forest; feature: holomictic lake; material: water; isolation source: holomictic Lake 227, 6 m and 8 m depth | place: Canada: near Kenora, Ontario | collected... | reverse complement strand
GTGGTTTTTCGGTCTCCGCCACTTTGGCGCAGGTCAAAAACCAGGAAAGAATGGAGCAGCGCATCTATCTGGATTCCAAAGAAGATTGTGCAGTCGTCGACTATGGCTGGAATGTGACATCAAAAAAATATCAATTGTCTGTAACCAATAAAAAAGTAAAGAAATGAAGACCAAATGGCTGATTTTATCCCTTGTCGCCAACCTGGCTGTCGGATTGACCAACCTCTATGGCGAATCTATCCTGAAGTACGGTGCTATGGCAGATGCGAAAACCAACAATGCGCCCTTCATACAGAAAGCCATTGATGAGGCTTCCAATTCCGGAGGAGGAAGGGTCACCATTCCTCCCGGGAATTTCCTGACGGGAACCCTTTTCCTGAAATCTGGGGTGGATCTTCACCTCGAGGCAGGAGCCTGCCTGCTGGGATCCGACAAAGTGAACGATTATTCAGGCACCGGCATGCGCAGAGCGCTGATCATCGCTGCCAATCAAAAAAACATCTCCATCAGTGGTACCGGGGTCATCAATGGCCAGGGACAGGAGCTGATGCTCGATATCTTCCGGAAACTGCGCAGCGGGGAGCTGAAGAACGATACGCTCTGGCTGGTGAAAAGACCAGAGGCTGGTCGCGCCATGGTCCTTTTCTTCCACGAATGTACCGGCGTAAATGTGTCGGATGTTACACTCAAGAATGCCTCCAACTGGGTGCAGGATTACAACGGCTGCACCGATGTGGTAATCAACAGGATTACGGTTCAAAGTACTGCCTACTGGAACAACGACGGACTGGATGTGACGGATTCCAAAAATGTGAAGATTACCAACTGCTTCATCAATGCCTCGGATGATGGCATCTGCCTGAAATCCTCCAATCCGAAATCCCTCTGCGAAAACATCTTTATCGACAGTTGCACGGTGCGTTCCAGCGCCAATGGCTTTAAGCTTGGAACAGGCGGAACAGGCGGATTCAAAAATATCAAGGTCCGCAACCTCTACGTCTACGACACCTACCGCTCGGCCATTGCCATCGAATCTGTCGATGGCGGAATCTGCGAAAACATTGACATTCAAAATGTGATCGCCAAAAATACGGGAAATGCCATCTTCATCCGCAGGGGTCACCGGAACAAGACCGGTCCGGTTGGCACCGTCAAAGGCATTTACATTGCCAATGTGAAGGCAGAAATACCATTGTATAAACCTGATCAGGGGTATCCGATCGAGGGACCACCGGATCACCTTCGTCCGGGTGAGGACAAGATGCCGGTTCGCCCCTCCCACTTCCATATTTACGGACATCCCTTCCTGCCTTATAACCTTATTCCCTCCTCCATCGTCGGCCTTCCCGGCTATCCGGTACAGGATGTCACCCTCGAAAACATAGAGATCACCTACGGTGGAGCCGCCAGCAAGGAAATTGCCTGGATTCCATTGGACAAGATCACCGCCATTGACGAAAACGAAACGGGCTATCCGGATTTCTCGATGTTTGGCGAACTACCAGCCTGGGGATTCTATATTCGCCATGCCGAAGGAATCAAGATGAAAAATGTAACTGTGAGTTACCTCAAGGAAGATTTCCGCCCGGCTTTCGTGGTGGATGACGTAAAAAGAATTGAATTCTCGGGAATGAATATTCCAACCGCTAAACAGATGCCAGTTATCTATTTCAACAACAGTTCGGAGATCGCACTGAAAAACCTGAAAATGCCGGTAAGCGAAGAAAAAGGTGTTTTGAAGCATCCGTAAATTCAGCTATTTTTTTTAATTTGACAAGGTCTGGCAAGTTCAATTTTTGGCTCTCTGGACCTGGCGGTTAAACAGAAACAATGATTATTGAATAATTGGATTCCGCATAGCGGATAAAAAATGGTAAAAGAATAAAATTGACCCAACATGAGCAAAATGATATTGATGGCATTGGTTTTTACCGGTTTGTTTCTATCCCTTCCGGGGAAGTCGCAGAATCAGGATTTGCCCTACAAGAATCCGGCACTTACCACGGAGAAAAGGGTCAATGATCTGTTGGGCCGGTTAACGGTTGAGGAAAAGGTCAGCCTGCTGATCGCGAGCTCCCCCGGCATCCCGCGACTGGGCATCGACAAGTACTTTCACGGTAATGAAGCCCTGCACGGCATCGTTCGTCCGGGCAAGTTCACGGTATTTCCACAGGCCATCGCACTGGCCAGTATGTGGAATCCGGCCCTCCAATTCAAAATTGCCTCCGTCATCTCCGACGAAGCCCGTGCCCGATGGAACGAACTGGAACAAGGGAAAAAGCAGACCCTCCATTTCAACGACCTGCTCACTTTCTGGTCGCCCACCATCAACATGGCCCGCGACCCGCGCTGGGGCCGCACCCCCGAGACCTATGGCGAAGATCCCTACCTGGCCGGCGTGCTGGCCGTGCAGTTCGTCAAAGGTTTGCAGGGAAATGATCCGCGTTACCTGAAAGTGGTCTCTACGCCCAAACATTTTGCCGCCAACAACGAAGAGCACAACCGCTTCATGTGCGATGCCAAAATCCCCATCCGGTCGATCCGCGAGTACTACCTTCCGGCATACGAAGCCGCCGTAAAAGAGGGAAAATGCGCCTCCGTCATGGCCTCCTACAATGCCATCAATGGGGTACCTTCCACCGCCAACCCATGGCTTTTGACGAAAGTACTTCGCCAGGAGTGGGGCTTCAACGGCTACGTGGTCTCCGACTGCGGCGGAGTCGGCAACCTCGTCTCTTCCCACCAGTACGTGAAAACGAAGGAACTTGCGGCCATGGTCTCCCTCAAGGCCGGACTCGATCTGGAGTGTGGCGACAATGTTTACAAGGAACCTCTTCTCAATGCCTATAAGTTGGGAATGATATCCCTGGCAGACATCGACACGGCCGCCTTCAGGGTACTGCGTGCCCGGATGAAACTGGGATTGTTCGACGATCCAGCCCTCAATCCATACAACAAACTCTCGCCTTCCATCGTCGGCTCGCCCGAGCACAAGGCCCTCGCCCTGGAGGCCGCCCGGCAGAGCATCGTCATGCTAAAAAACAACAACCTGCTGCCCATCAACCTGAAGAAGGTAAAATCGATCGCGGTGGTGGGCATCAATGCCGCCAACACCGAGTTCGGCGATTACAGCGGTATCCCGGTAGGAGAACCTGTATCTATCCTGCAGGGCATCAAAAACAAAGTTGGAAACCGCGTGCGGATCGAATATGCTCCCTGGCAACCCGTAACCGGGCTGGAAGGTTATGAACTGATCTCCAAAGGATTCTTCCCCGAAGGGTTAAAGGCTTCCTATTTTCCCAATATGACCCTCGAGGGAGAACCGAAAACCCGCAAAGAAGAGAACATCAACCTGGAACCTGCCAACCAGGCTCCCGATGCCTTTTTGCCTGCCAACACCTATTCCGTTCGCTGGACCGGCAAGCTCAAACCTACCGTCTCCGGAAAATATTCGATCGGCTTCCTCGCGCACGATGGCTGTCGCCTGCTGGTCGACGGCAAACTGGTGCTTGACTCCTGGAAGCGGAAAGCCACGCGGACAGACTTTGCCGATCTGGAACTTGAGGCCGGCAAAACCTATGAAGTGACGGCCGACTATTTTGTGAAGCGCGATGCAAGTGCAAAACTCTATTGGAAATCTCCGCAGGTAACCACCGATTTTACATCCCTATTTGCTGAGTCGGTCCAATGTGCCAAAAGCTGCGAAATGACGGTGGCGTTGCTGGGAATGAACAAGAATTTTGAGAGTGAAGGCCAGGATCGGGAGACCATTCTTCTTTCGAAAGACCAGGAAATATTTATACAGACCATTTACAAGGCCAATCCCAATACCGTGGTGGTACTCGTAGCCGGGAGTTCGCTGGCCATCGGCTGGATCAATGAAAACATCCCTGCCGTACTGGATGCATGGTACCCCGGAGAGCAGGGCGGAACGGCAGTTGCCGAAGTTTTGTTTGGCGATTACAACCCGGCCGGAAGATTGCCGCTTACCTTTTACAACAGTATGAGCGACCTGCCGGCTTTCGACGATTACGACATGGCCAAAGGGCGCACTTACCAGTATTTTCAGGGGAAACCACTCTATCCTTTCGGGCATGGACTGAGCTATACCCGGTTCACCTACAGCAACCTGAAGATGCAAAACCAGGAGTCCAACATCCTGGTAAGTTTCAACCTGAAAAATGCAGGAAGTCGGGATGGAGACGAGGTGACGCAACTTTATGTAAAATTGCCTCAGTCGGACCTGCCGATGCCCATCAAACAGCTGAAGGGTTTTCAGCGCGTTCACCTGCAAAGGGGAAAAACAGAAACGGTGACAATTCAACTGGAGAAAGCCCAGCTTCGGTACTGGGACGAAACCCAAAACAAATTCGTGACCCCAAAGGGAAGGTACCTCCTTATGGTTGGAGCCTCCTCGGAGGACATCCGACTGACACAGGAGATTCAATTATAAAAAATGAAAAAAAAATACCGCAAAGTGGGCTGAGTTTAAAATCTGGAATTTTCTCTGCGACACTCTGCGTAATTCTTTGATAACCTAGTGGTTAAATTATATTTTTTCTAGTCTTAAAATCATTCAGAATGAAAAAAACACAGACAATTTTTCTACTTCTACTTTTCAGCGCTGCATTCAGTAGCGTGAAAGCCCAGGAGATCCCCTTTGCCAAGGCCGAAATTTCAGTCACGGCAGAGATGCAAAAATCATTTGTCCCCGGAGGCCGTCTGATCCTGCATCTGACAAAACAAAGAGAAAAGGAGCCCCGTCTCAAGTCGGAGATGGTCATTGGTGCAACACCTTCAGCCTGGAATCTTTCCGTTCCCTTCCGCCTGGATGCTCAAACCAAAAATATCCTCATTTACACCTCAGAGAAAAGTCTGCCTCTCACCGCAGAAAAATACTATTACCAGGCCGTCTACAAGCAAAACGTAGATGATGGTCAGGAAAACGCGCCGGGAAATTTGATCAGCAACATCGATTCTGTTGTACTCACAACTACGGAAACACTGAAGCTTAGGCTGGACAAACTCCTTCCTCCGGGCGAAATTGAGGACCATCAGTTTGTCAGGTCTGTTGTGATCCAAAGCAAGTGTCTGTCTGAATTTTTCGGAAAGCCAAAGTATCTGAAGGCTGCGGTTTTGCTGCCTTCGGGCTATTTCAAAAATCCGGGAAAGAGCTATCCGATTTGTTACCGCGCTCCCGGATTGAACGGGAAGTACAATGCGGTGAATGGCCATATGAAGGACAAGGATTTCACCGACTGGTGGTTTACGGATAGTGCACCACAAGTTATTTACGTGTTTCTGGATTCGCAGGGACCTTACGGGGATACCTACCAGGTGGACTCAGAAAACAATGGACCTTGTGGAAAGGCATTAACAGAAGAGCTGATCCCGGAGATTGAAAAACAGGTTCATTATAATCCGTCATCAAAAATGCGTTTCCTTACAGGAAAGTCAACAGGGGGATGGGTTGCGCTAGGCCTGCAAATTTTCTATCCTGACTTCTTCGATGGTACCTGGTCATATAGCCCCGATCCGGTGGATTTTTCCCATTACGGACTGATTGATATTTATACGGATTCGACCATTTTTTACAACAAATACGGGTATCTTCAACCTGGGAGAAGAACCATTTATGATGAACCGACTTTTTCCATGAAGGAATGGATAGCAGGCGAAAATCTGGTGAGCAGGACCGGTGATTACCGCATTTCCGGCGGACAGTTTGGTGCGTACAATGCCGTCTTCGGGCCAAAAGGTTCGGATGGACTTCCTTCCCTGATGTTCGATCCGGTTTCCGGTAAAATAGATCATTCCATCGCAGTGAAGTGGGAGAAATACGATCTAAAAAAAGTGCTGGAGAAAAACTGGGCAACGCTTGGCCCAAAACTTCAAGGCAAAATATGGGTTTGGACCGGCGATGCGGATGGACTGTACTCCAATGTGGCCACCCGTTTTCTGAAAACATACCTCGACAGTACCAACCATCCGAAGTCGGATGCCAAAATATCTTTTACACCTATGGCCGGTCATTGTCAGGAGTGGAGTGACAAAGCCGTACTTACAATGGTAGCTGATAAAGCGAGAGCCAAACAATAAATAAAACCAAAAATGATGAGAAAGAAAATGTTGATTGCTGCCTTTGCTCTGCTGACCACATTTTTTGCAAATGGTCAGGAGCAAAGCCAAAACTTAACCTTCCGCAATCCTGCATTACCGACCGAAAAGCGGATCGATGATTTGCTGAGCCGACTGACCCTCGACGAGAAAATCATGCAAATGATGGACAAGACACCGGCCATCGAACGACTGGGCATCCCCGTCTACAACTGGTGGAACGAGGCACTGCATGGGGTGGCAAGGACAGGTCTGGCCACGGTATTTCCTCAGGCCATCGCCCTGGCAGCCACTTTTGATGAAGCCGCCATGTTCGAAACATTTACCGTGATCAGCGATGAGGCACGTGCCAAATACCACGATTATCAAAAGGACAAGAAATTCGACAGGTACAAGGGGCTGACTTTCTGGACACCAAATATCAATATCTTCCGTGATCCGCGTTGGGGAAGAGGCATGGAGACCTATGGCGAGGATCCCTTCCTAACCGCAAGAATGGGTGTGGCCGCCGTGAAAGGATTGCAGGGTGATGATCCGAAATACTTCAAGAGTTTCGCCTGCGCCAAACATTTCGCCGTTCACAGCGGTCCTGAATCGAGTCGCCACAGCTTCAATGCAAGGGTGAGCGACCGTGATTTGTGGCAGACCTACCTACCTGCCTTCGAGACCCTGGTGAAAGAGGGCAATGTGCAGCAGGTGATGTGCGCCTACAACCGTTTTGAGGATAAACCCTGTTGCGGCAGCGACAAACTGTTGGTTGACATTCTGCGCAACAACTGGGGCTACAAGGGAATCGTCGTTTCCGACTGCGGAGCGATCGATGATTTTTACAAGATCGACGCAAAAAACCCGCGGCACGATACCCATCCCGATGCACCAACCGCTTCCGCGGATGCGGTACTCAACGGCACCGACGTGGAGTGCGGCAGCAGCTACAGAAGCCTGAAGGATGCCATCCAGAAGGGCCTGATCAAGGAGAGCCAGATCGACGTTTCGTTGCGCAGGTTGTTCAAAGGCAGGTTTGATCTGGGCATGTTCGATCCGGATGAGATGGTTAAATGGTCCAAAATTCCCTACAGCGTGGTCGATTGCCAGGCCAACAGGGACAAAGCGCTGAAGATGGCATGTGAGAGCATGGTCTTGCTGAAAAACAAAAACAACACCTTGCCGCTGAGCAAAAAAATCAAAACCATTGCCGTGGTAGGTCCGAATGCCAACGACTCTACCATGCTGTGGGCCAATTACAATGGTTTTCCTTCGAAGACCATCACCATCCTGCAGGGAATCAAAAACAAATTGCCCAATGCTACCGTTATCTATGTGAAAGGTTGCAACCATACCGGAGAGGTCAATACCGACAGTCTGAATCTGGCTGTTTCCAAAGTAAAGAACGCTGATGTGATCCTCTTTGTCGGCGGCATCTCTCCCCGACTCGAAGGCGAGGAGATGCGGGTATCCATCGATGGATTCAAAGGCGGAGATAGGACAAACATTGAAGTTCCGGCCATTCAGAAAGCCCTGGTGAAGGCACTCAAAGCAACCGGCAAACCGGTTGTTGACATAGTCTGCACCGGAAGCGCCCTTGCCTTGAACTGGGAGGAAGAAAATGTGGATGCCATCCTCAATGCCTGGTATGGCGGAGAAGCTGCCGGAACGGCGGTGGCTAATATTCTGTTTGGCGACTACAATCCTGCCGGACGCTTGCCGGTGACCTTCTACAAAAGCATCGACCAGCTTCCGGCCTTCGAGGATTATTCGATGAAGGGCCGCACCTACCGCTACATGACCCAGGAACCCTTGTATCCTTTTGGATACGGACTGAGTTACACAACATTTGCCTACAAAACAGCCAAACTATCCAAGGCAGTGATTTGCAAAACCGACAGCGTCAGGCTGACCGTCGAGGTACAAAATACCGGAAAACGCGACGGCGATGAAGTGGTGCAGGTCTATCTCCGGAATCCGAACGATCCGAACGGTCCGCTGAAAGCTCTGAAAGGTTTCAAGAGGATTTCGCTGAAGGCAGGAGCGTCGCAGAAAGTCAGCTTTGTGCTGGCCCCCGGCACTTTCAACTCCTTCAACGACCAGACCCAGAAATTTGAGATCCTTCCCGGCAAGTATGAACTGCTTTGCGGCGGAAGCTCTGACGAAAAATCGCTCAAAAAAACCGGCTTGGAAATACAATAAATAATTAACTATTGATTTTTTCTGTTATTTCTAAAACTTATCGCATGAACTATTTCTTTGGAATTACATCACTACTGCTGCTCTCTATTGCCGGCTATGGTCAGACTGATATCCAACCGAACAGTGTTGTTCCTTCTCAAAAACAGCTCAGTTACCAGTCGATGGAGGTGGTCGGATTCGTTCATTTCAACATGAATACCTTCACCGACAAGGAATGGGGTTACGGAGATGAATCACCAACGCTTTTTGATCCGAAAAAACTGGATTGCGAACAATGGGTGAAGGCCGCCAAGGAGGGTGGCTTCAAGGAGTTGATCCTGACCGCCAAGCACCACGATGGATTCTGTCTGTGGCCCAGCGCTTACACCGAACACTCCATCAAAAACAGTCCCTACAAAAATGGCAAAGGCGACATCGTGAAAGAGTTCACGGAAGCCTGCGCCAAATATGGCATCAAGGCAGGACTCTATCTCTCGCCGTGGGACAGAAATCACGCAGGATATGGAACCACCGCTTACCTCACCTATTACAAAAACCAGCTTCGGGAGTTGCTGACCAATTATGGCAAGATTTCAGAGGTTTGGTTCGACGGTGCCAATGGCGGTGACGGTTACTACGGTGGTGCCAAAGAAACCCGCACCATCGACAAAAAATCCTATTATCCATGGAAAGATATCAGGGAGATTGTGTATCAGCTTCAACCAGAGGCATCGATTTTTTCTGACGCCGGACCGGATATCCACTGGATTGGCAACGAACGCGGCATTGCCGGCGAGACTTGCTGGAGCATGCTCGACAGAACCAAAGTAGCCGTTGGCGATGCAGACTCCGACTACCTGAATACGGGCGATTATTACGGAAGTTCGTGGGTCGTAGGCCAGTGTGATGTTTCAATCAGAAGAGGCTGGTTTTTCCATACGACCGATGATGAAAGTGTCAAGACTCCTTCCCAACTGGTCGATCTTTATTACCGGTCGGTGGGTCGCAACGCAGTCTTTTTGCTCAACCTTCCCCCCAACCGGGATGGTCTTTTTGCCGAAAAAGATGTGGCTTCCCTGAAGAAATTCAAGGAAATACTGGACAAGACCTTCCTGGAAAATAGGGTGACCAACGCGAAAGTGACTGCCTCCAGCCAGTTTTCCAAAGAGGCCAAATTCAGTCCGGATCATTTAACCGACAATGACACCAATTCCTATTGGGCAGCGGCTGCCGGCAAAAGACAGGCTTCCCTTGAAATGAGCATCGACAGCACCAAAAAATTCGATCGCATCCTGCTGCAGGAACCCGTTCGTTTCGGACAGCGGATTGCCTCCTTCGACATTCAGTTGCTGCGTCCGGGCGGATGGCAGACGATTGCCAGTGGAACCAGCATTGGTTTCAAAAGGCTTTTGAGGATTACACCGATCGCGGGAAGCAAAATCCGGATCAACATTTGGGATGCCAACAATACACCGGCCCTTTCGAATTTTGGAATATACAAGGCAGCAGGTGGTGACACTATCCTTTAACTAAAAAAACCACAAGACAGATGAGAACATTCAAGATATTGCTTCTAAGCCTGTTCGCCCTGCTTCATTTTTCAGGTCAGGCGCAGGAGATCAAAACAAACTATGTGGACTCATTTGAGAACATCAACCATCCCCAGGTGGCTTACTGGTTTTTTGCCGCCAACATGATGCCTGAGGATCGTTACAAGGGAAAGATCGACTCTTTTGCAACGCAAAGTAAATACACCCTTATCTTCCTGACCGAACGGGACGGTTGTAATTTCTACGACTCGAAAACAATGCATCCGGTGTTTGAAAAGCTGGTAGCTTATGCCCACCAGAAAGGATTGAAAATTGGTTTGCAGATATTTAAGAGGGACTTTGGCACGCTGCCCGAAAATACGGACCGCCTTATTCAGGATGGAGAAGTTCTGTTGGATGAGAATGGCCGGGCAATTTATACAGCAAAAGCAAAAGGGTCCAGAAATATGAACTCCCTACTGAAAAGTGAGTTGTTTAAAATTTATGCCTTTAAAAAGACTGCGGATGGTTTTTACGATTCTGCTACTTTACGGGAAATCAAAGGTTTGGCAAAAGTGCAATCTGCTATCGACAAGGTCAGCCTGTCCATCGATGCAGGAACCACACTGAAGGGGTACACTGCCTTCATTCTTACGCAACACCATTACAACTCCTGCAGCAATTTTTCCGTGCAGGCAAAATCTATGATCACCAATGCCTTCAAGGCTTATGCGGATATTCCTTTCGATGGAATTGGACTGGATGAATACAAGAGTCTGAGTATCGTCAGGGAACCGGTCCTAAAAGAATCGAATGATGTTTTCAGGGAAAGGCTCTATTCTATCGGAATGGCGAAAAAAATGAAGGAAACCACAGGCATGGAAATGGACCGGGTGCTTTTTGACATGCGCTATACGCCTGCCGGTCATCCTGAAGTTCGCATGAAAGCGATCAATTCCTACATGAGTCTTTTGAGAACGGCAACCCTGGGCATTGAATCCGCTGTTTTTGACCTGGGTAAAAAAATGTACGGAAAGGATGCCTTTATCGGCCTTCACAATACATTTCACAACAACCTCGATCGCGATGAGGTATGGATGACAGGTGTGAGTTGGTGGAACATCAAAAGGGATTACGGTCATACGGATGAGGAGACCCCTACTCCTATCCAACTGGGTATCGGCATGTGCTATCCAAAGAACGCGATGTACAACATGTATTACAGCAAGGATCTGGAAAGAATCTGGACCAAGGCCTTGTACGACCTGAGGTTCGGCATCCGTACCCATTACCATGCCGCCAACGATGTGCAGGGCTGGGGAGTCTCCATCGATGATCCGAAGGCGCTCGTTAAAATCAACAAGGTGGAAAATGCTGCCAGATTAATGAACCGATTCAATCCGGCGTTTCCTCAGGTGAAACTCCTCGTGGTTTATGGCATGGAGGCCATGTACAACTGGTATCCCAACGCATCAGAAAGGGGATTGTACGACATCAACGATCACCTGGAAATGGAGAAAAAATCTGTCGAATTGTGGAATGCAGGATATCTGCATGCCGCCATACCTACCGATGCGATCGAAGACGGCAGGTTGACCCTCAACGCTTCCGGGAAACCGGTACTGAACGGACATATATTCGACGCGGTTTTGTTTATCGGTCCGCGGTATTCAAAAGAAACTACCGTGAAGTTCTTCCAGAAATATGTGGCAAAGGGAGGGAAACTGCTGTTGGACGGTCCTGCAGACTTTGATTACCTGGGAAAAAACATCACTGACACCTGGAGAACGATTTCAGGAAAAGCTGTTGCTACCTCCTATTCCATCGAGAACACCTCAAAATTGGGCATCGTCAAAAACGAGCTGACCGATGGGGTTGCCAATGAACCGGGCACCTACACCTTCACCAGCATCGCTTCGCTTCAGGAAAATCAACCGGCCACTTTTTCTTTTACCTATCTGGGAAATACCTTCAGCGGAACCTACAAGGGAATTGCGGTCATCAAAATTAACCCAAAGGGAAAATTGCAAAAACTCGCAGCCACCGCCTTCTCCTCCCTGAAAAAGAATGGCAAAGAGTTGCTTCATCTGTCGGGCGAAGCAGATGCTTTTATCACCACTGAAAACGGGATCCTCAAGGCTACCCTTGCAGACGTTACCAAATCCATTAAGCTTGTCCAAAATGACTAAACTGAAAAACAATTTTACCCTGCTGTTACTTCTTGTGTTTTCCATCGGCCTTTGCCATGGGCAGCAAAAATCTGTCTGGCTGGATGAGCTGAACATTCAAACCTACTCTGATGGCATTGCTTCGGTGAATACCATCAAACCGGGCGGTATTGATTCCATCATCATTGGCAGGATCAAACAGGAACGGGGAATCCGGGTGCAAACCACAAGCGCCATCTCCTTCCTCCTGAATGGAAATGCAGCCCAATTTTCCGCGGTGATCGGGGCAGATGAGAAGGGAAACAAGTCAATACCCATCCGGTTTTTCGTGGTAGGAGACAGAAAAATTCTTTTTGAAAGTAAAAAAATTGTGCCGGGAGAGATGCCTGTAAAGGTCAGCGTCGATTTGAAAGGAATCAAACGTTTGGGACTTCTTGTTACGGGTGACGAAGAGGACCAATTCAGAACTTCAGGGTACTGGGCCAATGCCCAGTTGCTGATGTCAAAGGATCAGTTACCTGCCCAACTTCCCAACACGGACGAAAAACAGATCCTGACCCCTGAGCCGGGAAAGAGCCCGCGAATCAATTCGGCCTCGGTCTTCGGTGCAACACCGGGAAACCAGTTGAGTTATACCATCGCAGCCACCGGTGACCGGCCGTTACGATTTGCGGCGAACGACTTGCCCGGCGGGCTTTCCCTCGACCCATCGACCGGAATTATTTCCGGGAAGATCCTGCAGAAAGGGGTATATCCGGTGACCCTGACGGCCGAAAACAAATCTGGCAAAAGCAGCAAAAAATTGCTGATCAAAATAGGAGCTACCATTGGCCTCACCCCGCCCATCGGCTGGAACGGATGGAACTCCTGGGCCAAAAATATCGACAGGGAAAAGGTGATCGCCTCTGCCGATGCCATGGTCAAGATGGGACTCAACCAGCACGGATGGTCCTACATCAACATTGACGATACCTGGGAAGGTCAGCGGGGCGGGAAGTTCAATGCCCTTCAGCCCAACGAGAAATTCCCGAAATTTAAGGAGATGATCGATTACATTCATTCCCTGGGATTAAAACTGGGCATTTACTCCACTCCCTGGATTTCGACCTATGCCGGTTTTGCCGGTGCCTCCTCCGACTTTGAAAAGGGCCAATATCCCGACTCCATCAAAAACAACAAACGGGCCTACCGCCACCTCGGCAAATACCGGTTCGAAAAAGAGGATGCCCTGCAAATGGCAGAATGGGGTGTCGACTATCTCAAATACGACTGGCGAATCGATCTGAATTCCGCTGAGCGTATGTCGGTGGCGCTGCAGAAATCAGGCAGGGATATCCTGTTTAGCCTGTCCAATTCAGCTCCATTTGAGAACGCAAAGGATTGGGCACGGGTATCCAATGCATGGCGCACCGGGCCGGATATCCGCGACAGCTGGTTAAGTCTCTATATTTCTGCTTTCACCATCGACAAATGGGCGCCTTTTGCGCAACCTGGTCATTGGAACGATCCCGACATGCTCATACTGGGAAATGTCACAACAGGGACCGATTTACATCCTACCCGTCTGACGCCGGATGAACAATACAGCCACGTGAGCCTGTTCAGTCTGCTGGCGGCACCCCTGATCATTGGCTGCCCCATTGAACAGCTGGATGCTTTTACCCTGAATCTTTTGACCAACGATGAAGTCATCGAAATCAACCAGGATCCACTGGGAAAACCCGCCCGGTTACTGGCAGAGGAGCATGGTGTGCAAATCTGGGTGAAACCGATGCAGGATGGGTCATTTGCCGTCGGACTTTTCAATACGGCAGACTTCGGCAAAACACCCCCATCCTATTTCCGATGGGGCGATGAACAACAGAAAAAATTCAGTTTCGATTTTGAAAAAGTCGGACTGAAAGGAAAATACAAAATCCGGGATCTCTGGAGACAAAAGGATTTGGGGAATTTTGACGGATCTTTCAACACGGAGATCGGGCACCATGGTGTGGTGTTGGTCCGATTGGATAAAATCTAAGGAACTGTGTATTTTTATTGAACGACTTAAACGATCAGGCTGATCATATTAAATAACAGAAACGGTACAAATTGACAACCTTACTTTTAGCAGTCGACCTTAGTAGAAAATAGTTCGAATACGCGCCCGCTCACAGATGCTGCAGGAAACCGGTATTTTGGGATCGGGCGGAAACAACAAATGTTTAGAATGAAATTGGTCAAATAAGGTAATAAGGTGGAGGTCATCTCTATTCATTTTCTACTAAGGTTGCCTGACAGGAATAAGGTTTGACGAATATTGTTCCCGGCACCGGTATAAATAAGCACCATTTGATGAAAAAATTCCCGGAAGGGTTGAAAAATAAATTAAACTTCTTTTAATAATGATAAAAACTTCAAAATTATTTTTCCTGACAATAATCTCCTGGCTGATTCTCGCCTCCTGTGCAGAGAAAACCGCCACGGTCTGGGTCGATGATCTGAAAATGGTCTCCTTCTCGGAAGGCATCCGTCCGGTAAATACCAAAGGCAGCTATGTGAAGGACAGCATACTTATTGGCGGCGTTCATTACGTCAGAGGGATTGGCTCCATCACGCCGGCCGTATTCGCCTTTTGCCTGGATGGCAATGCCAGAAGGTTCACCGCTGAGGTGGGTGCCGATGACAAGGCCAACAAGGAGATCCCCCTCCGCTTCTATGTGGTGGGCGATCAGAAAGTGTTGTTCGAAAGTGGGGACATGCGGGTCGGCGACAAGGCCAAAAAGATTGACCTGAACCTGAAAGGTGTCAAAAGGCTGGGACTACTGGTGACCGATGAAATCGGCGGTTTGAAAAACAAGATGACCTACTGCGACTGGGCCAATGCCAAATTTGAGATGGTGCCCGACAGTGTTCCGACCTTGATCCCCAATTCTGATGAACGCGTGATTCTGACTCCCGCCCCGCCACAAACGCCACAAATCAATTCACCCAAAGTATTTGGCGCAACCCCGGGATATCCATTTCTTTACACCATCTCAGCTACCGGGAAGCGCCCGATGCAATTTTTCGCAGAGAATCTGCCTTCCGGGCTGCATCTCGATACCAACACTGGCATCATTACCGGGAAAGTCAACCAACGGGGAAGCTACCACGCCACCCTAAAAGCAAAAAATGAATTGGGAGAAGCCATCAAAACGCTGAAAATAACCATTGGCGACACCATTGCCCTCACGCCGCCGATCGGCTGGAACGGCTGGAATTCCTGGGCTGAGAAGCTGGACAGGGAGAAACTGATTGCCTCCGCAGATGCGATGGTCAACAAGGGTCTGAGCAACCACGGATGGAGCTATATCAACATCGATGACTCCTGGCAAGGACCGCGGGGAGGCCATCTCAATGCGCTTCTACCCAACGAAAAATTTCCGAAAATCAAGGAAATGGTGGATTACATCCATTCACTCGGTCTCAAAGCAGGCATCTATTCCACCCCCTACGTGTACAGTTATGCCGGTTATCCGGGAGCTTCCTCCGATTTTGAAAAAGGCGGAGAGAAACACGAACCCCTCAAGTCGAACAGGAAATCGTCCGGACCTATCGGAAAATTTCGCTTTGAAACCAACGATGCCTTGCAAATGGCAGAATGGGGATTCGACTACCTCAAATACGACTGGAAGATAGACGTCACCTCCACCGAACGCATGTCGGCGGCCCTCAGGAAATCAGGAAGGGATGTCGTGTTCAGCATCTCCAACAATGCACCGTTCGAGAAGGCGGCTGACTGGGCCCGGCTCACCAATGCCTGGCGCACCGGTCCCGACATCCGCGACAGCTGGACCAGCCTTTATTCGCTGGCCTTCACCATCGACAAGTGGGCAGAATTTGCCGGTCCCGGACATTGGAACGATCCCGATATGATGATCCTGGGGAACGTAAGCATGGGTCCTTCGGCATTGCATCCAACCAAGCTGACTCCAGATGAGCAATACAGCCATGTCAGCATTTTCAGTCTGTTGGCGGCTCCCTTGCTGATCGGTTGCCCGATTGAGCAGTTGGATGATTTTACCCTGAATCTTTTAACCAATGATGAAGTTATCGAAGTAAACCAGGATCCACTGGGAAAACCCGCAAGGCTGTTGGCCGATCAGGACGGAATTCAGATCTGGGCCAAACCACTGGAAGACGGCTCCCTGGCAGTCGGACTTTTCAACACCGCTGATTTTGGCAAAACGCCCCAAAGCTACTTCCGTTGGGGAAATGAAACTCCTAAAAAATTCACGCTGGATTTTTCTATGATTGGACTGACCGGAAAACGTCAACTCCGCGACCTCTGGAGGCAGAAGAATTTGGGAGAATTTGACGGATCGTTTGCGACAGAAATAAGGCATCATGGAGTGGTAATGCTAAAAATATCCCAAATACAATAAATATGAAGGACCTGAACAGACGAAACTTCATCCAACAATCCGGCATGATGGGCATCGCGGCAATTGCCGTCCCCACCATCATTTCGGCCTGCGCCCGCGGCAAAAATGGTCACGTGGCACCTTCCGACAGGATCAACCTGGTATTTATCGGTTCAGGTAACCAGGCCATGAACGACATCCGCGATTTCATCACCGACAAACGTGTCCAGATCGTTGGTGTTTGTGATGTCAACAAACAAAGTACCGGATACTGGGATGGCAAGCCCGGCGGCCGCGAAGTCGGCATCAACCTGGTGAATGATACCTACTCCCAACTATACGGGAAAAAGTACACCTCCTGCCTGGGATACGAAGATTTCAGGGAGGTGATTGCACGAAAAGACATTGATGCCGTTGAGGTGGTGGTACCCGACCACTGGCATTCCATACCTGTATTGATGGCCGCAAGGGCGAAAAAAGATATCTATTGCCAGAAGCCGCTGGCTCTGACCATTCCCGAAGGACGGGCGATGGTGAATGCGGTAAAGAAATATGGCGTTGTTTTTCAAACAGGCAGTCAGCAGCGCTCGGATGAAAATTTCAGAAGGGTGTGCGAACTGGTCAGAAATGGCCGAATTGGAAAACTTCAAACTGTTGAATGCGGTCTTCCCTCCGGTACCCCGGATTACGGTAAAACCGGACAACTGACCGAAACCATACCTGTCCCCGCAGGATTCGATTACAATACCTGGCTCGGGCCTGCTCCCGATGCACCTTACTGCCCTGCCCGAACGCATGTCAACTTTCGTTGGGTGCTTGACTATTCCGGCGGACAGGTAACCGACTGGGGCGGACATCACCCGGATATCGCCCAATGGGGCATGGATACAGAACATACGGGTCCGGTCAGAATTCAGAATGCCAAGGCCGAATGGGCGGTACATCCCATCTGGAATACCGCGACGGAATATTCTTTCGAGTGCTTGTACGCCAACGGCGTGAAACTGATCATTTCAAACAAACTCCGGGGAGGGGTTACTTTCCGGGGTACGGAAGGCTGGGCATGGGTCAACCGGGGTAAGACAAGTTTTCAATTGTTTCCCGAAACCCTGAAAGATTCAGTGATTGCTGATTCCGAAATTCATCTCTATAAAAGCGACAACCACTTCAGAAATTTCATCGACTGCGTCCTTTCAAGGAAAGAGACGATTGCCCCGGCAGAAATAGGTCACCGCTCCATCACCATGTCGCACCTGGGCAACATCGCCATGCGATTGCAACAGGATCTCGACTGGGATCCGGTAGCAGAAAGATTCATTGGCAATGATGCCGCCAACAATATGCTATCGAGAAAAATGAGGGAGCCATGGGCCTCTGTTTACAAAGATCATCTGGTATAATTTATTCAATAGAAGATATGAAAAAGCTGTTTATCCTGTTTAGTCTGTTCCTTATTTCGTGGCATGTCAATGCCCAAACCCGCATCGATTCGCTGGATGTTTACGGACGCGAAGTGTTCATGCCATCAACTTCCTACAAGTGGGACTGGGGACAGGCCACCATGATGAATTCAATGGTTCACCTCTACAATTCAAAGCCGGAGGCAGAAAAGAAAATCTATCTGGATTACATACGGACCGCCATGGATCTTACCCTGAATGATGCCAACGGAATGCATCCCAATGCGGTGGCTTCCGGGCACGGAATGGCCTTCCTGGCTAAAATTACAGGCGATCCGAGGTACATCGAAAAAGCGGAGAAGATTTTCGCCGATTACCTGACAACACCCCGGACCAAAGCGGGTGGGGTTTCGCACCGGACCGAAACCGTCGAGATGTGGGACGATACCATTTATATGATCAGCATGTTCTTCCTGGAAATGTACCGGTATACAGGAGATGAAAAATACCTCCGGGAATTCCGGAAGCAGTATTTTATTCACAAGGAAAAATTGGCCGATAAAAAATGGGGCCTCTGGGTACACGGTTACGACGACGACAATGACGATTACAAAGACCGCTGTTGCCAGTTTGGATGGGCCCAAATGACGCCTCAACGAAAAAGCATCGAATTCTGGGGACGCGGAAACGGCTGGGTGGTGATGGCCCTGGCAGATGCTTTGAACACGGTTCCTTCCGGTTCCGCCTATTTCAAAACCTTTGCCAAAGAGCTCCGCGAGATCACCAAAAAACTGCCTGAACTGCAGGACCAAAAAACCGGAATGTGGTTCCAACTGCCTATTTACCCCAACAATCCTGCCAACTTCGTCGAAAGCTCATGCACCGCCATGTTCGCCTATGGGATCACCATCGGTCTGGAAAAAAAGGTGCTGAAACAGAAAACCTTTCTGCCGGTCATCGAAAAAGCTTATGCCGGACTTCAGAAAAATGCCACCAAAAGCGATGGCAAATACCTGATTCCAACCAAAGTTTGTGAGGGAACCTGCATCGGCGACCGTGCCTATTATTTCGAACGAAAAACCAAGGAGGGGGTCAATTATGCCATCGGCTCCTACATCCTATTTTACCTCGAATATGAAAAACTAAAATTGCATACCGGTACTTTAAAAAATTAAATTTCAATCTTTTCCTTCGTGGTTTCCTTCGTGTCCTTTGTGGTTAATTTTTTTTCGCCACAAAGGACCAAAAGGTATTCACAATGGACTCAAAGGGGTTTTTGCCAAATTGAATTATAAAATCATCCAACCATGAATAGTATCAAGTACCTAAGAATACGCAGACCATTTCTTTTCCAATTTGGGTTTTTCCTGATGTTGGTATTCTTCCTGACCAATGCGTTCGGAATAGCCACTCCCCACAATAAAAAGGAGCTTCTTTCAGAACTGATCAAATTGAACGACAATCATATTGCCGGCTCACTCAATAACCAATGGATTGATAAGTCCAACCTTTTTTATGGTGCGGTATTTGACGGGGATAGTGTGGTTACGCCCATTGGCACGGCACAGTTCATCCAAAATCTGATGTGCAGCTATGTTTCACCCCGATCAAAATATTACAAGTCAGAAGAGATTCTTCGGCGGATGACACTCGCCGCGCAAGGCTTACTGAATCTTCAGCATGAGGATGGGACCATTGACCTGATAGCCACGAATTTTCACTCTACTCCCGATCTGGGATTCACCATTTATCCGCTTGGACTGGCCTATTCCATCATGCTGAAAAACGAAAAACTCAATTACGGAGAATTTCCTGCCATCTTAAAAAAATACCTGCTTAATGCCGGGAAGGCACTTTCTGTTGGAGGGGTACACACACCCAACCATCGCTGGGTGATATCCGGGGCACTCGCCTACATCAACTCATTTTTCCCCAACCCCGCCTACCGGGAAAGGGTAGAGCAATGGCTGGCAGAGAAGGTGGACATTGACCCGGACGGCCAGTACAACGAACGCAGCACGGCTGGTTATACCCCCATTACCAACAGAAGCCTGATTGAGATGGCCAAAAGAATGAACCTGGACTACCTCTACGATCATGTACGGAAAAACCTGAACATGACCTTTTACTTTGTCCATTCCAACGGGGAGATTGCCACAGAATCCTCCAACAGGCAGGACAAATACCAACAGAGCAATTTATATGGATATTATCTGGCTTACAATTACATGGCACTGCTGGACAAAGACAGCCGGTTTGCCGGAATGGTGAGATACATCGAAGAGACCGTTCAGGTCGGCCAACTGGAATACATGCTGCCTTACTTCCTCGAAGATGCTTCGCTGATGCAGGATTTTGCAGAGACAACACCCATTCCTACCAATTACCACAAGGAGTTCAATTATTCAGACATGATCAGGATACGGG
>SESG01017332.1_pt1 | contig 20197 bp, 26 predicted proteins | sample 3171421 | NCBI WGS metagenome assembly SESG01 (sample SAMN10866946, study PRJNA518727) | freshwater metagenome | biome: subpolar coniferous forest; feature: holomictic lake; material: water; isolation source: holomictic Lake 227, 6 m and 8 m depth | place: Canada: near Kenora, Ontario | collected... | reverse complement strand
CGCGCCGCATCGCAGTCGGGGCACTTCGCCGACGCCTTGGCCGCGTGGGTCTTGCAGGTGGCGAGGCAGTTGGACAGCGACTGCAAGAGGATGCTGACTTCGACCTTCGTGAGCTCCAGCGTCATGGGATGCCTCCGTTGAACCCTTCCACCATATCCTGGCTCCCACCGGAGCGTGAAACTTCCCTGGTGGCTCCCCTTCGGCAGCGTCCCGGAGATCGGCCCGGCCGACCTCGCCTCGGCCATGTCCGGGGCCGAGCAGCCCGTGCTCATCGACGTGCGGACGGTGGCCGAGTTCGCGACCGGCCACCTGGCCGGGGCGGTGAACGTGCCGGTGACCTCCCTCGCCGGGAGGATCCCGTCGCTGTCCCTCCCCGCCGGGCGCCCCATCGTCGCCATCTGCCTCTCCGCCCACCGCAGCCCCCCGGCCGTGCGCCTCCTGCGCAACGCCGGCCATGACGCCCGCCAGCTCGCGGGCGGGATGATCGCCTGGCGCCTGGCGGGCCTGCCCGTCGTGCGCGCCTGAAGGGAGGAACCATGTCCGGTACCGCACTCGTCGTCGGTGGGGGCTTCGCCGGACTGGAGGCGGCCATCTACCTCCGCCAGGCGGGGCTCGAGGTCACGCTCGTCTCCGACCGGGCCTTCCTCTGGATCTACCCGACCTCCATCTGGGTGGTGACAGGGGAGGGGAAGTTCGACGACACCTGCCTCGACCTGGCCGACGTCGCGGCACGCCACGGTTTCACCTTCCGGAAGGGAAAGGTCGAGTCGGTGGCGGGTGCCCGTCGCGCCGTGGTCGTGGACGGACAGGAACTCACGGCCGACCATCTCGTGATCGCCATCGGCGGAACGCCGATGCGCCCGCCCGGCGTGGAGCACACCTTCGGCCTCTCCGGCAGCCCGGAGAGCACGGTCCGGCTCCACGAGGCGCTCGAGAGGCGGATCGCTGCAGGCGGCGGCCGCATCGCCATGGGATTCGGCGGCAACCCCAAGGACCCGTCGGCGGTCCGGGGCGGTCCCGTCTTCGAGGTGATGTTCAACGTCGCGAACATGCTCCGCAAGCGCGGTGTCCGGGAGAAGTTCCAGCTCGCCTTCTTCGCGCCCATGCCGAGCCCCGGCGAGCGAATGGGCAAGAAGGCCGTGGCCGCCATCCAGAAGATGCTGGGCGAGATGGGCGTGGAGATGCGGTTCGGGAAGAAGATCACCGGCTTCGAGCCGGGCGGGGCCGTGACCTTCGAGGACGGCTCGCGGCTCGAGAGCGACCTGACGGTCTTCGTCCCGGCGCAGAGTGGCCATCCGATGCTCGTGGCCAGCGACCTGCCCAGGAACGAGGCCGGTTTCGTGACCATCGACGGCGGTTGCGCCGTGCCCGGGTTTCCTGGGGTCTGGGCGGTGGGAGACTCCGCCGCGCTCCAGGGTCCGGCCTGGCGTGCCAAGCAAGGGCACCTCGCCGAGGTGATGTCCAGGGTCGCAGCGAGCAACATCCGGGCGACGGTGGAGGGGAGGCCGGAGCGGGAGAGCTACCTGCCCACGTCTCCATCACCTGCCTCATGGACATGGGCAACGGCGCCGCCCTCGTGCACCGCACCGAGGCGAAGGAGCAGATGATCCCGCTCCCCGTCGTCGGCCACTGGATGAAGAAGGGGTGGGGCGCCTACTTCAAGGCGTCCAAGCGCAAGCAGGTCCCCCGGCTGCCGGGGATGTGAGGAGGGAAGCATGGAACTCTGGCACGCATGGTCCTGCCCGTACTGCATGAGGGTCCGGGCAGCCCTGGCCGAGAAGGGGATCCCCTGGCAGGGGCGCGAGGTGGATCTCGCCAAGAAGCCCCCCGAACTCTTCGCCCTGAACCCGAAGGGGGGCGTTCCGGTGCTCGTCGTCGGCGACCGGATCGTCCCCGAATCGCTCGCCATCCTGGAGTACCTGGAAGAGCTCCGCCCCGAACCGCGTCTCCTCCCCGACGGGGCCGGTCGGGAGGCCGTGCAGGACGCCTACGAGCGGGTGAACGCGCTCCTCGGACCGCACCTGTTCAAGCTGGCACGGGGGACCCCGGAGGAGAAGGCTGCCGCGGGCGGAGCGGTCCGCGCGGTGCTCGCGGGGCTCGACGCCAAGGTCCAGGCCAGCGGATACCTCCTCGCCGCCTACTCCATCGCCGACCTGGCGCTCGCCTCCTTCGTGGGCAAGCTTCCGCCGGACCTGCGCCCCTCGGCGCTCGGCCTCCCGAACCTCGCCCGATGGGAGGGGCTCGTGATGGAGCGGCCCGCCGTCCGGGGTCAGGGCGCTCCGGCCCCGGCCGGATAGAAGGGGCAGCCCGTCTCGAGGCAGTCGTCGTTCCGTCCGTGGAACTCGCAGCGCGGGCCGGTGCCGGCGAGCTTCACGCCCAGTTCCTCCCGCGCGAAGCGGATCCCGGAGAGCAGCGCGAGCCAGGTGGTGCGCTTGCAGCAGCGCGGCCCGCCCACGTCGCCGATCACCTGGAGGGCGCGGCCGGTGGCCCGGTTGGCCTGTCCCCAGGACGGGCCGCTGCGCGGCGTCGCTCCGCTGGCCAGGCTGACGAAGATCCCCACGCCCACGCCGGACCCACACGCTCCGTGAAATCCGCACGAGCCGCCCACGACCGTGTCGGACCGCCGGCGCGCCTCGGCGAGGAGCCTGGGCCTGTCCGGAGCTCCCGTGGCGCCGGCCCATGTCGCGAGGAGGGCCGCGGGGACGAGGAGGTGGTGCTCCGGACCGTGCATCTTCACGGCGGGGTGGCGCATGAGCGCGGTGGCGAGCGCCACCGGGTCCCGACCCTCGTGGAGGCGGCAGGCCCGCTCGATGACGTCCTTCGCCGACCCGGAGTGGCAGGCATCGCAGACGAAGTGGCCGTCGAGGCAGCGGACCGGGCTCGCCTCCTCGATCCCGCAGATGGCACAGCGCGCCGGCGCGGCGACCTGGGCGTAGGCGATTTCGGCGCCGCAGACGGTGCAGCCGAGCGCGTGCGAGGTGGCGGGAGTCGCCCCGCTCACGCGCCCAGCCCGTAGAAGCGGGCGCCGAGGCCGTAGAGCGCGGCCACCGGGCGGCAGTCCGGGGCGACCGGGGTGCCGTGCTCCCGCCAGGCGATGGCGCCGCACCCTCCGCCGCACACCGGGGCCACCGCGCAGCCCTCGCAACCGGGGATGGTGAGGGTGCTGCGCCCCTGCCAGCGTGCGATCGCCGCGTCGTCCCGGGCGTCCTGCGGGAAGAAGCTCCCCAGCCGGTGCCCGGGGTGTCCCACCGTGGCGGTGCAGCCGAACACCCCGCCGTCGGGTCCGAAGGCCCATTCCTTCTTGGCGGCCGGACAGGCGTCGAAGTTGGGAGCAGGCAGCTCACCCGCGTCGGCGAGGTGGCCGATGCCGTGGAACCGGGGCTGGTGGAACTTGCGGAGCAGCGGGTACTCCTCGGCGAGCTCGACGTATCGCGCCCATAGCTCCACCCGGTCGAAGAGCGCCCCCTTCTCCTGCCGGCTGGCGCACCCGAACAGCTCGTAGTTCCGTCCGATCTGGGTCTTGAACCGCGAGGAGGAGAGCTCGAGCCACCCGTGCGAGGCGGCGAAGGCGGCCAGCTCCGGGAGGGAGGAGAGGTTCTCCCGATCGGCGACGACGCGCAGGTTCACCGGGATGCCGGCGGCCACGAGCCCGTCGATCCCCGCGACGATCCGGTCGAACGTCCCGGTGCCCCCGGCGTGCGGCCGGCGCCGGTCGTGCAGCGCCGCCGGCCCGTCCAGCGTCACCTGGACCTCCTTCACCGGTCCCTCCGACAGCAGCGGCAGGAACGCGGCCAGGTCGTGGCCGTTCGTCACCACCGCGACCTCCATGCGCCGGGCCCGCGCTCCCTGGAGGAAGCGCCGGATCCGGTCGTGATGGGCGGGGGTGTCGCGCAGCGGTTCGCCCCCGAAGAGGGTGATGTAGGGGCGGGGGGACTCGTCCCCGTGATGCCGGTCTACGTAGGCGAAGAAGGCCTCGACCGCCTCCGGCGAGATGAGCCCGGCCGCGGCCGGATCGAAGAGCTCCTGGTAGCAGTAGGTGCAGGCCAGGTTGCAGCCGAAGCTCGGGACCACGACCAGCTGGGTCGGCGTCTTCGCAGCCTCGGTGCGCCACTCGGCGCGTGCGGCCTCCACGAAGGCCCGGTCCTGATCGTCGGTGTCGACCACGAAGCCGGCCTCCCGCAGCGTCTCCGCGGGGAGGTCGTCGGGCAGCGGGCCGCCGCCGGCGAGCCCTTCGAGCGCCCGGGCGTTCGAAGGCTCGAGGAGCGCCGCCTGGCCGGTGAGGGGCTGGACGAGCAGGACCTGATCGCGCCCCGGCACGGGTGCGAGGATGGCGTGTCGGGAAAGCCTCATCGATTCTCCTGCGGGGGGCGGCGCCCGGTGACGGTGATGCTCCGGATGAGGACGCCCCCCTTCTCGTAGGGCTCGGTCCGGCGCACGACCTCGATGCCCCGCAAGCCCGCAGCCTCGATGGCGCCCAGGTAGTCCCCCTCGGGGATCGAGCCCCCGTAACAGGCGGCCCAGGCGGCCGGGTCGTTCCGGACGGAGTCCGGGAGCGGCTCCTCCGACACGATGTCCGAGACCGCGAAGCGCCCTCCGGGCCGGAGCAGCCGGTGGACCTCCCGGTAGACGGCCCCCTTGTCGGGCGCGTGGTTGATGGCGCAGTTGGAGACCACCACGTCGGCGCAGCCGTCGGGGAGCGACACGGCGGCGAGGTCGCCCTGGACGACCCGTGCGTTGGCGTGAGAGCCGAGGGATGCTGCGGCGGCTGCGATCATCCGCTCGTTCCCGTCCACGCCGGTCGCGGTGCCGCGCACGCCCACCTGGACGGCGGCACGGGCCACGTCGGCGCCTCGCCCGCAGCCCAGGTCGATCACGTCCTCCCCCTCGCGCGGGGCGGCCACGTCGAGCGCGCGGCCGCAGGAGAGGGACTCCTTCGAGGTCGAGAGCGCGCCGTAGCGGTGCGCCGCTGCGCGGGCGATGCCGTCAGCGAGATTCGGATCGGGGCTCATCGAGCGTGAACTCCCAGGCGCACCAGAGCTCGCCCCCGTGCGGGTCGGGCGGGCAGGTCACGCAGCGGGTCCGGATCCGCGGGTCCACGGTGCGGGCGAACTCGGAGTACTCCACGATTCCCACCGACTTGCAGGGGAAGTCGGGCAGTCCCTTGCGCTTGCGGGCCGACTGGACGCGGCAGTCGCGCATCACGAAGAGCGCGCGGGTGTCGGAGAGCTCGGTGACCTCCTGCACGTTGAGGCGCGCGTAGAGCCGGTGGCGGAGCGCCTCGACGAGCGCCGGGATTCCTCCGCCGGGCGCCATCCCCAGCCGCTCCATGATCCGCTTGGCCTCGATGACGGTGAACTTCTCCCAGGCGGCCCGGTCGGCCGCGATGGCCGCCTCCATGCCGCTCGCCTTCTCCACCGCCTGGAACCAGAGGCCGTCGTGGGCGAGCCAGTTCTTGGCGTCGTCGAGGACGATGCGGATGAGCTCCTCCCGGGACAGGGTCGAGAGTCCGTCCTCCCCTCCGAACGGGCCGGTGCCGCGATCAGGGTTGCTCACGGAGTTGCTCCCAGGAGCTCGTTGTCCACGATCTCGGTGAGGTACCGCTCTCCGACGAATCCCACCACGCGGTCCACCTCGTGGTGCCCCTTGAAGAAGAGCACCGTGGGTGTACCGGAGACGCCCAGGCGCGCAGCCGTGGCGCCCGACTCGGCCGCGTTGAGTTCCGCGACCTTGATCTTCCCCTGGTATCGGGTGGCGAGCGACACGACGACCGGCTCCATCATCTTGCACGGGCCGCAGCCAGGGCTCCAGACGTCGAGCACCACCGGGACCTTCGACCGCCTCACCTCGTCCACGAAGTTGGAGTCGTCCACGTGGACTGGCATCACCTTGGGGGTACCGGGGCCGAAGATCTTCGTGAGCAACCCCTTCACGCGGCGGCCTTCCCGTGGGCCTTCACGTACTTCTGCACCGCCAGCGCCGCCACCGTGCCGTCGGCGACCGCCGTGGTGATCTGGCGGAACTGCTTGGAGCGGATGTCGCCGGCCACGTAGAGCCCGGGGATGTCGGTGGACATGTCCTCGCCGGTCTCCACGTAGCCCCACTGGTTCATCTTCACGAGACCCTTCACGAGGTCGGTGCGGGGCACGTACCCCACGAAGACGAAGACCCCTTCGGTCGCGAGCTCGCGAACCTCCTTCGTCTTCACGTTCTCGATGCGCAACTTGTCGAGCTGCGTCTCACCCAGGAACGCGCGGGGCTCCGAGTCCCAGATCACCTCGATCTTGGGATTCGAGAGCGCCTCGGCGGCGCTCACCGGCTCGGCCTGGAAGTGGTCGAACTGGTGGATGATGGTCACCTTCTTCGCGAACTGGGTGAGGAAGAGGGACTCCTCGACGGCCGAGTTGCCGCCGCCGATCACGTGGATCTCCTTCCCCTCGAAGTAGGCCCCATCGCAAGTTGCGCAGTAGGAGATGCCGCGGCCGCGGAACTTCGACTCGCCGACGACGCCCAGCTCCCGGGGCTTCGCTCCGGTGGCGACGATCACCGCCGGAGCCTCTACCGTCTCCTCCTCGTCCAGCTCGAAGCTCTTCACGGGCCCCGACAGGTCGTGCCCGGTGATCTCGATGGCACGCCGGATCTGGGTCCCGAACCGCTCCGCCTGAGTGGAGAAGGCCTTCGCCAGGTCGGTTCCCTTCACGTCCTCCGGAAATCCCGGGTAGTTGGATACCTTGTGGGTGGTCTTCATCTGGCCGCCCGGCACGCTCTCGTCGAGCACCAGCGTGCGGAGCCGCGCCCGGGAGGCGTAGATGGCTGCGGCGAGGCCCGCCGGCCCGGCGCCCACGATGATCACGTCGTACCTGTCGGCCATGGGTCAGGCTCCGAGGAGTGACTCGACCTGCGCCTTGATGGCCGACCGCTTGATCTCCTCGCCGCTCATCCGCTCGCCCAGTTCCTTGCCGCTCTTGAAGAAGAGGAGCGTGGGGCTGCCGGTGACGCCGAGCCGCTTGGCGAGGTCCTTGTTCCCCTGCCGGAAGATCTTGAAGAACCGGGCCTTGCCGGCGAACTGTTCCGCCACGGCGTCGAACTTGGGGGCGAGCGCCTCGCAGGGCGGGCACTCGGTGGAGAAGAAGTCGAGGACCACGGGAAGGTCCGACGCGGTGACCTTTGCGTCGAAATCGCCCTGTGTGATCTCGTGCACGAACTCGCTCATGGCGCGATACCTCGGGATGGGGGGGGGAAGGGGTGGGGCGGGCCCGGAGGCCCGCCCCGGGTGTTGCTAGTCGTGGCAGCCCGACACGAGTCGGGAGGCCTTGGCGCAGCACTGCGCGACCTTCTCGGTCGTGCAGCACGCCTTCTTCACCTTCGTCAGCAGCTTCATGGTGTCTCCTCGGTGAACGACGCTACACCCATGGGAGCCAGGAAGGGCAAGAAGGATTCAGGGGGCCGCGAGGCTGCGAGCCGAGCCCCCTTCGCGAGCCCCACCGCCGAGCCGTCCACGGCCTCCACGTCGAGACCGAGCCCGGCCAGGTGAACCGCGTTGCGCCCCTCACCCTCGCCCAGGCAGAGGACCGGGAGGTCGCGCCGGATGCGGTGGGCGTTCTCGACGAGCCAGCCGCTCGCCCTCGTGCCGTAGGCGAAGCCGTCGCCCGCGAATCTCTCGTCCCAGGGGTTCATGGAGTCTCCTGCCGGGTCGAGAGCCGGATCCCGTTGCGAGGATTCGGGGGAAACCGCATGATCCCCGGCGTGAGTTCCTGGAGTTGCCGACACGAGCACGACGGCCTCTGCCGGAAGGTGGACGACGCCTGCTGCCGCCCCGGCATGAAGGGCTGCGTGCTGGTCGGAAAGGTCACCTTCGCCGATGGGGTGACCCCGTCGCCGGTCTGGCCGGAGGAGCGGGAGGCTACTTCTTCAGGCTCGACACGTACCGACCCACCGACGCCGCGTCGTCCGGGGTGATCTGGAGCTTGTCGGCCGGGGGCGGGTGCGCCGCTGCGACCTTCGCCACGGTGGCCGTGCTCTTCCCGGTGATGGGCGGTACGCCCGTGTCCCCCTTGCCTCCGGCTCCATGGCACATGGCGCAGTGCTTCTGGTAGACGGCCGCACCGTCGGCTGCGTTGGGCGGAGCGCCCCAGGCGGGGAGGGCGGAGGCGACGAGGAGGGCTGCGAAGATCTTCTTCATGGTCGGGCCTCGGAGGGTCGGTTCTTCCCTGGATTCTCCGGGCTGGGGCACCGGGCGTCAACCCGTGAATCGGGGCGTGACCCCGTTGCGCCACCGGGTTCTGCGTGCTCTCCTCCCGCGCCATGCCCGATCGCCAGCGATTCGACGAGGAGTACTACCGTCGCCACTATCAGGGTCCCGACCGGGTGCATTCCGCGCCCCAGGTGGGGCGGCTCGCGGCCGGGGTCTCCGGCACGGCCGCCTGGCTCGGCGTCGAGATCCGCGCCGTGCTCGAGGTGGGGGCCGGTCCCGGGTACTGGAGGGCGTGGTTCCGGCGCCACCGGCCGGCCGTTCGCTACCTCTCCACCGACGTCTCCCCGTGGGCCTGCCGCCGCTTCGGCCACGAGCTCCGGGACATCTCGACGTGGCGCCCGCGCCGCTCGTTCGACCTGGTCGTCTGCCAGGGGGTGCTCCAGTACCTCGACGATCGCGGGGCCGCCGACGCCATCGAGAACCTGGGAGCCGCCTGCCGCGGGCTGCTCTATCTCGAGGCCATCACCCGCCACGACCTCGACGAGGTGGTGGACGCCGCTCGGACCGACACGCGGATCCACGCCCGGACCGGCGCCTGGTACCGGCAGAGGCTCCAGCCCTGGTTCGTGCAGATCGGTGCCGGACTCTGGGCCGCGCGCAGCGCCGCCATCCCGCTCTACGAGCTGGAGGGGGCTCCGGTCCACTCCACGCTGCGCCGCCAGAGTTCGGCCGCCAGGTCGGGATCGCGCGCGGCGCGCCCCGGCCGTACCGGCTTGCAGGCGTCGTAGTAGGCCCCGTTCTCGAGCTGGGGGAGCGGCGCCGTGGCGCAGAAGAGGGTCGTCCGCGCCCCCTTCTCGGGCGAGATCATGAAGAGCTTCACCAGGTGACGGACTCCCCAGGGGAGCTCCCGCCAGATCTCGGTGGCCACCACGCCCGGGTGGAGGGAGTAGGCCGAGACCCCGCTGCCGGACAGGCGACGGGCCAGCTCCACGGTGAAGAGGATGTTGCAGAGCTTCGACACCGAGTACTCGGCCAGGCCTCCGGTGGAGTTGCCCGGGCGACGCTGCGCCCCCCAGTCGATGCTCCTGGCGTTCAGATGGGCCCGGCTCGCGACATTCACTATGCGTGAATGTCCCGTCCGCTTCATCCGACCCAGCAGCAGCACCGTGAAGAGGAAGGGGCCCAGGTGGTTCGTGCCGAAGGTCGTCTCGAACCCCTGCGGCGTGAGTCCACGCACCCCGGCCAGTCCGGCGTTGTTCACGAGAACGTGGAGGGGCAGGTCCCGGGCCAGGAACAGGTCGGCGGCCCGCCGGACCGACTCCAGGTCGGAGAGGTCGAGCGGGAGGAACTCGACGCGAGGGTTCCCGGTGGAGGAGCGGATCGCCTCCACCACGGGCAGGGTGCGCGCCTCCGACCGCCCGGCCAGGAGGACGTGTGCTCCCCGCCGCGCCAGCGACTCCGCCGTGACGAGCCCGATCCCGGTGTTCGCGCCGGTGACGAGGAAGACCCGCCCGTCGAGATCGCCCGTCACGGCTGGGCCTCGGCGGCGCGCGGCGTGACCGGCCAGACCTTGGCCATGAGCCAGGAGACCGAGACGCCCACCAGGCAGCCGAAGATCACCTCCGCCACCTTGTGCAGGCCGTGCTCGATGCCGACGATGCGCGACTGGTGGGCCACGCCGGAGGCGATGACGATGGCGGCCGTGATGGGGGCCTGCCGCCACATCACCTGGACACGGACCACGTAGATCGAGAGGAGAACCGAGATCGCGAGTGCCACGGGGAGTTTCCACTCCCGCGGGCCGCCCACGAGCAGGAACACGAGCCCCACCACGCAGCCGACTGCGGCGTTCATCGTGCGGCCCCGGAAGGTCCGCTTGGCCTGGTTCCAGACCGGGTCGGAGGAGGCGATCATGGAGGCGATGGCCCAGATGGGATTGGCATCGGCCAGGGCCCGGAGCGTGGCCCAGGTGACGGCCGTCCCGATGAAGACGTTCACGGCGAAGCGGACGCCGAGGAGGTCGTCCTCCAGGAAGCGCCCCGGGATCCTCATTCCGTTCCCCGCCTCACTCGTGCGACTGGGGGGGATTCCCCTGCTTTCGATAGACGATGCCGGTCTTGGTGGCTCCGGGGAGGATCCAGTCGGGCGTCGCGAGCTGGAGGGAGACGAAGAACTGCTCCGAGCGCTTGATGGCCTTGTCGTGCAGATCCTCCCGGCGCTTGAACTTCATCTGGTAGGCGAACTCGCCCACGAGCGGCGCGTGATCGCCCCGTTCGCGCCACAGTGCGACGCCGGCCTTGCCCGTCATCCCCTTCCCGAAATCGAGGACCCCGATGTCCTGGAGCACCTCCTCCACGATGGTGTGGTTCACCAGTGCGAGCGTGTCCTCCTTCGCGTGCCGGAGGTGAGCGAGGCCGGGCAGGACGTGCGCCAGAGTGGAGAACTTCTTCTGGTCGCCTTCATGGAAGTGGCCCAGCGGGAACTCGCAGTTGTGCGAGTAGAGCACCCGGACGCCGCCCGGGGCGTCCTTGGGAGGGAGCACCTCCACCTTGAACTTGATCCGGTACTCGCCCTCGATGCGGGGGCGGACGTCCATCTCCGCGGCAGCCTGCAGGTCGGGGACCCGGTACTTGAAGACCACCTCCGGCTCACCGGCCGGGAACCCGTCCTCGAAGGTGACCCGGCGCCGCAGGATGAAGCCGGACTTGTAGAGCCGGAAGTCGGGGGTGTCGAGGAAGACCACCTCGCGGATCTGCGGCCGCGCATTCTCGAACCCTTCGGACGAGAAGGAGACGTCGTGCTCCCTGGCCACTCGCTTCACGATCCGGGCGAAGTCCCAGAACGACTGGCGGGAGGTGAAGCGCTCCGGGCGCAGGATGATCTTGGACTCGATGTACTGCACGTCGTCGAGGGGATGGCCATCGGAGTACTTCCCGCCCTTGAGTTCCGGGATCTGCTGGATCGGCGCCACCTTGTCGCTCATCGTCCACACCTCCTGAGCCTTGGTCCTAACAGGCAACAAGCGCCGTGGCGAGCGGATGGCACGTCACTTAGATTCCCTCCAACGCGGGGAGGATGCCTGAACCGGAACGTTCTGAAGGTGCTCGCAGCGGTGATGGTGGCAGGGGGCTGGGCCAGGCCCGCCGAGGCCTGGATCTGGCCCGAGCACCGGGATATCGCCGTGGATGCCATCCAGGGCATGCCGGCGGCCGACCGGGCCGTGCTCGATTCCCTCTGGGCGTCGCTCCGGACCGAGGCCGGCCCCCAGCTCTGCCCCACGCTCGTGAGCACCGGTGCCGCGCCCCAGACCGAGTTCGGCGACTGGAGCGCCATCTGCCTCGACTTCCCGTCCTACCCGGCGCTGGGCGGCGACCATTCCTGTTCCACGGCCGAGCTGCGCGCGGTGACGGAGAATGCGGAGTGGGGCCGGAAGGTGGCCTGGGTGGCCGAGTGGTCCAAGAAGGCGCTGGCCGCGTCGCCCGACGAGGGGCGGCGCACCGATGCCTGGAACCGGTCCCACCTGGCCATGCAGTACGTGGACCCCGACTACCTGACCCGCGCCGCCGGCAACAACGCCCACTTCCTCACGCCCCGGAAGAAGGTCGAGGAGCGCGAGACGCTCGACGGCTACGTGACCCGTACCCTCGGCCGGGACGAGGCCGTCAACGCCACCGCCATCTACGTCGAGTACCACGCGCTGGCGCTCCGGCTGGCCGCCCTCTGGCGGGCCGCGTCGCCCGCGGAGCGCCCCGACCTGGCCCGGCGCACGCTCCTCGCCGAGGGCATCGCGCTCCACTTCCTCGAGGACTCCTTCTCCGCCGGCCACTACGCCGCCACCTGGGGGAGCTCGGCCTGGCAGAAGGGGACCCACGACCTCTACTGCGTCGAGGGGCTCACCTCGATGACCTGGAGTGGAGAGCTGTTCGCGGGCTACGGCGACGCGCACATGACCAACCGGGACCGGACCCAGGCGGGATTGGTCGTCCGCACGAGCCTGGCGCAGCTCGTCGGTGCCGCCACCGGAACCCTGGCGGTCTCCGCCGCCCCCATCTCCGGCGCGGAGAAGGCGCTGGAGGACGTCAACTTCTGCAAGGCGACGTCGCTCCCGGTGATGCCGGTCGATCCGGTCGCACGCAGTGCCGCGACCGCCACGTTGCAGGGTTCGCCCGTGCCGTCCGGGAGCCAGGACGAGATCCACCCGCCGCGCGCCCGTGCCGACATCGGCCCGTTCGTCGGGGTGGTGGCGGGCATCACGGCGGGGCCGGCCCTCGGCGGGTTCGACACCGCCGGTGGATGGCGCTTCCGAACCGAGCTCGAGGTCGGGGCCAGGGTGGGATACGGGCTCGACGGCGTGCTCACCACCACCATGGACGGGCAGATCTGGGCGCAGGCCTCCTTCGTGGACGACCCGGCGCAGCTCGACGCCTCCTGCACGGGATGCCCGGGCGGGGTCCGCAGCAACTCGGCGATCCCCCGTGTCCCGGCGCGGTCCGGGCTGAAGCTCGTGTTTCGCATGCCGTACTACGTGCTGCCCTTCGACCTCATCCTGCTCGCGCCCGTCCTGCTCCTCGCCGACCCCGAGGCGGCGCAGCACGTGGTCTTCGCGGCGGCGGGCGGCGGACTCCTCACCATCCAGCGCCCGATCTCCACGAGCTGGGGCACCTTCCAGTTCATGGCGGGACGGGAGGTCGGCATGACCCTGTGGGGCAACGGAGAACCGGACCAGTTCATCGCCACGCCCACCGGGAGCACGCCGCAGCTCGTGGACTTCCAGCAGCTCGAGCTCGACTTCCCGGTCTTCGAGTGGGTGCCCCCACGGGCGGCCGCGACCAACCTCTCGCTCGCGGCCGAGTTCCAGCTCGGCTTCAGCGTCTCGCTCGCCCCGAAGGCCTGGCTCCCCCAGGCGAACGAGGCGCCCTACTCCCTCGGGCCGAGCTGGTTCATCTACCTGCGGCTCCGCCTCGACGGCCGGAAGTACTTCGGCACCTCTGCGGAGGACTGGCAGAACTGATCGGCGAGTGCCGCGGCACTACCGACGGCGCGGTTTCCACGCCCCCACCGAGGTCGTCTTCCGCGGCGAGGAATCGTCGCCCGGGGGCGCTGCCGGCGGGGGTACCCGGTTCCCGCGGTTGTGCCCGTGCTCGTGGCCGCCGCCGCGCTGCTTGGCCGCCTGCGGGCGACGGCTGGGACCCCCTCCACCCGGCCGGCGGTGGGGCGGGACTCCCTGGTTGGCTCGCCCCTCGGAGGCCCGCTGGGACTCGGACACGAAGGTCTCGTCCTGCCGGGGTACGTCGGCGCGGGGCAGGGCCTTTCGCGTGAGCCGCTCGATGTCTCGCAGGAGCGAGGTCTCCTCCGGGGAGGAGAAGGCCGAGGCGCGCCCGGTGGCCTGGGCGCGTGCCGTGCGCCCCACCCGGTGGACGTAGTCCTCCGGCACGTGGGGGAGGTCGAAGTTCACCACGTGGCCGATCTCCGCCACGTCGATTCCGCGGGCCGCGATGTCGGTGGCCACGAGGACTCGGTAGGTCCCGTCCTTGAAGCCGTCGAGCGCCATGCGCCGCTGACCCTGCGTCCGGTCGGCGTGGATGCGCGCCGCCTTGTGGCCGGCGCGCGCCACCGACTTCCAGACCCGGTCGGCGCGCCGCTTCGTGCGGGTGAACACCAGCGTGGAGAGGCCGTCCCGCGCCAGCAGCGCGAGGAGCAGGGGAACCTTCTCCTCCTGGGCGCAGAGGTACACCTGCTGCTCCGCTCGCTCCGCGGTGGTCCCGCTGCGGATCACCTCGACCCGGACCGGGTCGCGCAGGTGGGTGGCGGCGAACTCCGCGACGTCGGAACCGGTGGTGGCCGAGAAGAGCAGCGACTGGCGCGCCCGGGGCAGCTTCTGGAGGATGCGGGTGAGCTGGGGCTTGAAGCCCATGTCGAGCATCCGGTCGGCCTCGTCGAGCACCAGGACCTCGATGTCGTCGAGACGCACCGCACCCTGCTGCAGGTGGTCCACGAGCCGGCCCGGCGTCGCGATGATCACCTCGCGCCGCTCCCGGAACGCCTGGGTCTGCGCCCCCATGCCCACCCCGCCGATGACCACGATGCCGCGGACGTTCCGCCCCCGTCCGAATCGCTCCAGCTCCTCGCCGATCTGGAGGGCCAGCTCGCGCGTCGGTGCGAGCACGAGCGCCCGGGTTCCGGTCTTCCCGGACAGTCGCTCGATGATGGGAAGGAGGAAGGCGGCCGTCTTCCCGGTTCCGGTGGCGGCGACCCCGATGACATCGCGGCCGGCCAGCGCGGGGGGGATGGCCTGCGACTGGATCGGGGTCGGCGCCTCGAAGCCGGCACGGTGGATCGCCTGCAGGGACTTCTCGGAGAGCTTCAAGTCTGCGAACGTGGTCACGGGGCCTCTTATCGCACCTTAGCGGCCAAGATGCGCGCGCTCCTCCTGGCCGCGGCCGGACCCGGCTGGTGGCTCATGGTCCCGGGGCGTGGGCGAGCCAGGCCGAGAGGCGGCGCCGCTGGACCACCGCGAACCTCGCCGTGAGGTTCTCGATGTCGTTGTCCCGGCCGAGCCCGACCAGATCGTAGACCCCGCCGAACCGGGTGTCCCCGCCGGCCAGCGCCAGCCACTTCCGGTTCTGCAACATGCATCCATCCATGTGGGTCCACTGCGGCTGGTTGCCCCACCCGCGCAGGCCGCCGATCCGGACGTAGGCATCCGCCGGGATGCAGACCAGCCGGAAGAGGACCGGGTCGAGCCCCACCGCCTCGACCACGCGGTGTCCACTCGCGAGGAGGGCTCGCTCGATCCGGTTCCGGCTCAGACCGGTGCGCCGATCCAGTCCCAGCATCTCGAGCATCGGCTTATTCACTGGTAGTGAACCAGGCAGCGGCTCGCCGAAGTCCTCCACCAGCATGTCCTCGTCGCCCAGCAGCGGCAGGTAGCGCCCTCCGGCGGAGTTCAGGAAGGGTCGGTCGAGATACATCTCCAGGTGGTCCCGCAGCGCCTCCGGAAGGTCGGAGGGGAGGGTGACCGACAGGCGGACCAGCCCTCCGCTCTCCCCGTCGAGCGAGCCCGCGCGCGGGCGCCAGGCGTTCTGGAGAAGCTCCTCCACCTGCGCCCGGACCGACGCCATGTGGATCGGGGCGAGGCCGACCCGCCCCGCCGACCGGATCACCTCGTCGTGGAAGACCAGGGTCAGGTCGTGGGTGCGAAGGCCCTGCGAGCGACCCGGGACGGCCGCGGCGCGCCCCCCGCCCATGCCCTTCTGGATCTTCACCGAGATCTCCTGGACCGCCCGGAGGTCTCCCCGGGCGAGGGCCTGGGCGGCCTGCTCCTGGAGGCTCGCCTCGGCGCTGCTCTCCGCCGAGCGGGTGTCGATGTCTGAATCGACGGCGACGCCGCGCAGCGCCTCCTCCCGGGAAGCGTAGAACTCCGCCTTCCCGGGGTCGACTGCGCGGAGCTGGTCGAGATGTTTCAGGCCGGCGTCGCGGAGCGCGGGCAGCCCGCTCGCGCCCACCCCGGCCAGGGCGCGAAGCCCCGGGGAGAAGGGATCGATGAGCACCTCGTCGAAGTCGTAGACCTTCTGCGCCACGACCCGGATCTCGGCGTCGTCCTGGAGCCGGTGCCGGATGGTGGCGAGACGGGCGGAGAGCTCCTGCACCGCCTTCCAGTCCTGGACCCCCATGGCTCCGCGGATGCGGTCGGGCAGGAGGTCCCCCTCGGTCTGGGCCCGCGCGAGGGCCCGGTAGTCCGCCTCTCCCAGGTGGGGAGCGAGGAGTTCACGAGCGCGGAGCAGGTACAGGTCGGCGAAGAGGGTGTCGATGCGGACCATCGACTGGAGGGCGTCGGCCGCCCTCCGGGCCGCGGCGCGCTGAGGTGTCTCGAAGGATTCCATGGCGGCCATCGTCCTTCGGGGCGGGGCGGCCGTCATCGTGCGCGTGGGTGCCCGACCCAACAGGGGCACTCCCCTTTGCCCAAGGTGGTGCGCCGGAGGTCCCTCAAGTAAAAGAGATGCTTCCATGCGAATCCCACTCCTGCTCCCCGCCCTCCTCCTCGCGGCCTGCGCCTCGGCCCCGCCGAGTCCGACCCCATCCGCCACCAAGTCTCCGTCATCACTGGCGTTTCCGGGAGAGCGCCACCTCGCCAACATCCGGCAACTCAGCTTCGGAGGGGAGAACGCCGAGGCCTACTGGTCGTTCGACGGGAAACTCCTCATCTTCCAGTCCACCCGCGGGACCGACGCGTGCGACCAGCAGTACGTGATGGAGCCGGACGGGTCCCACGTGAAGCAGGTCTCGAACGGGACGGGCCGGACCACCTGCGGCTACTTCTTCCCGGACGGCAGCCGGATCCTCTACTCCTCGACCCACGAGGCGAGTCCGGCCTGTCCGCCCCAGCCCGACATGAGCCTGGGCTACGTCTGGCCGCTCTCCGACTACCAGATCTACACGGCGCGTCCGGACGGATCCGACATCCAGGTGCTCGCCCCTTCGCCAGGCTTCTACACCGCCGAGGCCACCGTATCGCGCGACGGCTGGATCGTCTTCACCTCCACCCGCGACGGCGACCTCGACCTCTACAAGATGCGGCTCGACGGATCGGAGTTGACGCGCCTCACACGCGAGCCCGGGTACGACGGCGGCGCCTTCTTCTCCGCCGACGGCAAGCGCATCGTCTACCGGGCGAGCCGCCCGGCGCCGGGCAAGGAGATGGATGACTACCGGTCGCTCCTCGCCCGCAAGATGGTCCGCCCCGGAAAGCTCGAGATCATGACCATGGACGCGGACGGGACGAACGTCCGGCAGGTGACCCGGCTGGGCGCCGGCTCCTTCGCGCCCTTCTTCTTCCCCGACGGGAAGCGGATCATCTTCTCCACCAACCACGGCGACCCCAAGGGGCGGAACTTCGACCTCTACCTGGTGAACGACGACGGGACCGGTCTCGAGCGGGTCACCACGTACGACGGCTTCGACGGCTTCCCCATGTTCTCGCCCGACGGCAAGCGGCTCGTCTTCGCCTCCAACCGGAACGGCTCGAAGCCCGGCGAGACCAACCTCTTCATCGCCGACTGGGTGGAGTAGCATCGTCGGACGGTGGCGCCGTCCCGAGAGAACCAGCCGCTCGCAGCCATCCTGACGGGCATCCTCGATCGCGTCCGCGTTCGGAGGGAGATTCCACCGCTCGCGCCCGACGAGCGGATCGACGGCAAGGTCGCCCTCGTCACCGGAGGTGCGTCGGGTCTCGGGTTCGCCACGTCGGTGGACCTGGCGCGCCGAGGCGCACGGGTGCTCCTCGCCGACCGCAGCCACCCCCAGGGTGCCAGGCGCAGGGCGGTCTCGCTCGGCGTGCCGCCCGACCGGATCGAGCCCGTGTCGGTGGACCTTTCCGACCTTCGGGCGATCGACGGGCTCGTCGCGGACCTCGCCCGTCGCCGCGTACGGATCGACCGGCTCGTCCTGAACGCCGCCATCGTCCCCACCTCCGCGCGGACGACGCCCCAGGGGCTCGACGAGATGTTCGTCGTGAACTACCTCTCCTCCTTCGCGCTGGTGACTCGCCTGCTCGAGGTGGGGGTGCTGCCCCGCGATCGGCGCGGCCCCGACGTGCCGCGCGTCGTCTTCGTCGCATCCGAATCGCATCGCTGGAGCGAAGGCCTGCCGCCCGGGCGGCTCGACGGGCCGCGCGACGGTTCCCCCCGGCGGGTGCTCGGCTGGTACGGAACGTACAAGCTCATGCTCACCACCTTCGCGTGGGAACTCGCCCGGCGGCTCTCCGAGGACGGGAGTCCCCGGATCGGAGTCTTCGCCCTCTGCCCCGGTGCGATGCGGACCGGGATCGCGCGCGAACTGCCCGCGGCGCTGCGGGCCCCCCTCGACGTGGCGATGCGCCTCCTCTTCCAGGACCCCTTCGCCGCCGACGAGCCGGTCATTCACTTCGCGTGCAGTCGATCGCTCGACGGACGCACCGCCGTGTATCTGCACAAGATGACCGCGAAGGAAGTCGATCCGCGCGCCGCGGACCCGGAGGCGGGACGCCTTCTCTGGGAGCGAAGCGCGGAGATCCTCCTGGACCGTGCGCGACCCGGAGGGTCGATCGGTCCGGGGGGCTCGCCATCGTGAACGCGGTGTACGGATTGATGCTCTCGGCCCTCGGCGGCCTGATGCTCGCGCTGGGGCTCGAGTCCTGCGGAGCGCTCTGGTTCCTCGCGCCGTTCGCGGTTGCGCCGATGGGGGCCTCCTGGTACTTCACCGACCCCGCCGGCGATCAGCACAACGCCGCCGGCCACGGGTCTACTTCCAGCTCAACGTCCGTCGCGCAGCTCGCTCAGGTAGTACTTCCGGAAGTGGAGCGTAGCCCGGTCGGTCGCCACCGAAACCTCCTCCCCGGCCACCGGAACCTCCACCGGGTCCGAGGACTCGACGACGGCCTGGTCCTGCCCCGCGACGATCGCGTTCATCTTGTTGAAGATCGGATCGAGGAGCGGCAGCGTGAGGAAGTCGCGGGCGCTCGCCACGATGAGGCGCGTCGTGCGGTCGTCCACGGGGAGGACGAGGGCGTGCATCCGGAAGCGCCTCCCGGGGATGGGGATGTGGAGTGCCATCATGTTCGGCCGGTGGAAGTCGAGCCAGGCCAGCTCTCCCTTCCCGTCCATCCGGGCGTGCTGCCGGCCGCCCCAGGGCATCTCCTCCCAGTCGATCTCCAGGCGTGACGAGGGGGTCATGATCCGCGCGAGCTGCCGACCGATCGTGCTCCGGTGCACGAAGGGCAGGTGGGGCGTGTCGAGCATGTTCTCCATCGCCCGGGTCCAGTGGCAGTTCCAGGTGACCTCGAGGTAGGTCCGCCTCCAGCCCGGTTCCACCAGGGCCTCCGGGGCCACCGGCTCCGCGGGAGGGCTCTCCGCCGCCGTGTAGATCCAGAGGAGTTCGCCGATCTCGCGCACGGGGAGGGCGGTCGCCCCCAGCCGCTCCAGCTTCGCGTCGGGATTGAGCGGGACGAGTCGCGCCGTTCCGTCGGCACCGAAGCGCCAGCCGTGAAACGGGCAGGCGAGGCAGCCGTCCTCGCCGACCTTCCCGAGCGAGAGCTCGACACCCCGGTGCGGGCATCGATCCACGAGGGCACCGATGGCGCCGTCCTTCCCTCGGAAGAGCACGATCTTCTCGCCGGCCAGGCGGATCCCCACCGGGGAGTGCTTCAACCGGCGCGAGGGGAGAACCGGTGTCCAGACACGTTCAAATCCAGGGAAGAGCATGCCCCGACGCTAGCACCGCACCGTCTCGTGGGTGGGAACGTCTTGCGGCCAGCCCCTGTCCGTCCCCGGAAGGGGCAATGGCTAAGGAGTCCTCATCCTACAAACCCAAGATTCCGGTCGTCAGCGTCGCGCGAGGCGTCCATGATCAACTGGACCGCTGCCGGTTGGAGTTCTGCTCTGCAGAACCCGCCACGAACCCCTCCTCCGTGGTGACCTTTGTCGGCCGGCAGTGGTCGATGTTCCCGGGACGCTGACGCCTGGCTTCACAGCAATCGTTCGTAGAGGCTCCGGGCCTGCCGCATCTTGCCTTCCTGCTCGTACTGCTCGCAGATGGCCATCAGCCGCTCGCGGGAGAGGATCCCCTCCGGCGTCTCGCCGTGCTCCTCCACCAGCTCGAAGTACATCTCCATGGCCTGGTGCGGTGCTCCGCTGCGCCGGTAGGCGTCGGCCATCCGGAGGAGCCGCGCCAGCACGGGGGACGAGGGCGCCGCCGGCGGAGGCGCAGCCGCGGGCGGGGTCACGGAGACCTCCACCACGGTGATCTCCTCCGGAACTTCTTCCTCTACTTCCACTTCACGGCGCTTGCTCATGGCTCTCTCCGGGCTGCGGGGACGGCGAGGAAGGCCGACCCGGACGCGGCCGGAACGGGGGCATGCTCCAGCTGGGCGATGCGGTCTCGGAGCTCCCGGATCTCCTTGGTCTGATCCGCCATGGCCTGGGAGCTGAAGTCGGGGTTCCGGATCCACCAGTCCATCCCCATCTCCTTGGC
>SESG01021622.1_pt1 | contig 20201 bp, 18 predicted proteins | sample 3171421 | NCBI WGS metagenome assembly SESG01 (sample SAMN10866946, study PRJNA518727) | freshwater metagenome | biome: subpolar coniferous forest; feature: holomictic lake; material: water; isolation source: holomictic Lake 227, 6 m and 8 m depth | place: Canada: near Kenora, Ontario | collected... | reverse complement strand
GAAATCAGAAAATCTTCCAGGTTATGATCGACAAGATCGGAGGCGGTTAGTACAATTATGTCCCATGCACCCTGTATTTTCTTGAGGTCTTCCAGTGATAGGGCATGAATCCGAGCAGCAATATTCGTATCATTGAAAAGCTGGAGGCTCGTATCGGGAATGTCTGTCTCAATACCTTTTATGTATAGTCGTAGCCGTGGCAGATCCGATACATCACAGAGAAGACGGGGGTCCGCCGAAGGAAAAAAAAGTGCTGCTGGTTCATGATTTTTCAGATGAACATCCTGAAAATATTCATAAGTGGAAATTCTTTGAAAGATATCCTCTTTGGATTTGCTTGTTACATGTATGCTTCTGCTGTCTTTCTGAATTTCATAAAGAGGATTTAATCGTCCTTTTAAAATAAAATCCATGAGTTCATTTGTTTTTGTTTCCGGGGTATGATGTCTTTTGTATTCCTCGTATCCCTTCTGAGCAATGGCTTTGGCCTCTGAAGGATGGTTTAGGTAATAGTGGATTTTCTCAAGAAGATCCTGTGGGCTGTCATAGCAAACAAGATGCTCCCCATCCTTGAAGATCATTTCAAGGCCGGATTCCCTGCTAAGCCTGTCTGTCAATAGAAAGCCGCCACTGGAAAGAACTTCAAATACTCGCAGATTGAAATCACCATTTAGGCTGATATTTAGATTGATCAGGGACTTTGCATAAATCTCGGCGGCCTTTTCATGTGGCGCCTGCATGATTTGTACAGGAACATCGTTTGTCTGGAGAAACTGTAGCACAGCTTCTCGATATGGATGCCACCGATCAAAACTACCCACAAAAGACACGTCATAAACATTATTTTCACTTAGGGCTTGTTCGTGAGGATAAACGTTGAAACAGGGTATCCAAAAGACATTATTAAAACCTGCCTCCTTGAAATAGTGCAGATGGTGACGGCCATGATCCGAAATAATATAATCAAACTTTTCCTGCGCAGCGTAAACAAGCAAAGTTTGTATCGGCTTTTTCAGGTGATGGGTATCTCCCAGAATGAGGAGTTTAGGGCAGTTATACTGCTGCAGGTTGATGGGGAAATTCCTTCCTGATGCATCTGTTTTGACAACAATCAATTCAGGTGTCTGAGATGGAGAAAGCTGATCGATTACTTGCTTAATATCATAGACACTCCCATTTGTTTTGATCGTTTCTGTAATTCCATTTATTGTTGTTGATTCACAGTCAGGACTACAGAATACCTCATTAATAGAAAACATGATTGGCCTGTAGGCTTTTCGTTGGCCGAGGAAAAACGCAATGGTTTTATTATCAGGATACTTCGGCATGGGGGACGCATTAATGCACAACAACCGTTTTTCTGATATCTGCTCATTGCCAGGATGCGCCGCAAAAGCATTGTCAAGCACACTCAGAGCCTGGCCATGGTGTCCCTGAGTTAGGTACAGATCTGATAAATTCAAAAGCGCATTAATATCTACGGAATCAATCTCAAGAGCTGATAGAAACATTTGTTCCGCGCGGTTCATGTCATGCATACTGTGTGCAATAACCCCTATGTTGCTAAACGCCTGACATCGGGAATTGTTATCGCTGGAATTTGTTATAATGTAGGTGAAACATTTCATCGCTTCCACGGTTTTTCCAGCAGAGTAAAGCCTTTCGCCCATTAGAAGAAGATTGGACAAAACGGATAGCGATTCCTGTTTGATCTGTATAAATTCATGAGTGTCAGCCCCTTTTTTTTCAGACTTTGGCATGCATCCTGTAAGAATACTGTAAAGACTTGATGGTTTTTGCTCTGTGTCGAAATCGAACAACTCAACAGGAACCTGGGTCGTATCAATCAGCATATAATCAAACTTTTCTGTTTTCACGTATTCGGCAAGAATATTTGTCTGAAGTGGATCATAAAATTCTTTACCGATGATCATCACCCTGGGGCAAGATAATATCCCCGCATTGACAGGTCTATTATTCATGGATGGTCTGACCACATATAGTTCAGGCCATTTGGTCTTGGGGATGTTGTCCAATATAATGGGAATTTGATATAAACCTGTGCTTGTTTTGATTTCTTTTAACCCGACTGCACCGCTTACTGTAGTGCAGTCGGGACCGCAGAAAACTTCATTTTCCGAAATGATCGAAGATTGCCAGATTTCCTTAACTCCAGGGTAACAGAGAAGAACAGGCATTGTTCTGAATATATCAATATCCTTGTTTCTTAAGCCGTTATATTTCTGGAGTGGCCCAGTATTATTCCGGGCAAGATCTTCAGTCGTGTATGTATCGTCAGGCATTTTAGCTTTCCACAATTGATCTATCAATGTAGCGTACTGTTTTGCGGTGGAGGCTATATCAAACTGCATTCGTACAAATTCTACGGCGCGGAAGCGCATTGATGGATTACTGTCTATTGCTTCGAACGCTTTGATGATGGTTTCAGAAAGAGCTTCTGGTGTGTTCGATTCATAAAGAAATCCTGTTTCACCATCGATGAAGGTTGCCGGAATTCCGCCCATGTCATGAACAATGGGGATGCAGCCACATGCTTGAGCTTCGATTGTGACCATACCAGTGATCTTCAACTGTGTTGGCAGACAAAGGATACTGTGTCGAGAATAAATGTCAGGCATTTTTCGATTTGGCACAGGATTATGAAAATAACAGCCTTTAAGAGCCAGTCTTTTAAGTTGCTTTTCATAGTCGCTGGTCATGAGCCACATGGTAGTACTGCCATAAATATGTAGTTGGGCGTTGGGGTAATTTTTTCGGATAAGAGGAAATGCCTGCAAGAGAATGTGTACGCCCATATCTGGAACAACTGATCCAGCAAACATGATGGAACGCGGTTTCCTCTGTGTACGATTCGGTAAGAAAATATTAGTATCTACACCATTAGGCACAACTTGAACCTTAGCATAGGGGACATCTTGGCTGATAATGGCTTCCTGATGGCATTTGGACAGAGAAATGATTTGATCAAAGTCGTTAATGCGGGATAATTCGGCAGGCTCAAGTCGCCAACAAGGATGTTGGAGAATCCAAGATTGACCAATGGGCTTTGGAATATCTTGGAAGTGTTGCAGGTTCGTTGCAAATACGACCACATCGTAATCAGTCAGGAAATAAGATAGCTCTTCAGTATTCGGCATCGGAAGAATCCATGCTTTTTCGCTTTTCTCTTTTCGCGTTGCATGATTGCCAGTCAAATGAATCAAATAATTGTCGCGCATCCTGGCAAGTTCGCGTACAAGAGATATGGTGGCTGCATTTATGCCTGCAAAGGAGTGATCACTGTTGTACAGATTTGGATAATAGAACAATACCCTTACGTTATTATCTTCAGGAAAACGAACTACTTTTAAACACGATGCAGCGCCTGATCTAGATGTAATTCTGTATATGTAACGACGTAGCAAATTACACTTTTCCATATCGCCATGCAATTCAAGCTCCTTAATATAAAGGATAATTTCCATGATCACATTGTGTTTTTGATAAACATATCCTGTCGGGCATTTGAGGCTGATCATAGCATCTCGTATTTTTGGCACAATTTCTTGATTATTTTCAAGTTTCTCCACAAGTTGACATATCGTCGTCCGTATTACAGGCTGTAGCGAAGAATCACAAGTGTTTTCCAGCCATTCGGATAGCCGATCTATAAGTGCTGTCGCTGGTCCGCAGGAATGAATCAGCGCAGAAGGATTTATGGTTATATCAATTGTTTCCTTAACCGCTGCCAGTATATGATTAGGGTCAGACAGGTTCAGTAGCGGGAATATTCCTGAAAAAGGAGTGCGGTTGATAAATTCAATAGCCGCAAGCGCAGAATCATAGAAACCTGCTTCTGGAAATTCAACAGTGGCCTGACCAAGATGGTTGCGCGTTATGCAGGTACGACGATCAATAAAATGCGATGGATATTTTGCACTGATCCGCAACCACATATCGAAGTCCTGGGCATTATGCAATCTCTCATCGAACAGCCCAATAACCCTGAAGACATCTCGATGAATGGCAAAACTATTGCCGTGTATGTATGGACCGTGAAAGAAACGGGAAACCTGGAAGGGGGGATCAGGTATTGGGTTCCAAAGACCACCCTCGAGCTTCATGCTGGCAGCTTCATCTATATAGGAGAAATGGCTGTAGAAAAAATAAATATCAGGATTTTCATTGATCTCTTTGAAGTGAATTTCCAGTTTATTCGGTTCAAAAAGATCGTCAGAAGAAAGCCAACAAATCCACTGCCCACGGGCTTGACGAATTCCCTCGTTCAAGGCGGAGCCAACACCGCCATTGGGTTTGTGGAACATTTTAAATCTGTTATCACGGGTTGCATATTCTCGCATTACCTGTGCGGTATCATCCGTTGATCCATCGTTGACAACCACGGCTTCCCAGTTGGAATAGGTTTGCGCTAATAGGCTGTCAAGAGCTGCAGGGAGAAAACGGACCTGATTATAGGTGGGAACAAGAACCGAAAAGAGTGGCACATCTGGGGCAGTTACCTGACTAATGCTTTTGTCTTGCTGATCTGCACGCAGTTTCTGTAGTATGCTGGATAGTCTTTGCGCTATTTCTTCCGTGTTCATAGTAGAAATTCCTTATAATAATAGATTCAATCAAGCCATGCCAGCGTTTTACAATCAGGAGCATCCAAAGCTTGAATGTTTTGCGGGTCAATGGATTTCATGGCTTCCGCCAAATCACTTAGCATGGTCTCTGCCGTTTGCTGTTTGAAGCGCAAGTATTGGTTTGGTGCAGCAAAGCTAAACATGGCCTTGTCTTGATCAATAATCCTGAGTGAATCGCCGTACAGTGCTAAATATGGAATTATGCCCTGCATATTATACGCTATATATGGTTTATTGTTGAGGATAGGCATAGTAGCGGGGCCTGATGCGGAGGCAAGGTGCAGTTGAGCATAGTGTATCAGAGCGAGGTCCTGAATAATGGAGGTGCTGAAGGACTTTGCCACAACCACATTCGAAAGATTTAACAGCCGATCGTCAATTTCTGATTTAGAACAAATGATAATAAATTTTATCGGTACGTCTTGGGTCAAACGGAACAATTCAAGGAGTTGATCAATGTCAGAATTTCTATCCATATGAAACTCTTTGTTGTTGCGGATGTTTATGGTTACGGAAATGCAATTGCCGACATGGGTTTTGAAAAAATTGAAGACCCATTTTTGTATTTCGCCTGGCATTGTAAAAAATTGAGGTAAATCTCGGTGAGCACGATGGTATGCTGCTAACATCCTCCAGATGTCATAATACATGTACTTCCTGGCAGCTATTTCCTGTGAAGACGGCCAGAGTATGCTTCGAGATTGATTATCCTGGTAGTACTTCTCAAAATCTTCGAATGAATTCAGGATAAGTAATGAGCCAATTTTGGCGAACAATAAGGCGATTGGGCACAGCTTTGTGGCATTCAATAAATGATTGTTGTTGCTTTGCTGGTCTTCAAAGACTGGATCTTGAGGTTGTCTTGATGGATCACTGATAAAAATGTAGTCAATCGACGGAGTTTGGTTAATGTATGCAATGGCAGTAGCACCGGCTACAAAGAGCAAAACATCGCCAATACTTAAAGGCTGTGTCGCGAGATCATAAACTGCAAGTAGTTTTTTATTTCCTGTGCTTTGATTAGATAATTCTACAGTCATAAGGTGGCGCCTTTCAAAAAGTCACATTGCAATTTGCATTTCAATTCGGGAACCGGCATCCAGTAACAGTTTGTCTGCATAACCTGAATGCACAGAAGATAGCCACTGATCAAGAAATTTCATCAAAGACCTTAGTAAATGCATCCCCCAAATCCTGCCGGTCTAATAATTTCGCAACCGCAATAAAATAGGCCAAACCGATTCCACACTTTGGGATATAGTCTTTGCTCCAACCCCGGTCCACTTTGATAACATTCAGTTCTGATTTCCCCTTTTCCGTAACACTATCAATCACACGGGCTACCGTTTGATCCATCGGAACGAAGTATTCCTCGATATCAATCTGGTTATGGCCTTGTGGACACCTCCAACTTTTCTTGACAATATCAAAAGCCCCTTTACGTTCTGCGGGAGAACCTGGATAAACATTCATTCTTTGATTAACCCTGACATCGGCCCCCTTGCGAATATATTCAACTGCCTGCTGGATGGATTCCAACAGCTCGGCAGGAGAGCTTTCAGGGATTCCCAAAATGATATACATGATGGGTGTGATTTTATTTTCCAGCAATGCGTCCAGAACATTGCGGCAATCATTTGCGGAAATGCCGACTTTGTTAATAGATGGCACATGCAGCAGTCTTTCGCTAAAGGTTTCCACACCTAATCCTACGTTATCGAAGCCGGCTTTACTCATGGCAGCTATTAAATCTAATCGCACCTGATGATTCATGAGAAAATCGGTAATTCTGGCCTGGCAAAAAAATTGCGTATCAGGTGGTATTTCTCCACATTTCTTCGCATTTATGACGCATTCGCAAAATGTGATGACTCTTGATATACCTTGCTTTGTGCCAATCGGGAAATCGTCATCACTCAAGAGAAACCCTTTGGCACCGTAAGCTTGGATATCATGCTTTATGAGGGAAAAAACTTCTTCAGCGGAAAGCATCAAGATCGGTGGATGGCTTTTTTGGGAGCTGGGCAAAAAAGCCTGGGAACTGCAAAAACCACATTTTCTTGGGCAATGGCTGGAGGTATATAGGCGGGCGGTTTCGACAATGAATTTCGCATGACTGGCACCGGGAACAAGGTTTTCCCGGACTTTACTCCAGTATCTTTGATATGGGATTTGAGATGAAATGACGTTTTCGTATGACAAAACGCGAAAGCGCTCAGCAGTGAGCTGTTTGGCTGGGCGGTAACAGCATGCGCCGTTGTGATCTTGAAAAGCGACACCGTCGAGTTCTTGTGCAATGCTGGCAGTATTTGAGTAAGTTCCCTGCGCAATTTTCAACATGAAATCCACTAAACTGTCCTCAGCAAACCCAAGAAAGATTACGTCGAGCATGTCGGTGGAAAGCATGTTTTTATAATTGAGTGTCGCCTCTTGCCCTCCCGCTACAAAGCTTACCTTCTTTCCGGAAGAAGCGGCGAGTTGCCGGAATTTGAAAAGTGTATTCAGATCTTCTTCAAGGTTAACGTGGGTTAGGCTCATCCCGATGACATCATAGAATCCCGTGGCGACCTTCTGCTCATAATCAGTCTCATCATCAATATCAAAATCAAGGATATCGCAAATCATCCCTGCACGGTTGAGGCAGGTTTTCAGCCGGTAAAGTCCAATAGCCGGCGCTGCATTCATCCATTGCCAAGATTTCGATGTCATTAGCAATATGGTACTCTGATATGTCATGACTGACTCCTTTGATTAGATTGTCTTTTGCCAAACCACGCGGTTTACGTAATCCGTGTAGCTCAGGATGATCCTCACAACTTTCTCAGAGACGTTTGGAACATCATAATCCCGTACCAGCCGAAGGGCGCGATCCGCGCCCCGAGGTTGGCCTTCGAGGATGGCGAGGGCCTCCTGTATTCGCGGCCAAGATAAGCCGACCATCAGCACGGCCCCTTCTTCCATCCCCTCTGGCCGCTCATGGGCCTGACGGATATTGAGGGCGGGGAAATTCAGGATTGACGATTCTTCGGTGATTGTGCCACTGTCCGACAGGACGGCACGGGCGTTCATTTGGAGCTTCACGTAATCGAGCAGCCCAAAGGGCTTGTGCAGTGCCACGAGCTTTGGCAATTTAATCCCTTCCTCTTCGATGCGTTTTCGCGTTCGCGGATGGGTGCTCATAATGACACGCTTGCCGTAAGAGGCTACCAACCCCTGCAATACCTCAATAAGCCCTCGGAAATTGCCTTCACCATCAATATTTTCTTCCCGGTGGCAGCTCACGACAAAGTAATCCAGGGGCTCCAAGCTCAATGTCTCAAGTACAGAAGATCGTTCGATCTTAGGCAGGTGGTAATGAAGCACCTCGTACATGGGGCTGCCCGTTTTGATCACGCGATCCGGCGGCAATCCCTCGCGTATGAGGTACTCGCGACCTATGGCGCTGTAAGGCATGTTGATATCACTGATATGATCTACGATTTTGCGGTTTATTTCCTCCGGTACGCGCTGATCGAAGCAACGGTTACCCGCCTCCATGTGAAAGACGGGAATCTTGCGCCGTTTCGCCGGATAGGCCGCCAGACAACTGTTTGTATCCCCGAGAATCAGGACCGCATCGGGTTTTTCAGTCGCAAGAACCTCATCTACCTTCGTGATGATGAGGCCGACAGTCTCCGCCGGAGTCTTCCCCGCCGCCGCCAGAAAGTGATCGGGCGAACGCAGCTTCAATTCTTCAAAAAAAACCTGGTTCAATTCATAATCGTAATTCTGGCCCGTATGAACAAGGATATGGTGAGTATAACGTTCCAGCGCGGCGATCACCCGGCTCAAGCGGATGATTTCCGGCCGGGTGCCGACAATGGTCAAGACTTTCATAGAAGCTCCTTCCGAATCCCACACACCGTCTGCCCAAAGGTGTCTGGAATATCCGGATCAAAAATTTCAGTCGCCCAGAAGAGCACGATCAGATCGTTTTGTCCCACGTTCTCGACAGAATGGATGTATCCTGGCGGGATATCAACCACGCAGAACTCGCGGCCGGAAACTGGGTATTCAATAACATCCCCGCCCAGAATATGGCGAAAGCGGATAACCGCATCCCCTTCGAGGACGACAAACTTCTCCGCCTTGGTATCGTGATAATGGTGGCCTCGCGTAATGCCCGGCCGGGTGCGCGACACGAAAATCTGCCCGATGTGGGGCGATTTCAGCAGTTCGGCCAATTCACCCCGAGGATCGGCTCTCTGGGTCAGTGTATAGGCGAAAGAATCCGAGGGAAGATATGAAATATATGTTGAATAGAGGGCACGGACAAAAGGATGGTTAATGTCCGGCAGGGCAAGGCTGACCCGGCTGACCCTAAAGTCCTGGATCGTTTCCGCCAAGGCGCCCAATGATATTCTATACTTCGGTTCCACCAGGCAATACCTACCATCTGAAACAGGCTGGCGACCATTCATGACGCCGATGAAGGCACAAACCACATCATCTATATAAACCAGCTCAATTTCTCTTGCCGGATCGGAGATGGTGATGGGTAGATCGCGGGCGACGTTGTGGCAGAATGTTGCCACAACGGAATTGTAATTGGGCCGGCACCATTTGCCGAAAACGCTGTGCAGGCGAAAGACAAAGACCGAGGCACCCGTATCCCTGCCGAAATCAAACACAGCCTCTTCCGCCTGGCGCTTGGAAAGCCCGTAGGGATTGTCCAAGGCTGCCTGGATTGACGAGGACAGCAACAAAAGGGGCACATGGCCCAATCGCCACAAGGCTTTACAGATCTGTCGCGTCAAATCAAAATTGCCTGACCTGAACTCCTCAATCCGCTCCGGCCGATTTACCCCTGCCAGGTGAAAGACCACATCCGCCTTGGCCAGCCCTTCCTCCAAGAGACCTGCCGGGGAATCAAGATCGTATTCGATGACATCAACGTCGGCCCGTCGCTTGAGGGCGACAACCATGTTCCTCCCAATGAAACCCTTCGCGCCGGTCACTAATATTTTCATTTCACTTGACACTCAGTTACTCATTGCTTCATTCACACACTCAAGTGTGAATAATAACTCAACAAGTTCATCCTCACCCAGCCGGCGTGTATTGTGAGAATTGTAATCCTCATGGTCAGCAATCTTTGTTTCTCCTTTGGTAAAATAGCATGCGTAGTTAAGATCTCGGATATCTGCGGGAACCCGATAATAATCACCCATATCCTCAGCCTTGGCCATTTCCTCGCGGGTTAAAAGAGTTTCATACAACTTCTCCCCATGTCGGGTACCGATGATCCGGATTTCATTATTTGCGTTAAAAAGCCGTTTCAGAGCATTGGCCAGATTCGCGATGGTAGTCGCAGGCGCCTTCTGGACAAATGTGTCTCCAGGATTCCCATGTTGAAACGCATAGACCACCAAATCCACCGCGTTAGTGATAGACATCATGAAACGTGACATATTCGGGTCGGTCACCGTTATTGTATCCCCTGAAAGAATCTGATTAATAAAGAATGGGATCACAGAGCCGCGAGAGCCCATAACATTTCCATAGCGGGTCCCACAGAAGATAGTGCTCGAATCCCCCTGGGCCCGGGCCTTGGCAACCATCATCTTCTCCATGAGCGCCTTGGACATGCCCATGGCATTGATGGGATAGACAGCCTTATCGGTACTCAAGACAATCATTTTTTTGACTCCGCAGGCTAAAGCGGCATTCATTACGTTTTCCGCTCCCAGAGTATTCGTGCGCACAGCTTCCAAGGGGAAGAACTCACAGGAAGGTACCTGTTTTAGCGCAGCAGCATGGAAAACAAGATCAACATTTCTCATTGCGGAAACAACACTATCATACTCCCGCACATTTCCCAGATAGAACTTTACCTTGGGATTATGTATAGCATTACGCATCTCATCTTGTTTTTTTTCGTCTCGGGAGAAGATGCGAATTTCCTGGATGTCTGTTTCGAGGAAGCGAGTTAAAACAGCATTCCCGAAAGTGCCGGTGCCGCCCGTAATCAAAAGGATTTTGTTTCTAAATATCTCTTTTACATGCTCAGCATTCAATAATTGCCCTCCCGATATTTCCATCCTCTAAAGATTTTACAGCCAGATTAATTTGTGAAAGTCCGAATAAACTGACAGGAATCAAGTGCAGATTAAGTTTCTTCTCTAAATACATGGATACATATAATTGAATGTCTCGGTCAGGATCGCTTTCCCCTCCCCAGGTACCCATAATCCGCTTGCCTTTGATCAGATCGAAAGGATCAATGGAAATATAATGGCCGACGGGCAAATTCCCGGCGAGGATGCAAAGGCCGCCCTTATCTTTCACGGATTTGAAGGCTGTTTCCATTGTTTCCCGCTTTCCAGCCGCTTCTATTGCAAAATCGACGCCCTTTCCGCCCGTGATCGTCTGTATTGCTTCCAATAATGCCTGACGTGATGCATCAATGACATGTGTAGCGCCGATTTCTTTAGCCTGTGTTAATTTCTGCTCTCGAATATCAACGGCGATGATAACGGCTGCACCTACCATTGTCGCCGCTATTATCGCGCTTAAGCCAATGCCACCACAGCCAAATATAGCCATACTTTGCCCCGGTTGGACATGTGCCGTATTCAGCACAATTCCAGTCCCCGTAGGAATGGCGCACCCAAGAAGCGCCGCCTCCTTCAGAGGCATCTCCTTCGCAATCGGAACAAGGCGATTTTCGGAAATTACCGCATGGGTCATGAATGTAGAAATAGCGCCGGAATTTACAATGCTTCCATCTTTTCTTGAATATTGAGTTGAAGAAACATCATGTCCACTCCCTTTTATCCAGGTCAGCACGACATGGTCTCCATGCTTTACTTTTGTGACATCCGGCCCAATATCCAAGACAATACCCGACCCTTCATGGCCAAGGGCATGTGGAAGATACTTGTCTTCACCCTTCAATCCTTGAATTTCGTTTAATTGCGAATGGCAGATGCCGCTGTAGGCAACCTCCACTAACACTTGCCCCTTTTTCAGAGGTGGAATTGTCAGTTCTTCGATTTGTAACGGCCGATTGATTTCTGTTAGTACCGCAGCGGTTGTCTTCATATTATTAATCAGCAATGAACCACCAGTAGTCGCCCGTGTAGCCAACTTCAGCGAATAACTTCTTCCAGTCATCCACATGCATCATGGTTTCGGCAGTAAGGACCCATTTACAGAGACTCTCTCGTTCCTCTTCATTTCTCCAGGCATCAACGGTGATATAACTATGGCTCCGGCTGACCCGCTCCACTTCCTTCAGGGCCGCCCTTAAAGGCTCCATGCTTAAATTATGGATGGTATTTATCGAGATAACGAGATCAAAACTTTTATCGAGGTAGGGCAGTGTTTCAGCGCTGGCAACTTTAAGATGAGGTTTTACGGAGGGCATGGCATTCTCTATGGCGTACTCGCTGACATCTATCCCTGCCACGGTGCAATTTGGCATCAGCTCCTTGAAATCGTGAAGGAGGAAACCTTTTGCACACCCGATGTCCAAAATGGCACAATCTTCAGACAGCAGATAATAATCCTTCATTCTCTGCGCGACAGCCTTCCAGCGTCCGTCATAGTTGTAACCCCCGTAGCCACATTTACGATCGCCATCGAAGAATTCTCTGCCGAATTCCTTGGCAAGACGGATTATTTCCGGCGATTTTTCCTGGGAACGTTTGTCATAGTCCCGATTTGCTTTCGGATGGGTATTTAGAAGATCAAATTCATTCATATTTTCATTTAATCACAATTTGTTGTATTGTTATTACAGAGATGCGTCAATCATTGACGATAATTGGCAACAGAGTGACTCCCTTATTTCTCATGAACAATATAGGCCTTTCCCCAACCATTAAAATTAGAATACTCAGAAAGACCAATCTTATCGTTTTTATCCAACCACTCTTTAATAGCTTTTTGCGGCATCCTTCATATTACCTCAAAAGTAGTTGACACTTTTTTTGATGAGCCCAAATGGCCTTGATCATCATTTCAGTAGGGGCAGGTTCCGAACCCATCCCTACTGATAACGATTCCCCCCCCCTTTGAAAAGGGGGGCCAGGGGGGATTTAGTGGTTATTGGTAGCTTATTCACGTTTTCAAATCCCCCTTAATCCCCCTTTTCTAAAGGGGGAAATCAGTCATAATGATATAATGATATAGATGGAACGACGATCAAGGCCGCCAAAATATATAAAACTGGTGGCCTGGAAATAAAGGATACACTCAGAAAGTGTCAACAAGAAAATGAAGGATGCCCTTTTTGCTGACCATGAAATGGTGATCCACGGTAGGTCCAATAATCATCAAATAAAATCCATGTGCCTGTAACAGCTAATTCATCGATAAAATTAATGGCATCAACAGTTGATGAATAAAGATCGCAATCTATGTAAATAACCAGTGGTACCCCAACTCTTCTTAGACACTTTTTATCGTAACTTGGCAGGACCTCAGAAAACATTCCCTTAACCAAGGTTAATTCATCCTCCTGCATCCTGCAAGACGATAATATATTCTGCTTCACAAATTCCAGAGGCATTGAACAATAATTCCCCTTATGAAAAATTGGACTATATTTAGCAGCTTTTTGATCTTCAGTACTTAGACTGGGCAGGCCTTCGAAGGAATCAAATCCAAAGTAATGTTGAATACGTCCACGAAATTGACGATATGCATCAATCATGCATTCACCATTTAACACGCCAAATTCAATATAATAACCATCCGGCATACTCATTGCTTCAATATACTCACGTATCCATCTAAATAGATTAGTTCTTTTCAATATATCACCATTAATTAAAGGCAATATTGAAGGTTTTGTTACTTTCGGCATTATGCTACCTCCCTACCTCCATCAAAGATATTTTTTTAATCTTAAATCTTTCCAACGCCCACACCCATTAGATAGTGAGACATAGGCGCGTAACCAGTATGGACAATTTCGTCATTCATAGAAAATATAAATGCGTTGTAAAAATATTCTTTCAGCAAGTTTCTCAATGTTTTTTCGCTTTTCAAGTTAATATGGCCTTCGGCGCTGGCGGGGCTTGCATATTGTTTAGCTGTAACATTAGGCGTTCCGATCATAAGGATGGCATCGTCGGTAAGAGAAGCAAAAATATTTTCCATAAAGACTTTCTCATGTTCCTGCGGAATATGCTCAATAACATCGAGAGCAAACGCGCCGTCAAATATATCTTGGGGCCTGCTTGCCGTTATATCAAGAACTTCATAGCTGCAGCGCTGCCCCCCCCCCCCATATTCAATTCTTTTAATATTATCTTCAATAACAAGGGGTTCAATGTCAATGGCATGCACACTTTCAACTGTCTGGAGAATCAAAGCAGTACCGAAAGAATCGCCGCAACCGATTTCCAATACCTTCTTCTTGCCCTGCAGCATTTTTGATACGAACTTATATCTCGCCAATAAAAAGGACAAGTGTCGCGGATCGCTTCTGTAGATATGGCTTGAATAAGGACCTAAAACCACTCCGCCTTTTTCATCGTAGGTATCGAATTGAATTTGGTTCTGAGGTTCAACAGCTATTTTGCTCATTTGGTTTTTATCTCCTGAACTTAGAAACAGATTTCATGATTCCGTCAACAGAAAGCCCTAATCTGTCACAAATTTCTTCGTAAGAACCGTAGTCATTCACAAACCCGTCTATAGCAATGGAAGAAATTTGCACATTTTCAATATCATAAACTGCATTCAAAATATCGTAGCCTGTGCCGCCAAAACGATTATGTTCTTCCACAATCAAAACTTTCTTCGTTTTTTTAACACTTTCACGTATGGTAGTAATATCAAGCGGCAAGACCGTATGAATGTAGATAATTTCAATATCCCAACCTTCTTTTGAGAGCATCTTGCGAGCGTCAATCGCGTTTTTAAGCTGCGGACCTAATGCCACTAAAGTCAGATTCTCGCCTTCAGAAATTTTTATTGCTTTTCCAGCTTCGATCAGCCCAGGATCAATTTCCTGTTCATGTTGATTTTCTGGAATGCGGAATAATGTAAGTAACGGGTTGTTGTATGACTTCTTAAATAAGATGTCGAATTCATTACACGATGCTGGGTAAAAAATCTGAGTATTCGGTAAAGATTTCATAAGGGTGAAGTCGTCATAGCAATGGTGAGTGCAGCCAAGGTTCGAATAATCAAAGGCACTACCCACAGAAATTAGATTGCCGGGCATTTGTTGATAGCAAAAGTCAAGTTTCAGTTGCTCAAAAGATCTTTCAAGGATGAACGGGGCAATAGTATGGACAACCGGATAAAAGCCCACTTTAGCTAACCCGGCTGCCATGCTTACGATTGTGGGTTCACAAATACCTATGTTATAGAACCGACCCGGACAGGCCTGTGCAAAAGGTTGCATGATAAAATGGCTGATGTCTCCAAGCAAAACAACTAAGTTAGGATCATTTTGACCCACATCAAGCATTGTATCAGCAAATTGCTGTCTGATTTTTTTGCTCATGAAAGGGCCTCCATAATGATCTTATATTCTTCATCATTTGGTATCCGATGATGCCAGATACCGTGACCTTCAAGCATGGGGACGCCTTTACCCTTGGTCGTCTCGGCAATTATGACTACTGGAGAACCATGCAGACAGGATTTGACACTTGAAAAAGCTGCTTTGATGTTCGACTCTGAATGCCCATTGACAACGGAAGTTTCCCAACCGAAGGCATTCCATTTAGCCGGCAAGTCATCTCGCGTCATCAACTGGGCGGCGGAACCATTCCAATCGACAATAACGCACAAATTACCCAATTGTAAACTATTGGCGACATTAGCGGCCTCCCATATGGTGCCCTCATGGCACTCGCCATCGCCAACCAAGACATAAACCTTATTATGCATTCCTTTTATTTGTAAACCCAGAGCGATTCCGACCGCAAATGGCAGACCATGCCCGAGAGATCCCGTAGATGCCTCGGCACCTGGTACTTTCGTGCAATCGGGATGTTCCCCTAAAATCCCTCCTTGTTTACAAAATAGTTTAATATCCTCGTCTGTTAGGAAACCATGTTCTCTTAAAACCATATATAAAGCTAAGCACCCATGTCCTTTACTCAATATGAAATAATCCCTTTGAGCCCATTGTGGATTTACTGGGTCATATTTTAGGAAATCTTTATATAAGACAACTAAAATATCAAGTATCGAAAAGGCGCTGGGAATATGCCCGTCTCTTCCTTCACGAACCATATCAACAATTCTTTTTCTTAATCCGCTATTTAGTTTATTATTGACCAAAATAACCCCTTCCCTGGCCACCATCAATGGGAATGATGCTGCCTGTGTTAAAAGACGCCAAATCTGAACAAAAAAACGCAACCATATTTCCAATTTCTTCGGCGTTCCCAAAACGACCGATTCGCTGCCTTTCTGACAAATATCGTTGTACATGTTCAGGATTATTTTTTGAAGTATAATCCCAATAACCGCCTTCTGTAAATACCGCTCCAGGTAAAATCGCAGACACAACAACGCCATCTGGTGCAACAACGCCACCGAAGCTTCTCGTGTAAGCAGTCAGCGCCGCCTTGATCGCGCAGTATGTTACAGGACCATGGTTTTCCATAGCTGATATCGAAGATATATGAACAACACGCCCCCACCGTTTTTTTTGCATGGGCGGAACAAGCAAGATATTGAGTTCAACTGCAACTTCAAAATTAAATCTATAAACGCGGCGCCAATCTGCAATAGAACAAAAAGGGTCTTTAATATCAAGGGTACCACCCAGGTTATGTACTACAATGGAAGGTTCACCAAATTTTTCGCTGAGTGTCTTGAATAGTTCCGAGGGTGCTTCTTCAAGTGTCAAGTCCAACGCTACACCAAGATGCCCTTTTTCAGCACCACCCATATCACTGACCAGACTTTCGATATCACTCTCAGTACGAGAGACTACTGCCACATGCGCGCCTTCTCTGGCAAGACATTTGGCGATCGCCAGCCCAATGCCGCGCCCTGCACCTGTTACCAAAGCTAACCGATTTTTTATGCCAAGTTCCATATTTTATATTAGATTGAAAGGATAGATAATGTGTTTGGGTCTGACTGACAGCAGTTTCGACATGATTGGTTTAATGTTATCCAAGGCTGTAATTAAGATAGATAATTTTTCTAACTCCTTTATTTTACTGGAATGAATAATTTGCATTGGAAGATTTTGGTAGTAGATGCCATCTTTATTTTTATCGTCGTCGATGATTCCAGCAAGAAAAGACAAATCAGACTTAAAGTGATAGGCCAAAACGGGAAGCATCAGCGCCGCTCCATAGCCATAAAGAGAATCAGGTTTCAGCGTGCGAATGATTTCATAGGTACTTTCAAGTTGCTTCCTAAAAATATCTAACCTTTGGCAAATATTCCTTTCAGAAAAAGAAAATATATTATTTTTTCTCTGTCCTGAATCTTTTTTGAAAGCAATAAGTAGCGCACCCCAATCATGGTAGTTTTCATCGAATTCTATTACGTTCGCGCCAGAATTAATCAGCATTTCTTCAAACGAAGACTTACTAAAGTATTGCAGATGTTCATGGAAAATCTGATCAAATCTTAGCCGCTCAATCATCGATTCGAATGAAGGAAGCTCGAATACAAAAAGTGCATCATCAGCGCTACACTCAATGAGCTTCCTCAATATTTGTAATGGGTTATAAATATGCTCAAGAGTATGCCGGCAAAGAATCAAATCTGGCTTGGAAGGTAATAAATTTTTCAAATTTGCTTCTTCTATCGTTTCTCCAATTACATTTGTTGATTCAAACACATTATCTGTTACTTTTGTCCTCCATATTGGATCAATTCCCACCTTATACTTACCTAAATATTCTAATTTCTCCAATAAATATAAATCATTGCAACCTACATCAAGAATGCAGTTGTATTTCTTTTTTAATGAAACTCTTTTTAGAAAGGTAATAAAATTTTCGGTACCGATGCGAGCGGTTGCACTGATCGACGTTTTAAAGCTGTATTTACTTGAATCATATAAAATTGAGGGATTGATTTGATTGCGTAGTTGTCCGTGGCCACACTTTGGGCACCAAAGCAAACTTTGATTAAACCCAGACAGAAAATTAACAGGCTTATCTTTAGAAAATAAACCTGTTATCGGTAGGTTTGGTAGATCAAGAATTTCTGATAAATCTTTTGCATCACAGACAGAACAAGCATCTCTATAATTAATTATCGTCTGTTGCTCACAGGTGTTTGTAGTCTGTTTCACTTTATCTTTTGTTCCCATAGGTTAAAATGGCCCCGTGAAAGATTTGTCCGGCACATCAAAGGACTGATCGTGCTTAACGCCCAGGTCTTCCTCTATTCCTATCTCTCGGTAAAAAATTTACATATACTTTCTGCGCTCTAATACTTTCTATCAAATGAATTGTGAGTCCCTATCCAAAACCAAATGTGTACATCCCCATCCCTGAAATATGTAGCTCTATAACCCATGCCAACAGTTACCTCATATACCTTGAACCTGTTGCTCCTGGTTGAACCAACAGGTTTTGTTCTCAATGAGGGATGAGATTGATTTTCAAGAAACAACTTATATTGCTTCCTGGCGTTCTCTTTAATATGGTCGGGCAAACTGTTAAACAGATTTTTAAAGGCCTTTGTTCTTTTCGAATCCATCTTTATAATATATCCATATCTTCAGCTTTACCACTCCGATACTCTCTTATTGATCCAGATACGATGTCTTTAAACTGATCGCTTTTATAAAAAACATCATCGCTTTTAGAAACGTACTCGTTCTCAATTCCAATTTTTATATAATGAACAATTCCTAAAAGCTGATCAATTATAAAATCAGGAAGTCCACTAATTTCTTTGATCAATACCTCTCTCTCACTCACTATAATCTCCTTGGCATGTGTAATGGATTCTTATTTAAAATGGCCCAGTGAATGACTTATCAGGCACATCCAGCGGCTGATCGTGCTTGATACCCAGTTCTTCCTCGGTTTTCTCGGGAAGATTGAAGATCGCTCTTACCGCATTTATTACGCCGATCATTCCGGGGTAATAAATGTTCGCCAAGGCGGGGCTTGTGGGCGTCGGTAAGTCAGGCAGGGTGACGCGCCGGGGGGCGGTTTTTAAAGAGTCGAATGCTTTCTCCGTCGCCATCGCTACAACCTCTGCTGCAAACCCGGTTGTACGGTAGCCATCGTCGGCAACAAGGAGGCGACCTGTTTTCTTCACAGAAGCGATAATTGTTTCTTCATCCAAGGGTTTTAATGAACGGATGTCAATTATTTCAGAAGCAATTCCATTCTTTTCCAGATAATTAGCCGCTTTCATGGTTTCCAAGACCATGTGTGATGAAGCTGCGATGGTTATATCCTTTCCCTCTTTCACTATTACAGCTTTACCTAAGGGCACAGTGTAAATATCTTCCGGTACTTCGCCCGTGATATTGTGCAGCCAGCGGTGTTCAATGTAGATAACCGGATTATCGTCTCTGATGGCGGAAACAAGCAATCCCTTTGCGTCATAAGGGGTAAAGGGCATAACAACTTTTAGACCGGGGATATGTGTAAAGAGTGATTGGAGACTCTGAGAGTGCTGCGGCCCCTGGCCCCAGCCGCGGCCAATCAGCAGACGAATCGTTAAGGGTACTTTCATCTTGCCGCCGAACATGTAATGCCACTTGGCGGCGTTGTTGATGATCTGATCGAGGGCCAGTAGCATGAAGTCTATCCGCTGATGGGTCATGATCGGGCGCATCCCTACCAGGGCGGAACCGATGGCCACGCCGGTCATTCCATTCTCCGACACAGGCATGTCCAGAACCCGCTTATCGCCGTGCTTTTCTTTAAGACCCAGGGTTGTCCCGAATACGCCTTTCGGATCTGTAACACCCAAACCCATGATGTAAACAGACGGATCTACCGCCATGCATTGGTCTGTGGCTTCTAACACGGCTTGGGCATAGGTCAATTCTCTCTGCATGAATATCCTCGTTGTTTATGCGTACTCTTATATGGCTGATTGTTTCTGTTACTGGACTTCTTGCAGAAATTCATCCTGAAAACATTTGGCCTCAGTCAATTTCTGAACGATTGAAAACCATCGAGATTGCAGTTCCCGTTTGTTGTTTTCATAATCCCGTACGCTTTTTTGAATTCTTTTCTTGACCGGTTGCTGAGCCAACCTTTTTTCAGGCGTTTGGTAACACTCCCATTCTTGCCTTCCGGCCTCTTTATCGCTTGGAAATAGCGCTTTCACAACCCATGCTTCCATGCTTTTTGAAGGAGTGCAAAAAACCACTCTTTTCGGCAATCTTATTGCACCTATCCAACGGAGCATTACTTTGCGAAGCTGATCCGCTGTCACATTTGGCGGCGGACAAAGCATTTCACAGGGTAAGTCTTTTATTTTCTCTCTGATATTGGCCATTTCATAGGTCTGACCCGCAACATCGGTGTCAAGATGAATGATCAGGATATCGTGGCCAAGAAAAAGAGGATCTTCTTCAATATGCACACTTCGCGTAACTGCTTG
>SESG01005190.1_pt1 | contig 20203 bp, 12 predicted proteins | sample 3171421 | NCBI WGS metagenome assembly SESG01 (sample SAMN10866946, study PRJNA518727) | freshwater metagenome | biome: subpolar coniferous forest; feature: holomictic lake; material: water; isolation source: holomictic Lake 227, 6 m and 8 m depth | place: Canada: near Kenora, Ontario | collected... | reverse complement strand
TGGGTACGACATATCGCTCCAGTCCCACATCAACCCTTTTATCGATAGGTTTCGTGTCGGCTGTCGTAATATCGCTGAGCTCTTTTTCCTGGCTTGCGATCTGATCGGTGATCATCCTAACCTGGGCAGGTTCAGCCCCTACATTGGATACCACAACGGCAACCTGTCCGCGTTCCACTACTGCCACATCATCCAGCTCCACACTGAACATCATGGGGTTGATATAGTAGGTTCCGGGTTTCAGAACATCGAACTGGGGACCACGCTGTCCGCCGCTTTCAAGAAATTTAGTTACGTCCTGGAAATTATTATGTCCGTCAACGGGTTTTGCAACATATTCAGTTTCCGGCAAGGGCTGTCCGTCACGGGCCACCACAATCCCGATTTTTTTATCCGGGATTACGATGGTATCCTTGATCTCGACTTTGAACAGGGCGGTGTTAACACGGTATTTTCCCGGAAGAAGGATGGTGGTTTGCGGACCTTTTTCACCTCCATGGTTAAGAAATGCTTCCCCGTCTTCAAAATAGCTGTGCTCAACGATGGCTTTTGATAAAAGCCTTCCCCCGCTGATGGGTTTCCCGTCCTGGGAGGTTACGACTCCTACCTGTCCCTTTTCAACAACGGTAATGGGAACTGCAGTGATTTTAAATAAACGTGTATTGATACGGTAATTCCCCGGAGGCAGGGTCCTTATCTGCGGACCTTTTTCTCCTCCGTTTTTCAGGAAGGCGGCTCCGTCCTGGAAAAGATCGCAATCGACTACTTTCCCAAAGATTCTTCCGGCAGGAATGGGAGCCCCGTCAATGGATTCAACAATGCCGACCTGGTTTTCACCGATGATGGTCACAGTTTCCTTGATGATATTGAACAGGAATGCGTTGATCCTGTATACTCCCGGCGGAAGTATAGGGATCTGGGAACCTTTTTCCCCTCCGTTCTTCAGGAAGCCTTCCCCGTCCTGGAAGAGATTACATTCAACGGTTTTAGCGAAAATTTTTCCCGAAGGAACCGGGTTCCCGTCAAGGGAGGTCAGAAGTCCAACTTCATTCGTCCCAATGATCGTAAAATCAAGGTGTTTTCGGGTATAAATAAAAGGTATCAGGAAATACAATCCCGGCCCTTTTGTACGGGCCTGAATCCCGATTTCGTCACTCATGGCGAATACACGGTCTTTCGGCATCTGCCGGCCAAACCACCTTCTCTCCAGAACTTTTATTTCGCGACCTCCGACGATCAGCAGGGAACTGAAGAAAAGGATCAATAAAAATATAACAGCAAGTACAACCAGTACTCCCGTTAAAATAACACCTGGTGCAATCATTTCTGAATTTTTTTAATGCCTACTCTGTTTACCATTTTCGGCAAATTGGTTTATATGGATCGAAAATTCTTTGTAAGTCTTAATTGGTGTCCTTTTTTGTGCAGCCCGCCAGGACCACGATCAGAACTAAAAAGGTATAGATAGAGGTTGTTTTCATGAATATCAAAATTACAAATAAGTGAGGTCATTTTGATTGGAACCTGAAAATTTTCAGGTTTGAGGACTAAACCTTAAATTTGCCTGCACCCAAAACCTTATCCGCATGACTTCCAAGATCAATTCCATAGTCATATATTATTTCTCAGGTACAGGCAATGCCCGCAATGTCGCAAAATGGTTTGCATCTGAAGCGGAAGCCCGTCAAATGCCTGTCGAAGTGAATGACCTGGCAATGATCGACAGGAAGCATATACAAAAACCACCTCAGGGCGCCCTCATAGGTTTTATCTCGCCGACCCATGGTTTCAACTACCCGCCGGTGACCATGTATTTCATCTTCCGCTTCCCCCGCTCAAGGGGCAACCGGGTTTTTCTGATGAACACAAGGGCTGGTCTCAAACTTTCAAAATGGTTTGTGCCGGGTCTCAGCGGAATCGCACTCTGGCTTTCGTCCCTGGTACTTTTGCTGAAAGGCTACAGGATCGTTGGACTCAGGTCAATCGACCTGCCTTCGAACTGGATCTCCATCCACCCAGGTGTGAAGGAAGCGGTGGTCGAATCGATTTACACCCACTGCAAAAAAAAAACAACGGCATTTGCTTCAAAGATCCTCGACGGGAAAAAGGTGTATACCGCATTCCGCGATATCATCCAGGATCTTCTTATCAGCCCAATAACGATAGGGTATTTTTTTATGGGCCGCTTTTTGTTTGCAAAGACCTTTTATGCCAATAAAGACTGTGACAAATGTGATATCTGCATTAAAAATTGCCCTGTCAGTGCCATACTTACCGTCGACAACCGTCCCTTCTGGTCCTACCGCTGCGAAAGCTGCATGAGATGCATGAACAACTGTCCGAAAAGGGCCATCGAAACCTCCCATGGGTTCGCTGTCGGCATCATGTTCCTGATCAATATGGTGATCCTCGCTTATTTCTGGAAGTGGATTGCAACCTTCATCGTCATCCCTCATGGAAATGTCTGGGTTGAAATCCTTTTAACCGCGATCCGGTGGGTCCTGACTTTCTTCTCCCTCGTCCTCTTCTATCGCATTTACCATTACCTGCTCAGGATCCCCGTGTTCAGGGAGATCTTCTACTTCACTTCACTGACCCGGTTCATGTTCTGGAGAAGGTATAAGCCCTCGAAAAAAATGATTGCAGGGCTTCCTGCTGATGAGGTGAAGTAAGCCCGCTACCGCTCATTTACCCAGATCGTTCAGGAATCCTTTTTTCTTTTCCGAATCCCGGCATCTCCTGACCTCGGCCAGGGCTGAATCCTTTTGACCGGTAAAGAAATAGATCGCCCCCAGGTTAAACCTTGCCTCGTCAAAATACGGGTCATAAGCCAGAGTCTTCTTAAGCACGGCCTTTGCCCCGGCGGTATCATGCAGCGCATACAAGGTGGTCGCATAATCGTTGAGCAGCCTTACCTCGTAAGGTGAGACCTCAAGGCCTTTCATGAAGCAGCCCAGGGCAAGTTTCGGATTCCCCAGGCGATACCATGCAACTCCTTCGAACCAGGCGAGCGGCAGGTTATTCGGGGTAACGGTATAGAACCGGCTTTCGGCCGAATGGCAGCATTCAATTACCTTTTCGTCGTTCACACGCTCATTTTTGAACATGATCATCGAATAATATTCGCCTTTAAGGCGGATGAGGGAGAGCAGTATTGTAGCGAGCAGCAGGAAAAGAACAAGAAATGAAACCACTGATGACGGGATCTTTTTCAGGTATCGTATGCGGATGTCCCGGAGGGGAACCTTATATAACAGGAAAGCCCAGGTAGAGAACAGCAGGATATTGTGCTCCACTCTTTTCAGTGGGAAGTCGAAACAGGCAAATATATAGAATCCGAGTATGAACGAGGCATAGAATACCGTTTCGGCAGGGGGCCGGTTACCTTTCCGCGCAATTTTAACAAAGACCAATACAAGGGGTATGACAAACAGAAACAACGAAATGATGAAGCCAATTAGGCCCAGTTCCGAGAAAATACCTATCCACTCATTATGAGGCTGGCTGTAAGTATAGTTTTTCAGGGTATGCTCGGGGTTAGGAGGATCAGACATTGAGGCGACCATGATCTTCCAGTTCCCTGCCCCGCAGCCTGTGAGAGGTCTTGCTATTATCAGGGGGACTGATTTCTTCCAGAATATCATCCGCAGATTTGCATTGGCATAATACTCCTCGGCAAAATCAAATTCCTGGATCCGGCCGTGGTCATCCCTGCCGGCCATCCTGTGTTTCCTGATCTTTTCGATGCTTTCGCTATCGTAGCTCCTGAAATAATTCCAGACCGGGATCTTGCTTCTAAAGTAACTCTTCCGGGTGGTGTCGAGAGAAATATAGAATAAACCGATCATAAAGAGCAGGAGGATTACCGCAGCCAGACCGGTGAAAAGGTTCTTTATATTCAGCAATTTGCGGTACCTGAATGTGAGCATGGTGGCGAAGGTGATGAAAGCCACTGAGAGCGCGAGGTAGCCGGCCCTGCTCTGGATAATGATGATAAAAAATACCGATAGCACTCCGCATAGCACCGAAAGGTATTTCCAGAATCCCCTTAACATTGTGTAACCGCTGAAGGCAAACGGGAGTGAGATCAGAAGGTAAGCCGAGAAAAGGTTGTTGTTTGCCGAAACAGAGATGACCTGGTAGGGGTCGTAAAACTCAAGCCTGCTCATTTTATAAAATGCCAGCGCGAAAGCAAAGAAACTAACCATCAGCTGAGTCCTGATGAACATCCGTTCAAAACTTTCAGATTTGCTGTTGAGGAAGGAGATTATGAAGAAGACCATAAGGCCGAGGAAGACCAGCTGTGCCTGCATGATGGCTTCAGCGAAATTCACTGCCCATATGGAGCTGAGCAGATTCCAGGCATAAAACAGTACCAGGAAAATTTCAAAAATGCTTGTATGCAGGTTTGTGTCTTTTTTGCGGATGAGCAAGGATGTGATCCAGAGTGTGGTTGAAAGAACAAGTACCCGCGGAAGTAATGAGCGGTCGAGTATGATGCCTGATCTTAAGGTGGATGCAAGAAAGAGAAGTGCAATCAGGAAAATTGCCTGGTACCAGGAGCTCTTGGGTATCGTTTTAAACAGGGCGGGTGGGTTTACTCAAAAAACGTAATTACTGCGCATCCGCCTTCCCCTGCTGTGGGCGGGGTGCTTGAATAGGTTGACATTATATTGCCTCCTTTACCGGGTTTGGAAGTGAGCACCCTTTCAAAGAGGTAAGACCTGGGCATGCCGAATATCATATCGAGGATGTTGCTGTTTGAAACCGAGGCATAGCCGGTAATGAGATTGCCGATGTTCGATGTGCCGGCTTCCCCGTTGGCTCCTGAATTGCTGCCTTTCTTGCCTCCGTAACCGCCCTGTGCCCTGTTCCCATTGAACTGGGAGTCCCCGCCTTTTTGTCCGTCAGTGTCGCCATACCAGTAACCCCCGCTGTAGTAAGCGTTATTTCCTGCAATTCCCGGCTCTCCGATGCTGACATAGTATTGCTGGGATGGAGTTACGAACATCTCGATACGGGAATATCCCCCGCTTCCGCCATATCCGCCGTTTCTGAGGCTGTAGGAATAAGCTCCTGCCCCGGCTCCTCCGCCTGATGCGCCCCAGAGTTCAACCTGGATCTTGCTGACGTTGGCAGGAATGGTGAACGTCGATGAGGAAGTAATGGTTGTGGTGAGATTCCCCTGACTTCCATATATATGATAAGGGTTCGCTTCGGTACCTGTGCCTGAAACCTTGATATTGGCCCCGGCATGGATCTTTGTTTCGGAACCGTCGGTAACGGGTTTGTTCGTAAGGTCATTGTAATTTCCGCTGAAGCCGTTGCCTGCCTTCGCCGAATACATTGCGTAAGGAACGCTGAGCAGCTGGCTCACCCCGCTGATGCTGTAGTTAGTTCCTCCTGCAGGGTCTACTTCGGTCTTGAGGAAGTAAGGTCCGTTTGCCCAGTTGATATTTGCAAAAACGTCGGAAGTGCTGCCTCCCCCGATCTCGACGGTTGCAAGGCCGTTGATGTTGGTGGTTGCATTATGTGTTTCGGTATATACAGCTGTCCCCGTCGCCGAGCCCTGAAGAATGCTAAGCTTCATCCCCACAGTTGCCCCCTGTACCAGTTTGCCGGCAGCATTCCTTACTACGCTCTGGTAGCTGAGTTTCTGGGGTGACTGTGCATGCAAGCCCAGGGCAATGAAAACGATAAGTAAACAAGCAGGTATTGGTTTCATTTTTTAATGATTTTATAAAAATTCACAGCAACATTATTTTCCGATACATTCAGAAGGTATGTCCCCGCCTGGAGTTCTTCCATGGGTATCATGGTTTCATTACCTGTAATCCCCTCTTCCCTGATCACCATTCCATTGAGGTTGCATAGCCTGTAAGAGAGTTTTGCACTTATTGGGCTCGTAATCTTCAGTTTAAGGACCGATGTGACAGGGTTAGGGGAAGCACTGCTTTCGAGGCTGATACCCTGGTCGTAGATCCCGTTGAACAGGATCTCGTAAGGCTGCTGTGCACCAGGCGTAACCGAGCCATCCTGACTTGTCATCGGAATAAAAGCGATCTGTCCGACCGACCAGGATACACTTCCGCTGCTGCCTGTTGCTTCGGATCCTGCCGAAAGAACAACCTGCTGCGCAAACAGGCAGGAATGTAAGAGTATAAGAAGTAAAAACGCGGCGAAAAACAGGAATGATGGCTTCATGGCCTGTGAAATGAATGCAGAGTTCGTTAACTACCTGCTAATATACAACGTATTTTTAAATATCAGATACTAAGTTAAAAACTTTATGGCGCCAGGCTAGTCTTTCACGCATCTGACAGAATTCCCGCATTGCTTGAGGCAAACATTAAGCCATAGATCTTTACTCATGCATGCAAGTCCCCGGGTCCTGGCGAAATTCACTTCACTTTCGGTTGAACACCACCAGTGGCCAAGCAGGCCGATACCGCTGAAAAACCCCACTTCACGGGAACCGCCGGGCAGTCCATTGAACCCCGTGGTGTTGATGCCTCCGCAGTTCTGATATCCGTCGCTCCATCCACTTGGGCTCTTCATGAGAAGGCCCGGCCTTTCACCGTTGCCGGGAAAATTTGTGAACACCAGCCATTCAACATCTTTCGGTACATGCCAGCCTTTCGGGGCAAGGCCCCTGGGATCGTTGACAGCAAACCAGTTGTAGAGTTTTCCGTAAATCCTTCCATTTGAGGTTTTGAAATCATAGTAACACCAGCAACCCATGCGGCTTTCAGAATACCGGTCCCATTCTGCTCCTGATTTTGCTTCCGGGATTGCATCCCCGTTCCTGTAATGAGAAACGTTCAGGTTTTGAGACATCCAGGTCTTATTTGCGATAACCAGTGTTTTATATGTATTCCCGTCAAAATCACGAACTGTTTTCTGAGCCTGACCAACATGGAACTGGCCGATGAAACAGAGAGAGAGAAGGATTCTGAACAGGATTTTCACAAATGGCTGATTTAAAGCGAAGATACTTATTTTTCGGAGAATACCAAAAATCGGGATACGGGATGCGGGATACGGGATGCAGGATCTTGCATCTTGCATCTCGCATCTGTCTGCAATTCACACCTCGCTTCTAAATTCCCTACCTTTGGCTTAGAATATGTGACATCATGGAAATTCGTTTTGACAATAAGATAGTCCTTGTAACTGGAGCATCCAGGGGAATTGGAAGGGCCATCGCCAGGCAGTTTGCCCTATCAGGCGCGACAATTGCCGCGCATTACAATTCAAACCATAAAGCTGCAAAATCGCTTCTTGACGAACTGTCCGGACAGGGACATTCCTGCCTGTCTGCCGACCTTGCAGATCCCGCAGAGATAGAAAAACTGTACAAAACCATCCGCAGACAATATGGACGTATTGATATTCTGGTTAATAACGCCGGAGTGTTTGAGGAGGATGACATGGTTTTGATGAAACCGGCCGAATTCAGAGCTTACTGGAACCGTACAATTGCGGTAAACCTGAGCGCACCAGCAATTCTCTCGCATTTTGTTTCGGAAGCTATGATTGAGCAGGGAGGTGGAAAGATACTCAACATTTCTTCAAGGGGAGCTTTCAGGGGAGAACCTGATGCATGGGCATACGGAGCTTCAAAAGCAGGTTTGAATTCCCTCTCCCAAAGCATGGCAAAATCCCTGGCTCCGCATGGTGTAAGCGTGTTCACTCTTGCCCCGGGTTTTGTTGAAACCGATATGGCTGCTTCCTGCCTCAAAGGCAGGAGGAAAAAGGAAATTCTCAGCCAGAGCCCCCTCAGCCGGATAGCATCCCCCGAAGAAATTGCCAGGGCTGTTCTCATGCTTTGCGCCGATGGCAATGACTACATGACAGGATGCATAGTAGATATGAACGGAGCGTCTTACCTCAGAAGCTGAGGCTTTTTTCATCCGCCCGATCAGCCAAACATTTTAATTTATTCGAGAAGTATTAGTATTAAAAGTCAGGAATTTGTAACTTCGCCTGTAAGTATTTTTCCATTGCCTGGCTATTACGAAACATCCCTGTGCGCGCTTAAGCTGAAGAAATGTTACGACATTGCACCTTCACGCATTAAGCAGTATTTGCAGGCCGAGATCGATTTTGTGCTCGAAAGGGTGGGCCGCAAAGACATCGTTCTGGATCTGGGCTGCGGCTATGGAAGGGTCATGTTGTATCTCACGAAAAAAGTTAAGTTCATCCATGGGATCGATACATCCATCCAGAGCCTTATTTATGGAAAGGAGTACCTGAAAAATGCCCAGCATTTTTCGCTCCTGCATATGGATGCCTCGAAGCTTTCTTACAGCGACAGCACCATGGATGTCGTGCTTTGCCTTCAGAATGGACTTTCAGCATTTCACACCGACCAGAGAGCATTGATCAAAGAGGCCATCAGGGTTGTAAAACCCGGGGGGAAGGTTTTGTTTTCAACTTATTCAGAGAAATTCTGGGAACCCCGTTTAAAGTGGTTCATGGCACAATCCAAAGCCGGACTCCTGGGAGAAATTGATCCGGAGAAAACAAAGAACGGCAGTATTGTTTGCCGTGACGGGTTTATTTCATCCCTCGTCACTCCGAAAAAATTTCATGAGCTTACCCGCTGGATCAGAGGTATTAAACTCGTAGTCAGGGAAGTCGACGATTCCTGCCTGTTTTTTGAGATCAGGAAAGAGTAGGCTTTTCCCTGCTGTATAATATTCCCGGGTCTAACCCGTTTATTATTAATAATAAAAGAAAAATGTCCGATCAGTCACAGGCAATCATTCGATGTTTGCTTGTTCAGTCAAAATTCTCGGATTTCAGTTTTTGGAATTACCAGGATGTTTGCAAGATAGTCGGCAGGAAATACCCTGCCGCTCCCCTTGGTTTGCTTACCGTTGCAGCACTTTTCCCCCAGCACTGGGAATTCAGGCTCATCGACGAAAATGTTGAAACCCTGCTCGATCAGCACCTCTTATGGGCCGATATTGTTGCCACCGGTGGGATGCTACCGCAGCAGCGAAGCATATTGAGCCTGATCAAACGTGCTCATGAGTTAAGCCGGCTTATCGTTGTTGGCGGACCGGATCCTTCGTCCCAGCCTGCTTTGTACGAGGAAGCTGATTTCCTGGTTCTCGGTGAAGGGGAGATCACGATTCCCATGTTCCTGGCCGATTTCAACAAAGGTGTGCGTAAAGGAAAATACGCTTCAGTTGAGAGGGCGGATATGATGAAGGCGGTGGTCCCGCGTTTTGACCTGATCAGGTTCAACGATTATATCATGCTCGGGCTGCAGTTCATCCGCGGATGCCCCTTCAACTGCGAGTTCTGCGATGTGATCGAGCTCTATGGGCGTACTCCCAGGTTCAAATCGAATGCACAGATGATCAGTGAGCTTCAGTCTCTTTATGACCTTGGATACCGCGGGCATATCGATATGGTCGACGATAATTTCATTGGGAATAAAAAGAAAGTCAAAGAACTGTTGCGGGAGATAAAAACCTGGACAGAGGCAAGGAAATACCCCTTTTATTTTACAACTGAAGCTTCGGTGAACCTGGCTGATGATGACGAGCTGCTTCAGCTGATGAAGGATGTGGATTTCAGGTATGTCTTCCTCGGCATCGAAACCCCCGACAACGATACCCTCACGGCAAACCAAAAGAATCAGAATGTCGACAAATCAATAGAAGAGACGGTTAAGAAGCTGTTATCTTACGGGATTGTCAGCAATGGAGGATACATCATCGGCTTCGACAGTGAAAGCAAACATGTGGCCGACCAGATGATCTCATCAATCCAGGAATCGGGGATATGCATGGCCATGATCGGTCTGCTGTATGCCCTGCCCAATACACAGCTCACCCGCAGGCTTGAAGCCGAAGGCCGGCTGTTTCATCATTCCTCCAAATCAGTTGGGGAGGGCGATATAGACCAGGCGACGAGCGGACTGAATTTCCTGACCAACACACCGCGCACAGAGATCCTCGGGAATTACAGCAAGGTGATAGAGTCTATTTTCAAGCCCAAAAATTATTATAAACGTGTTATCTATACCGGGCTGAACGTGAAAACCCGGTATAAGCACACCCCCGATTTCAAGACCTGGCTGGTTTATATGCGATCCTTTTTAAGGGTTTGCCGGTCGGCCGGATTTTCAAAGGCAACCGGGTTTTTTTACTGGAAAATGTTTTTCACCGTCCTGATTCGTAACCCCAGGGGTATAGAACCGGCCGTTAATCTTGCAGCCATGTACATTCATTTCAGGAAGCAGAAAGATTATATCGTCAAGCTTGTGGGCGATAACATCTCCAGTCTTGAAGAAATGGGTGAAGACACCTTCAACCAGCAAATGCTCAATAATACCGGAGCTTAACGCTTGCCTTCCGCATTGTTTTTTTCCTTGCTCATGATCTCAAACACGATACTAAGCGTTTCCCCGTCCTGGTCGACCAGGCTCAGTCGGTGAAATCCCCTTTCGGGCGATAAAGCCATCTGGTGGATCTGTTTCGTGGAACCTAAGAACTGTTCATCAAGATGCCAGTAAATGGTGGCATCCGGATTATGATGAGCGGCCTTAAACACGGTGCTCCCGGTTTTCCCGTCAAGGTCGACGGGTACATACAGCAAACTCCCGTTCTTGGGATAGATCAGGTCCATGTTCCTGCTCCCTGCAGATTGCACACAACCTGGCTTGAAAGGAGGCAGCATACGGTAAAAAGGATTTTTTGTGCGGAAGTACCATTCCTGGACCGGCGGGAGCACGAACCATGCGACATGTTGCATTTCATTGGTGGATTCGCAACCTGAGTTCACCTGGTATTTCCCGCTTTTATCCAGGTGGATGAGCTGGTGAAAAGGACAGCAGGCTGTGCGGGCACCACATTTCGGCACCCAGGCCGAATCGGTGAACTCGCAGATGCCCGAAGCCCTATAACCACTGTAACGGCAGACAGGGATCTTTATCATTTCCTCAAGGGGAGCACGGAACCAGGTGGTTGGGGGAAGGGCCTTGAAAATGTCAAATAGTATTGGAGCGGCAACTCCTATCCCGGTTAGCCCTGGCCTTCCTTCTCCTGAAGCGTTCCCTACCCATACCGCAACGACATATTCAGGAGTTATCCCCACCGACCAGGCATCACGGTTTCCGAAGCTGGTACCGGTTTTCCAGGCAATCCTGTGCGAAGAGGAGAACTGCTGCCACTGGGCTTCCTCATCAGGCCTGGCCACCTCTATCATGGCTTCGAAGGTGAGCCATATTGATGCCGCGTCAAACCAGGAGGAACCACCCTCATGTTTCAAATCCGGACTACCGGCGCCGGCCAGCAGAACGGGAGGATGAAAATCCCCTTTATTGTACCCCTTGTGTTCAGGTGTAAAATTCTTCAGCGTCCTTGCCATAGAGGCATACATCGCTGCCAGGTCCCATAATTTTGCTTCAGCCCCTCCAAGTATGATTGCCAGTCCGTAATGATCGGCCTGCTTTGTGAGAGTGGTCATGCCGATGTTCTTGAGAAGGCTGTAAAAAGGGGTGTATCCGTAAGTCTGCAGCATCTTTACGGCCGGGATGTTCAGCGACCTGGACAAAGCACGTTTCGCAGGCACGGCCCCGTCGTAGGTGAGGTTATAATTTTCGGGTATGAAACCGCCTATTTGTACAGGAATATCGGGGATCAGGGTGTTGGGAAGAATCAACGCATGGTTCAGCATGGCGGCATAGAGGAAAGGCTTTAAAATGCTTCCTGTGCTGCGGGCCGAAGTGATCACGTCGACATCGTTCCCGTAGTTTTCCTTCCCGCTTCGCCTGAGGTTCCCGGCATACGCAAGCACATTTCCGGTATTTACATCCAGCACTATGGCAGCTGCATTGTGTATTTCATTGGCGGCAAGCTGTATGCTGTGCATTTCAAGGATATTGTTCACCCTTTCCTGCAAAACCTCATCCAGCGTGGTTTGCACCTTCTCCCCCTTGCTTCCTTCCCTCACGAGACGGTCGAGCAGGTGGGGCGCCAGGCGTGGAAGGGCAAAAGGTTTTTCGGGCAGGGGCTCGCTTTTTGCCAGTTCGCAGGTTCCTATGTCAATGATCCCTTTATACCAAAGGCGGTCGAGCAGGCGGTTGCGTTTGGCCAGGAGGTTTGCAGGATTCCTCCCGGGGTATATAAGGCCCGGACTGTTTGGCAGCACGGCCAGTGTTGCAGCTTCGGCCCAGGAAAGGTTTTTAGCGCTCACCCCGAAATACCTCCAGGCTGCGGCTTCCAGTCCGACTACATTCCCGCCAAAAGGCGCATGGGATGCGTACAAGCGAAGGATCTCCTTCTTGGAATGCGTGAGTTCCATTGCAAAGGCCAGGCTGATCTCTATGGCTTTTTCAAAGTAAGTGCGTGCCTGGTTCTTACGTGCAAGGCGTATCACCTGCATGCTGATGGTACTACCCCCGCTGATGGTCCTGTGGTATTTGAGGTTCAGGTATGCCGCCCTTCCAAGGGCATACGGATTGAAGCCCGGGTGGAACCTGAACCATGAGTCCTCATAACAGATCAGGGCTTTCGCGAATTTCTCAGGCACCGCCTCACTTTCGGGAAACCTCCACTGCTGGTCGGCTGCGATTTTAGCCCCCAGCAACCGCATCTCCCGGTCATAAGCCACAGTAGACGTCGGTTCACGGAACAAGTGACGAGGCCACAACAGCAGCAAAACAAGGTACAGCGCGACGATCGCAGCAATCCAATAATACAACGACCTCTTCCTCACGACTTTCCTCACGATCTTCATTCACGCTTTTCCATCACGACCTTCCTCACGAACTTACTTCCCGACATTCACCCAAAGCCCCGGCACCCTCGCATTGATCGAATGATCATACATGGCTTCACATTGCACAGGCGGCAGGAAGAACCGGCCCTGGTAGGTAGCCATGAGCATGACCTTAAAAGTTTTTGTTTCACCCGCTGCCAGGTCGAAATATGTGAGCACCCTGTCGTCGCGTACATCCTGGTAAGTGATTTCAGAAGCTTTTGTCGCAGCTGCAGCCATCTCGCTCATACGTGCGTTCATGATCTCCCAGCCCGAAGGGAACACCTGTTCCAGCGCAAGGTTCTTGTAGGCCCCCCTCAGTCCGGGATTGCTCACCTTCACCTCGGCTATGAAATTCGTACCCTGTTCAAGACTTCCCACTTTAAGTACTTCCCCTTTGATGCCCTTATAACTCACTGTAATTTTAAGGTTATTTTCGGCGGATGAGGAATCCCCGTAAGCCGGTATTCCACGAAGGACAAGCCTCGCATAGATCACATTCTTGCCGGTATTGCCCACTTTAAGGTTCTGTGTTTTGCCCGGAAGTGGATCTATGGCTGTCACGGAAACGGATTTTGTGGTATTGATCTCAGTGGACTGGCCCTGGTCAACAGCGTAGCTTGCTTTGATGCCTGTCCCTGCAGATGCTCCGTAGAAATTGCTGAGCGCAATCAAACAGTAGGCGCTTGTTTGCGTGCTCAGCCATCCCGCATTGCAAAGTTCCGCGGCTATATCCCTGGCCAGGGGAGCGGCTTTGGTCTTCATGTTAAGAAGGCAGAGAACCTCGAGTATCATGGCTTTGTCACGGAGCTCGGTGCCATAGGTATACTCCAGTTCCCTGTAAGCTGGGATACTGGTACCTAAGCCGTTTGTAAGCTGCTGGGCAACCTCGGATTTTCCTGCAAGCATATAAGCTCCGGCCAGCCTCCATTTGGCTGAAAGCGAGAGGTCTTTTTTCTCGAGCAGCTTGTTCATAGCTCCCAGTTCAGGAGCCCTGGCTAATGCAAGAGTATACAAACGATATGCCTGCACCAGCTCGTTGTTCGACCAGCTTGCGTTGAAGGTCCATGAAACAGCTTTTTCGCGCTGGAAGTTTTTCCAGGATGCTAAAAATCCCGGGGGAAGGGCATATCCCTTCTTCTCGGCTTCAAGCATGAAATGCCCGGCATAACAGGTTCCCCACTCATCGGCATAAGCCGATCCGGGCCAGTATGCAAGTCCGCCGTTGGATAACTGGAAGGTCCTCATCCGCAGTATACCCGACTTGATATTCTGTTCGGTCTTTGCCTTGGTTTCGGCTGAGAGATCGACCATATCATTAAGGTACAGCTGGGGAAAGACCGAAGAGGTAGTCTGTTCAATGCATCCATATGGATAATGGACAAGGTAACCCAGCCATTTCTCAAGGTTCAGGGGTGGCATGGATGAAAGTTCAAGAGAACCCGAGTTGGTGCCTGCAATGCCCGGTGAACTGAAGTCGGTGTTCCAGCTTCCCCCGGCAGGAATGGTCTTTTCGTATAGATTGGTCACAGGGAGGTTGGGGTTCCTGATATCGATCTCGATGCTGTTCTCAGCTCTTTCATTTCCGCAAACTGCAATGATCTTCACTTTTGCGATCCCTGTCATATCACCCACGGTAAGGTCAAAATTCACAAGCTGGTCGCCGATATCGCTGAAGCTGAGTTCACGGGTATTCCCACCGTTCACCTGGAAGAATTTGTTGACATCAATAGTGACCTTGACATTCTTCACCGTTTTTTCCATGGCGAATACGCTGACCGGCAGTTTCACCGATTCGCCCGGACCGAGCACCCTGGGCAGGGTGCCCTGCACCATCAGAGGCTTTTTCACAGGGGCTGTAAGTTCATCCGAACCGTAGGCTCCCTTGTAACCTGCCACGACCATGATCCTTACCGAACCTATATATTCTGGCATGGTGAAGGTGCTGGTGCGGGATTCGCCTTTTTTCAGTTCATACGGACCGAAGAATTTCACCATGGCCTTGAAGCGGTTTGCCTTAAGGCTGCCTCTCTGGATGAGGTCCTGGTCGCCTCCAATGCTGAGTATCCTCTGCAGGTCCCCGCTGAAGGCCCCCATCACCTGGTCAAAGAGGTCCCAGGTTTTAACTCCGAGAGCTTCCCTGGCATAGAACACATTCCATGGATCGGGAGTTTTGAAACGGGTTAGGTCAAGCAAACCTTCGTCAACCACTGCAAGGGTGTATGCCATTGGCTTGCCTTTCGCTTCTTTAACCGTAATGGAAGCCGTTTGCATTGGGACCAGTTTCCCTTTTAAGGAGATGACCGGTTTCAGATGGGTTTCGGGGTTTTCGACAAATACAGGGACCACCCCGTACAGCCTGATCGGCAGGTCGTTTTTGCTTTGTGCGTGAGGCTGGATGAGGGTTACGAAGGCATAGCAGTTAGGGGCCATGTCTTCGGTGATCTTCACAGTGATATCAGTGGTTCCTTTATTGGTAGGGGTCCAGAATGATTTCAGGACACCCGTGGCATTTTCGATGGTAAGCAGGGCCCTTCCCTCGGGGGAAGTGGGAATGGTGAGTTTCAATGTTTCACCTACGCTGTATTTCGGTTTGTCGGTCGAAAGCGTTAGCATGGAAGCGGCCTGCTTTTCTCCTCCCGGCATGCGGAAGTAATCCGGCCAGTCGGCATAAACAACTTTTCCGGCAATATGTCCGGAGGATTTGTCGGTCACCCTGATCAGGTACCTTCCCCATTCTTCGGTCCCCACCTGGAATTCATAAGTCCCTTTGCCGGCCGAGGTTTTGATGGTAGCTGAATCGACCGGACGAAGGTTCGAAGTCGAAACAAAGTCGGCCGAGTTCCCTTCAGAATTATCCCACCACCATCTCCATTCGAGCTTGAACACCTCGACTTTGAGGCGGTTTGAAGGTATTGGGTTCCCATCGGGATCAATATTTAGAAGTTTAATGTCGTAGGCTTTGCCTGTATACAGCACTCTTTCGCTGGCTGAGGGGAGAGGTACGTTAAGTCCGGCAAAGGAAACATACGGATAATACGGAATACTGAACCGGTCGATCGAGAAATCACCCCCTTCTTCAAAGACCTTGGTTTCGAAACTTGCATTGAGCACGCCCGGGGCCACATTGCTTACATGGATCACAGGTGTGATGGTTGCTTTGCCTTCATCGTTCAGCTTGCCGTCGAAAATGCTGATATTCTCAGCGGCGAATCCGGCCGATGGATTGTCGAACACATAGCCGGGGTATTGTTTAAAGGCCGTGACAGATTTGGTGAGGGTGAGGTTCACCTGGGCCTTTAGCCCGCGCGCGATGGCTCCCGTAAGCCAGTTTGCTTCAAGGAGCACAGGTGGTATCTTGTTTTTCTTCAGGTAGGCTGTTTTGAAATCCATTCGGATCTTAAGTCGGTTTGGCTTCACTGTCTCTATCTTCAGGGTCTTCTGGAATTCTGCTCCTCCCACCCTGACCTTTGCAAGCCAGTTGCCTGTAGGGGCCGAAGAAGGTGTTGAAGTTCTGAAACTGTAAAAGCCGCCGACCTGGGAGTTCAGAACGGTCCTGGAGACCATCTGTCCGCTGGGATTGTACAGGGAAAGATTCACCGGGTGATTGGCAGGCAGCTTCGCAGTTTTATCTTCAAGCACAAAGGTCAGGTATATAGAATCACCCGGCCTCCACACCCCGCGTTCTCCGTAGATGAATCCCTTGATCCCTTTCTGAACCGGTTCTCCTCCCACATCGAACATTGAAAGAGAAAGGGAATTGCCTTCGGCCAGCTTCAGGTAGGCTTTCTCCTTATCCTTTTCAGCAATGACGACAAAAGGCCTGGAAGGAGGGTTTATCGTGACCATGCCGTCCCCGTCGGTCGTGGCGGAACCAAGGCTCTGCTGCTGGTAGCTGAACAGTTCGACCTTCACACCAGAAAGGGGTTTAGAAGAGACCAGGTCAGTGACGAACACAATGTAATTGTTATCGGCCCCGGCTTTTGCGATCATCCCGAGGTTTGAAGCGAACACATTGCGGCTGGCCGTTCTGTTGAAATAATAGGAAGCCTTGCATGGGTCGTCCCGTTCGCTCCATTGGTAGTTATTCCATCCGCCGTTATCGGAATTGTCATATTCAAAACTGTTGTAATAGTTCCAGCTTTGCTTTTCATTTTCAGGTTCGGGATTATACATCACCACCATATCCTGGATCTGCCGGCTGCCGCCAGTCGTACAAGGGTAAGTCGAGTACTGTTTTTTGAAGTTGATGTTCACGGAGTAAATGGCGCCTGGTTCAGCCTTCATCAGGGTCGAAAGATCAATGGTGAAACGGTTCCACTTTCCGTAATCGGCCACGCCGTTAAGAGGGATGGTCTTTTTAAGAACGACCTTGCCCACCCTCGACAGATCATTATTGGTGTTCATTTCGTTGACCTGTAAAAATTGAATGATATTGTTTTCGAATATGCGGATGACCCGGATGTCGACAGCCTTCAGGTTGACCGCGTCGAATGGGAGCAGCATGCCGTTCGACGAAGGCATGATGACCCCTGAGCCGGCGAAAATGATATTGGGTTTATACGCATCGGGAATGAGTTTCTGGATTATTTTCTGATTGAGCTCCTTCCCCTCGCAGTTTTTCAGGCAGGCTTCTACGCTGAGCCTGGTGTTTTCTTCGAGGTCGGCAGGCGGATAGATCATCAGCTCGTTATCTTCGATGGAATACCGAATGGTGTTAAGCTTCCCGATGCGGATAAGCCCTTCGAGGTTCTGGTCGGGTTTGAGAGGATCGGTGAACCTGAGCATGAAACAGGGTTCGCCCGAAGCGATATTTCTCAGTTCGATCCATCTGAAATCGCCCAGGGCGGGGATTTCCTCATTTATCTGTTTGTCGGCCGATGCACCTATGGGATCACCGTTAATGTTCAGGCTGACCGCCGAGGCCCGGGTCCCGCGGATTATCGAGTCGGCCTGGAAGGTATGCTGGTTGTTCTTTGAATCATGCTGCCAGGTGACGGGAAGTGTGCGTCCATCCTGGGTTATCGTAAGCATTTCCTCCACCTGTTTGTCAGTGGCCACATCGGCCGTGTAAACTATTCCATTTAAATGTTCTTTAGTAAGATCTGCGGATGTGTAGGCCTTATGATTGTCGACGCTCACGTCAAAGTCCTGCTTCATCGTCTGGAACTGGAACGTCAGCTTTTTCAGTGAGTCGGGCACGGTCACGAGTTTAGAAAGCCTGAACTCCACTGTAAAGACCTTATCCTGGGGGAGAGGTTCATCCGGACTGAATTCTATGGTACGGCTGTCGGTCCAGCAGAGTGTCCCTTTGACCGAAGGATTGATATCCATGAAATCTTCCTGTATCGGGATCTTCACCGAGGATGAATCTACATAATCATCGGCCAACCTGATTTTGATAGTCGAATGCGTTGAGACCAGTCCGGAAGTGAAGGCCTGCACATACTGCCTGAACGCAGGATTAACACGCATCAGCGGGCCTTTTTGTGAACGGCCCAGGGTTTGAATAAGGACCAATGCAACCACAATGATCAGGGCGGGAAGGCCGATAAAGAGCAGGAGTTTTTTTCGTGTCGACATGGGGATGGGATTTTGCTGAAAGTTAGCAATATTTTTTGCTCACCGGTAAACCAGGGTTTAATGATTTTGCAGAAAAATGTATCACTTTTTCGGTTTCGCCGGATTAAGAAAGAAATATGCAAAAGTTAAGTTAAAACTAAACATTTATGACTATATTTGCATTGCGGAAGATTCCTGAAGTTTCCAGGAAAATCTCTGTATATAAAATTATCATTAACGGAAGATGTCCATATGATGAATTTGAAATGGTGATTTCGCGAGAAGCCACATATGGAAAGGAATTGTTAACCATCCAGGCCCGGTTGACAGAAATGGCTGAAGGAAAATTGCTGCCTGAGCAAAAGTTTAAAAACATTACCCCGGTAGGAGACCTGGTGAAGGAATATGAAATTAAAACACGGAATCTTCGGGTATATCTTTTTCATGAGAAAAATACTGGCAGGATAATAGTAAGCGGTGGCAAGAAGGTAAAGCAGAAAAGTATGATTAAATATTTCAGAAATATAAAACGTCAATACATTCTAAAAGGAAACGGAATATGATTTCGCATAAGGAATTAATTCAGACACCAGAATATTGGATTGAAACCATTCAAAATGAACTTTTCAGAGAGGTTCACAACTATCTGCATGAGCATGGAATGAATCAGACTCAATTTGCAGATCAACTTGGTGTTTCAAAAGGTTATATCTCGCAAATCCTGAATGGAAATTTTAATTTCACTTTATCGAAACTTGTTGAATTGTCGCTGGCGATAGGAGTTGTGCCAAAATTAGCCTTTGAAAAGATTGAAGAAACAACTGCCCAATTTCATGACAAGGAGGTGAAACCGTTTATTAAGAAACGAAATCGGTCTCTTGTTTAGGGTTTCGATGCAGTTTTTTTTAATGGAAAGATATGTATAAGCTTCTTTTGGTATTCAGCTAAATTGTCGTTTCACTGATACGACAATTAAGCTGAATACCAAAAATGATAGAGTATATTGTTTTTTTAATTATTATTTTTGTAGAAGAACTCCCTCCTATGGCAAGAAATTCCTTTTTATTCGTTTTGATCCTGCTGTTTGGTTTCAGGGTCGCGTATTCCCAGCAATCGACATGCATGAGCGATTTTGATTTCCTGGTAAAGAAGATAAAAAGCTGTTACCCCGGATATGCCGATAAGGTCAAGGGGGATAAGGCGCAAGAGCTGGTTAAGCTTGAGAAGTATTTAAGAGGGCGGATAGTCCTTTACCCTGATTCATGCGGGGTTTACCTGGATGAATATGCAGAGTTTTTCAGGGACCATCATCTTAAGGTCAGGAGGACCCCTGGCCCTGACAGGGAATGGGTTCAGATGGATACTTCAAGCTTTGGAAAGAATATCCTTATTGACACAACCGCCTTGTTCAATAAAACAAAGGGATCACGCGGAATTGAAGGCCTGTGGGTCTCATACTGCGGTGAAATCGCCGTGATCAGGGACCCTTCTTCAAACAACTATCTGGGTGTTTCGGTGAGCTATTCAGGCTGGAAGCCAGGGCAGGTAATGTTTGAATTCGCAGCCATGGAGGCCGGTGGGGCTTTGGCAGGATCTCATCCGCCGACAGGCGATACATTATTCAAGGTGAAAGAGTTTACCACATGGAAAGGGGCGAGAAACGGGAAAAAACTGGCCAGTCTGCATGTTGACCGGCATATTCTGGAGATTCACGATGTAAGATTTTTTGTGCGCAAATCCTCATCTGCCCGCAATGATATGGCCCTGATGAAGTCATACACTCCAGTTTACCCGAATGGTTCCAACACTTATTTTACTTTCGGCATACTGAGCGACAGCACGTTTTTCATGCGGGTCAACAGTT
>SESG01023462.1_pt1 | contig 20237 bp, 19 predicted proteins | sample 3171421 | NCBI WGS metagenome assembly SESG01 (sample SAMN10866946, study PRJNA518727) | freshwater metagenome | biome: subpolar coniferous forest; feature: holomictic lake; material: water; isolation source: holomictic Lake 227, 6 m and 8 m depth | place: Canada: near Kenora, Ontario | collected... | reverse complement strand
GCGAAGGGCGAGTCAGCGGGGCCCATCACGTAGGGCACCACGTACATCGTGCGCCCCTTCATGCATCCGTCGAAGAGGCCGCGCAGCTTCGCGTACATCTCGGCGGGGGCGACCCACTGGTTCGTCGGGCCGGCCTCCTCCTTCGTCGGCGTGCAGATGATGGTCAGGTGCTCGACGCGGGCGACGTCGTTCTTGTTGGAGTGGTGGTAGTAGCAGCCCGGCCACTTCTTCTGGTCGAGGGGGATGAGCACCTTGTCGACGACGGCCTGGGCGATGAGCTCCTGGCGCTCCCGCTCCGATCCATCCAGCCAGAGGACCTTCTCTGGCCGGGTGAGCTTGGCCATCTCGTCCACCCAGGCGAGGAGGTGGGGATTCTTGGTGGGGGCTACGATCGAGGACATGCGCGGGACTCCCGTGGGATGAAAGGAGAAAATGACGCGGCAGAGCCCATATCTGTAGCACGGGATCCGGCCAGGGGCGAAGAGGATGATGGGGTCGGCGTCCGGGCAGGCCCGGGGGGCCGGATCAGCCCTTCAGCTTGCTCCGGAGCAGGTCGCCGAGCGTCCCGAAACCCTTGCCGGACGGGCGTGGGCTGCGGGCCATGTACTCGTTCGCCTCCCGCCGCTCGTCGGCCGCCTCGGCCTGGGTGCGGGAGAGGCGGATGCGCCCCCGCTCGTCGATGTCGGTGACGAGCACGGTGACCTCGGCGCCGGCCGGGAAGGCCTTGCGGAGGTCCTGGCCGCGGGGCGTGCCGGACTCGGCGGCGGGGACGAGCCCGCGGCCGCCGGCGAAGCGGACGAAGACGCCGTAGGGCTCCACCCGGTCCACGCTCCCCTTCAGCACGTCGCCCACCTTGGGGGGCGCCGGGGGGGCGCTGGCGGGACGGGGCGGGGCGGCCACCGGCTCGGGGCGGGGGACCAGCGATTTCACGCTGAGTGAAATACGCGTGCCCTTCTTCCCGTCCTCCGACACCTGGAGCACCTGCACCTGGACCTTGTCGCCCGACCGGAGCAGGTCGCCGGGTCGCGAGACCCGGTCCCAGGCCAGCTCGGAGACGTGGACCAGCCCCTCGATCCCGCCGATGTCCACGAAGGCGCCGTAGTCCTGGACGCTCGTGACGGTGCCCTCGAAGGTCGCGCCCGGCTCGAGCCGCTCGCGGGTCTTGCGGGCCTGCTCGGCACGCTCCTCCTCGAGGAGCACGCGGCGCGAGAGGACGATGTCCCGTTCGTCGGCCTTCTGGACCCGGAAGCGGAGCCGCTGCCCGACCAGCGTGGCCGGATCGCCCACGAAGCGGACGTCGATCTGGGACATCGGGCAGAAGGCCCGCTGCCCCATCACGTCGACCTCGATGCCGCCCTTGTTGGCTCCGGTGACGGCGCCCTCGACGGGGAGGCCGGTCTGGGCGGCCTCCATCACGGCCCGCCGGTCGGCGTGGACGCGGGCCTTGCCGCGGGAGAGCATGACGCCCCGCTCGCCGCCCTTCACCACCACGCCGTCGATGATGTCGCCGGGGTGGAACTCGAGCTTTCCCTCGTCGTCCTGGAGCTCGATCGTCTCGATCATCCCGTCGGCGAGCCCGGAGCCGAGCTCCAGGAAGGCCACGTCCTGCCCGATCTGGAGGATCTTGCCGGCCACCTTCTCCCCGGGCTGGAAGCGGCGTCGGGGGCGCGCCGCAGCCGCGGCGTCGGCGTACATGTCTGCGAAGGAGCCCTCCTCGGGAGAGGGCGCCTCGGGAGGCGGGGGCGGCGGCTCGCCGGGGGGGAGCGGCGGCGCGGCCGGCTGCCGGGGGCCTGCGTCCTGGCGCGGTTCACGCCGATCGCGAGACGGGCGCCCGCCGCGGGGAGAGCGATCGCCGGAGGGGCCGCGACCACCGGCCGGGCCCGGGGCGCCGGATCGCGGTGGACGGGCAGGCGCGGGGGGACCGGTGGGGGCGCCAGTCGTGCCCTTCGCCTTCTCCTCGGCCAGGCGCTGCCACAGCGGACGGTTGTCCGCCGCGGCCGGTGCGGGGGCGGCCTCCGTCGCGCCCAGCTGCTCCACCACCAGCGCCTCGATCTTCACGCCGGGGGGAGGGGGCTTCACGTGCCCCTTGCGAACGACGACCGGACCGGCCTCGCGCTTCTTCTCATCGGACATGGCGCGCGGGTTATAACACGGCGCATTCCCGGGGGAATCGTGCTGAACGAACGACGCACCGTCCTGTTTCTCTCCCACGCCGACGAGGTCTCGGTGAAGCTGGCCGGCTCGTGCGCGCTCGCGGCCTCGGCGCTGGGGGACCGGGTGGACGTATTCCTGCTCGGGCCCGCGGTCCGCGCGATCGTGGAGGCGGCCGAGGATCCCGACGAGGGCGCAGCGCGGGCCCTCTTCCAGGCGCGGGGGGCGGGCACGTGCCGGCTGCTCGCCTGCTCGGCCGGGCTCGTGGAATCGGGTCTCGATCCGGCGGCCGCCCAGGAGGCGGTGGACGCCGTGGTCGGATGGCCCACCATCCTCGAGTGGTCGCGCGGCGTGGCGGAGCGCTTCTTCTTCTGACAGTATCGCCGCGTGGCGAGGACGAAGCCGCTGCCGGTGGTATTGCTCCCCGGGCTCGACGGGAGCGCCGACCTCTTCGCGCGATTCCTCGCCGTGGCCACGGGCGCCCTCGACCTGCGACGCGTTCCATACCCGCGCCACCGTTTCCTCGGCTACGCCGAGCTCGAGGAGCTCGTGCGTTCCCAGCTCCCCCGCGGGGAGCCCTTCGCGATCCTGGGCGAGTCCTTCGGCGGGCCGCTCGCGCTGCGCGTCGCGGCGCGGAGGCCGGAGGGGCTCGCGGCCGTGATCCTCGTCGCCACCTTCCACCGGCGCCCGGCCAACGCGGTCATCGCCCGGGCCGCGCCGCTCGCTCCGGCCTTCTTCCGGCTGCCGCTCCCGCCCCACGTGGTCCGGCTCCTGCTCGCCGGCGGCGACGCGCCGCGCGACCTCGTGGAGGAGGTGCGCGAGGCCGTGCGACCGGTGCCGGCCCGGGTGATGGCGGCGCGGGCGCACGAGGCGCTCGCGGTGGACGCCTCCGACGAGCTGCGACGTTGCCCGGTGCCGCTCCTCTTCCTGGGCGGGAAGCGGGACCGGCTGCTCCGCTCCACCATCCCCGCCGAGATCCGGGCCATCCAGCCGCGGGTCGAGGTCCGGTTGCTCGACACCCCGCACCTCGTGCTGCAGCGGCGCCCCGAGGAGGCGATGGGGATCGTCGAGGAGTTCCTGGCGCGGGCCACCTGAAATGAACGAGGGCCGCCCCTCGCGGAGCGGCCCCCGGGTGCGTCAGGGAGACGGAGAGGCTAGTCCTCGGAGCCCTTGCGGCCGCCGTCCTTGGCCCACTGCTCGAGCATGTCGGTGGTGACCGACTTGGGGCGCTCGATGGCGTAGCCGAGGCCGCGGTCCCAGGTGATGTTGGCGAGCACGCCCAGCGCGCGGCCGACGCCGAAGAGGACCGTGTAGAAGTCCCACTCGCGGACGCCGTAGTACCACTGGATGACGCCCGAGTGCGCGTCGACGTTCGGCCAGGGGTTCTTGGTCTTGCCGTGCTTGGTGAGGACGCCCGGAGCCACCTCGTAGATCATGTTCACGAGCTGGAACATCGGGTCGTTGGGCAGGTACTTCTTCGAGTACTCGTTCTGGGCGACGTAGCGCGGGTCGGTCTTGCGGAGCACCGCGTGGCCGTAGCCCGGGATCACCTGGCCGCTGTTCAGGGTGTCCCAGAGGAACTTCTCGAGCTCCTCCTTGGTGGGCACCTTGTTGTTCAGCTTCTTCATCACGTTCATGATCCAGCCCAGCACCTCCTGGTTCGCCAGGCCGTGCAGCGGGCCCGCGAGGCCGTTCAGGCCGGCCGAGAAGGAGTAGTAGGCGTCGGAGAGCGCCGAGGCCACGAGGTGCGTGGTGTGCGCCGAGACGTTTCCCGACTCGTGATCCGAGTGGAGGATGAAGTACATGCGGGCGAGCTCGTCGTACGGAGGCGCCACGCCCATCATGTGGGCGAAGTTGCCACCCCAGTCGAGCTTCGGATCGGGCGCGATGTGGGTGTCGGACTTGTACTTCATCCGGTAGATGTACGCGGCGATGGGCGGCAGCTTCGCCAGCAGGTTCATGGAATCCTCGTACATCGGATCCCACATGTCGTTCTTCTTCAGCCCGCCCTCGCCGTACCGCTTGGCGAAGATCGAGTCGCGCTGCATCGCGAGCACCGCGGTGGAGAGCATCGTCATCGGGTGCGAGTCACGCGGCAGCGCGCGCAGCACGTCGATCACGTAGGCGGGGATCGCCGAGCGGGCCTTCCAGTCGTCCACGACCTCCTGCGTCTGGGCCATGGTGGGGACGTCGCCGGTGAGCAGGAACCAGAAGAAGCCCTCCACGAAGGGCTGCTCCTTGCCGGGAACCTTGGGCAGCGCCGCGAAGGTCTCGGGGATGGTCTTGCCGCGGAACCGGATGCCCTCGAACGGATCGAGGTACGAGATGTCGGTCACCAGGCTGCGGATGTCGCGCGCACCGCCGATGCACTGGCCGATGTTGACCTTGTCGATGACGACGTTTCCGAACTCCTTCGTGAGCTTCGTGGTGCGGGGACGGTGCGCCTCGATCTTCTCGAGGAGCTTCGCCTTGAGATTGCTCATGGCCATGGAGTGGCTCCGGCTGCGATGGGGTGGACGGGGACTGCACGCTTGAGGAGAGTAGAGTGGAGGAATCGTACCCGACCCGTTTGAAAGCACAACGCCGATCGAAAGAAAAACTCAACTGTGTGTCAAAGAACGATACGCCCTCAAAAGGGGCGTGGAAGTGGGCTCGACGGGTCCTCATCCGCGGACGGATCGTGAAAATAGTGAGGCCGCCTCGCGATCCCGCGGGCGGCCCCGGCTCTCTCGAGCTCTTCGGATCCCCGGGTGACCCGGGGAGTGGGTCATTTGCCCCAGCCCCCGGCAAGGGCTGCGGCCACCTGGGCAGCCACGATGCCCGCGTCCACCGGACGCCGGGGCGCGGGGGAAACGGAGTCCGCCGCGATCACGGGTTCCTGTGGGAGCTCGATCGGTGCGTCGTCCTGGGCGGGACGCCGGGAGCTCTCCGCGCTGGCGCCCGACCGGCAGCCACGGCACCAGGGCTGGTTGCGGATCGACCCGTCGGCCATGCGGCGAAGGCCGAACTGGGCGAGCGGCCGCATCTGGTGGCACTTGAGGCACATCAGCGTGATGAGCACCTCGTGCCCGTCGGCGTCGTAGACGGCCGACTTGCGGCGGCGGGGCTTCGGAGGGGCGGACGGATCGCGGAGCCTCTTCGCCGCCGGAGACTCGAGGGCTGCTGCGATCGCGGGGGCGAGCATCACCTTCACTGCCATGTCGACGGACCTCCTGTGCGGATTGCCCGGCGGTGGCCCATGCAGGGCCGATACCGGCTGGTTGCACGATGGATCGGCGGTCTGACAGTCGCTGACCCGGGTCGGGGTCTGTGCGATACTGCCCCCTCACCCGTGGGGGGGGAGGTAGCGGGCATTTGCAGACGGTCGTCGTCGCATTCTTCATCTCGATCACCGCCGTGCTGGTGCTCACGCCGCTCGTCCGGGGCGCCGCCATGCGCTTCGGGGCGCTCGATCACGCCCTCACGTCCCGGAAGATCCACGGCAGGCCCGTCCCCCGGCTGGGTGGGGTGGCCATCGTGGTCGCCTTCTTCCTCCCGATCGTCGCCCTCTTCTTCTTCGACTCGGGGGTGGGGAGGCTCCTGTGGAGTCAGCCGCAGCGGGCGCTCGCGCTCATCCTCGGCGGCGTCGCCATCGCGATCCTCGGCATCTACGACGACCTGAAGGGAACCGGGGCCCGCACCAAGCTGGCGGTCCAGGTGCTGGTGGCCACCCTGATGTGGTGGGCCGGCTACCGGGCCGACACCATCTCCACCCCGTTCGGGACCTTCGACCTGGGGCTCCTCGGCTTCCCGATCACCCTCCTCTGGATCGTGGGCGTGACGAACGCCGTCAACCTGATCGACGGCCTCGACGGCCTCGCCACCGGGATCTCGCTCGCCGCGACGGCGACCATCTTCTGGGTGAGCCTGAACAACCAGCGCCCGCTCATGGCGCTCTTCATGGCGTGCCTGGGCGGGGCGCTGCTCGGCTTCCTGCGGTACAACTTCCACCCTGCGTCGATCTTCATGGGGGACAGCGGGAGCCTCTTCGTGGGCTTCGTGCTGGCGTCCACCGCGCTCGAGACCCACGAGAAGTCCACCACGGCGGTGGCGCTGCTCGTGCCGATCGTGGCGCTCGGGCTGCCCATCGGCGACACGCTGCTCGCCATGGGGCGCAGGGCGCTGCGGGGGCAGCCGGTCTTCACCTCCGACCGGGGGCACATCCACCACCGGCTCATGGCCCGGGGGCTCTCCCACCGCGGGACCGTGCTCGCCCTCTACGGGATCGCGGTCGTGCTGGGCGGCGTGGCGGTGGCGCTCTACCACTCGGACGCCGAGCAGACCATCGCCTACGTCGGCGCACTCCTGGCCATCGCGGGGATGCTCCTCTCCACCGCGGGCTACGTCCGGTTCGACCAGACCCGTCAGCTCTTCACCGATCGGAAGAACAACCTGGCGATGCGGTCGGTGGTCCGGGCGGCGGGCGAGGAGCTGCGGCGCGCCCAGAACCCCGAGGAGATCTGGGCCGTGGTGCTGGGGGTCTTCCGGGAGTTCCACGCGTGCTGCGCGTCCCTCACCGTCGTGGTCCGGAACGGGACGACGCGGACCTTCACGTTCTCCTGGGGGTTCGAGGAGGCGCCTCCGGACATGCTCCGGGTGCGGTTCAGCCTGCTCGGGGAGCGGCCCGACGAGGGGCGGCTCGAGTTCGGCTTCTCGGACGGCCGGCGCAACATGGACCGGGACACCGAGATCGCGATCGAGCTGCTCTGCGAGCACGTCCATGCAGCGGTCGAGCGCATCGCCGCCTGGGCCGACGAGGAGACGGCAGAGCCGCGGAAGCTCCGCCATCTCCGGCCGAAGGGATAGGCCCACCTTGCGCCAGGACATCATCCTCACGGAAATGAGGGACGGTACCGGGGTCCTGCTCGACCTGCGGACGAAGTTCTACTTCACCCTGAACGCGACGGGAGTGGCGGTGTGGAAGCTGCTCGCGTCGGGGGAGGGAAGGGCGCCGCGCGAGATCGCGGAGCGGATCGCCAGGGACTTCGAGGCGCCCAACGTGGAGAAGGTGGAGGCGGATGTCACGACCCTCCTGGGGGAACTCGAGGACGAGGGTCTCCTGGCACGCCAGCCCCACGCTTGACGCCACACTCCGGGTAGCCCAGGCTGTTCCCGATGCCTGCCCGGAAGCGCACCACCGTCCACCTGGACGCCAAGCTGCACCGCTCGCTGCGTCTCCGGGCGCTCGCCACCGACTGCACCATCTCCGAGGTGGTGGGCGACGCCCTGCGCCGCTCGCTCGCGGACGAGGCGCAGGAGTACCGGGAGTCCGGGCCCGAGAAGCCCGGGCACGTGATCTCGCTGGCGGACGTCGGGGCGCGCCTGAAGCGCCGCCCGAAGAGCTAACCCCGCAGGACCTGCCGATCCACCAGTCGCGCGTAGACGCCTCCCCGCGCGAGCAGTTCCGCGTGCGTCCCGCTCTCCGCCACCACCCCGCCGTCCACCACCACCACGCGGTCCGCCCCGATCACCGTGGAGAGCCGGTGGGCGATCACCACCGAGGTGCGCCCGCGCATGAGCCGCGTGAGCGCGTCCTGGACGAGCGCCTCCGATTCCGCGTCCAGCGCGCTCGTGGCCTCGTCGAGCAGCAGGATCCGCGGGTCCTTGAGGAGCGCCCGCGCGATGGCGATGCGCTGCTTCTGCCCGCCGGAGAGCTGCTGCCCCCGCTCGCCCACCTTGGTCGCGAGCCCGTCCGGGAACGATTCCACGAAGGCGAGCGCGTTGGCCGACCGGAGCGCGTCGCGCACCTCGTCGTCAGTCGCCTCCGGACGGCCGTACCGCACGTTCTCCGCGATCGAGGTGGAGAAGAGCACCGGCTCCTGCGACACCACCCCCACGAGGCGCCGCAGCCAGGAGGGGTCGAGGTCCCGCAGGTCGGTTCCGTCGAGCAGGAGCCGCCCCGCCGTCGGGTCGTAGAGGCGCGACAGGAGCGCCCCCATCGTCGATTTCCCGCCGCCCGACGGCCCCACGAGCGCCACCACCTGCCCGGGTTCGACCGAGAGGTCCACCCCCTGCAGCACCTCCACCTCGGGCCGGGTGGGGTAGCGGAAGCGGACCCCCTGGTAGGTCAGGCGCCCGGACACCGTGGAGAGGCGCCGGCCGCCCGACACCGGCATCTCCGGGACCCGCTCGCTGAGATCGAACACCCGCTCCGCCGCGCCCAGGCCGCGCATCGCCTCGGCCCAGATGTCGGCGAGCGTGCCGAGACCCATGGCGATGAGCATCGTGTAGACGAGGAAGGCGGTGAGCGCGCCCGCGGTGAGCTCGCCGGCCGCCACGAGCGACCCGCCGTAGCCGAGCACCACCGCCAGCGCGGCGTAGACGGCCGCCGAGGCCGCACCCATGAAGAAGGAGCCGGCCCGGACGCGGATCCGGGCGAGCTCGTAGCTCGCGTCGATGGCCACCCCGTAGCGGGCCATCTCGGCCGGCTCGGCGGCGAAGGCGCGGACGGTGCGGATGGCCGAGATCGACTCCTCGGCGGCGTGCCCGGCGTCGGCCAGCGCGTCCTGGTACTGCTTCGAGAGGGCCCGGATCTTCCTCCCGTAGAAGACGGCGCCGATCGCGACCGCGGGCACGACGAGCAGCATCACGCCGGTGAGCTTGGCGGACGTGAAGACGAGGAGCACAAGCCCGCCCACCACCTGCACGCCGTTCCGCAGCGCCATGGAGAGCTGCGAGGAGAGGAGCCCCTGCAGCGAGGCGGTGTCGGAGGAGAGGCGCGAGGTGAGGTCACCCGTCCTCTGGCCGTCGAAGAAGCCCACCTCCTGCACGAGCAGCGCGTCGAAGAGCCTCTGCCGGACCCGGCGCACGCCCCGCTCGCCGGCCAGCGCGAAGAGGTAGGCCCGCCCGGCCACGGCGAGCCCCTGGAACACCGCGAGCCCGCCCATGAGGAGCGCGGCGAAGCGGATGCGCCCGGTGTCGCGGCTCGAGAGCGCACCGTCCACGATGACCCGCATCCCCTGCGGATAGGCGAGCGCGGCGGCGGAACCGAGGAGCAGGAGCACCGTCGCCCCGGCCAGCGCCTTCCACTCCAGGCGGATGAGCGGCAGGAGGCGGCGGACGGATGAGATTCGGTTCGGGGAGGACAAGGGCACCGGAAGGCTAACGCAGCGAGCGTGGGGTGCAAGGGAAGGGTGGGTTTGTCCGCATCTCCACCGTGCGGCGGTACGTCGATGCGCTCGGCGGAGAGCTCGAGATCGTCGCCCGCCTGAAGGGCAAGACCATCCGCCTGCGCGGAGTCGGACCCGCGCCGCGCCTGCTACACCAGCTTCAGACCCCGCAGGATCTGGATCGCCCCGGCCAGCACCGCCGCAGTGGCCGCGGTCACGCCGGGCTTCGCCTGCGCGCGCGTCCACGCGAAGCCGGCTGCCGCCAGCACCGCGAAGGAGAGCACGAGCGTGAGGGGGAAGTTCCCCGCCCGCACCTGGAGGAAATGGAACAGGATCCCGGCCTGCAGCCCCGCCGCGAGGACGGCCGCGAAGGCGGGAAGGCGCGCGCCCGCGTCGAAGAGGAGGACCACCGACGCGGCGAACGCCGCCACCGAGAGCAGGTCGAAGAGGCTCATGGGGCGAATTCTGCCCGCTCCGCGACGGGACGCCAGAAACCGGCCGCCCCGGCCGGGTCTTTCCTCTAGCGAAGCCGCTCCAGCACGTACGGCAAGATCCCGCCACTCCTGAGGTATTCGAGCTCCATGGGCGTGTCGAGCCGGACCGCCACCGGCTGGCGGACCACCGAGCCGTCCCTCCGGTGGACGACGAGCTCGGCCTTCCCCCGCGGGACCACCTTCTGGAGCCCCGTCACGTCGAAGCTCTCCGTCCCGTCGAGGCCGAGCGTGGCGGCCGACACACCGTCCGGGAACTGGAGCGGCAGCACCCCCATGCCCACCAGGTTCGCGCGGTGGATGCGCTCGAACGACCGGGCCACCACCACCCGTACGCCGAGGAGCGCCGTGCCCTTGGCCGCCCAGTCGCGGGAGCTGCCCGTTCCGTACTCGTGGCCGGCCACGACGAGGAGCGGCACCGCCCGGGTCTCGTACTCCACGGCGGCGTCGTAGATCGACCTCACCTCCCCGGAGGGCTGCACCGCCGTCACGCCCCCCTCGCTCCCCGGCACCATGAGGTTCCGGATGCGGACGTTGGCGAAGGTGCCGCGCACCATGACCCGGTCGTTCCCGCGTCGCGCGCCGTAGCTGTTGAAGTCGGCCGGTTTCACTCCTTGTGAAACAAGCCACCGGCCGGCCGGGGTGTCCGGCGTGATGCTCGCCGCCGGGGAGATGTGGTCGGTGGTGATCGAGTCGCCGAGGATGGCGAGCGCCCGCGCCCCCTTCAAGTCCCCGACCGGGTGGGCCGGGGTCATGAAGTAGGGCGGCTCCTGCACGTAGGTGGAGCGCGCGTCCCAGCGGAAGAGCTCGCCTCCCGGCGCCGCCAGCTCGTTCCAGCGGGGGTTCTCTTCGAAGCGGGCGTAGTTCTCCCGGTACTCGTCGGGGTCGGTGGCCTTCTCGAGCAGCGCCGCCACCTCCTCCCCGGTGGGCCAGAGCTCCGCGAGGTGCACGTCCCGGCCGTCCCGGTCCTTGCCGATCGCTTCCCGGGAGAGGTCGCGCTGCACGGTGCCGGCGAGCGCGTAGGCCACCACGAGCGGAGGGCTCATGAGGAAGTTGGCCTTCACGTCCACGTGGACCCGGGCCTCGAAGTTCCGGTTCCCGGAGAGCACGCTCGCCGCCACGACGTCCTCCTGCGAGAGGATCGCCTCGAGCCGCGGGTCGATGGGGCCGGAGTTCCCGATGCAGGTGGTGCAGCCGTAGCCCACCACGTCGAAACCCAGCGCCTCGAGGTGGGGGAGCAGGCCGGCCCGTTCCAGGTACCGGGTCACCACCCGGCTGCCCGGGGCGAGCGAGGTCTTCACGTGGGGTGGCGGCCGGAGCCCCCGCTCGTTCGCCTTGCGGGCGAGCAGCCCCGCAGCGAGCATCACGGCCGGGTTGGAGGTGTTGGTGCAGGAGGTGATGGCGGCGATGACCACGTCGCCGTGGCCGATCTCCACCCCGTCGTCGCGGAACCGCTCCGGCAGCTCGGCGGCCGGCTTCCCGTAACCCGTGGCGTCGGCGCGGGAGAAGAGCTCGGCGAAGCGCTCCTTCACCTGCACGAGCGGGATGCGGTCCTGGGGGCGCTTCGGTCCCGCCACCGCCGGGACCACCGTGCCGAGGTCGAGGTCCACCACCTCGCTGTAGTCGATCTCCCCCCGCCGCGGCATTCCATAGGTTCCCTGTGCGGTGAGGTAGGCGCGCACGCCGTCCACCTGCTCCTGGGTGCGCCCGGTCGCCAGGAGGTAGCGCAGCGTCTGCTCGTCGGGCGGGAAGTAGCCCAGGGTCGCGCCGTACTCGGGCGCCATGTTGGCGATGGTGGCCCGCTCGGTGGCCGGCAGCCGCGCGGCCCCCTCGCCGTGGAACTCGACGAACTTGCCCACCACCTTGCGCTTGCGGAGGAGTTCCGTCACCGCGAGCACCACGTCGGTGCCGGTGGTTCCCCCCGGGACCTCGCCGTGGAGGTGGACGCCCACCACGTCGGGGGTGAGGAATGCGGTGGGCTGCCCGAGCATGGCGGCCTCTGCCTCGATGCCTCCCACGCCCCAGCCGACCACGCCGATCCCGTTCACCATCGTGGTGTGGGAGTCGGTTCCGATGACCGTGTCGTACAGCCAGACGCCATCCCGATCGGTCGCAACCGTGGCCAGGAACTCCAGGTTCACCTGGTGGCAGATGCCGATGCCCGGCGGGACGATCCGCAGCTTCCGGAAGGCCTGCGTGCCCCACTTGAGGAAGGCGTATCGCTCCCGGTTCCGCTCGAACTCGAGATCCAGGTTGCGCTGGAAGGCCTCCTTCGAGCCCCAGGCGTCCACCTGCACCGAGTGGTCCACCACCAGGTCCACAGGGACGAGCGGCTCGACCCGCGACGCCTTCTTGCCGGCCCGGGCCATCGCGGCGCGCATCGCCGCCAGGTCCACGAGGAGCGGAACGCCGGTGAAGTCCTGTGCGAGCACGCGCGACACGACGAAGGGGATCTCGTCCACCCGCTCGGCGCGCGGCTGCCACGCGGCGAGGGCCCGGACGTCCTTCTCCTGCACCCGGACGCCGTCCATGTTGCGGACGAGCGACTCGAGCACCACCCGGATCGAGACCGGCAGGCGCGACACCGGGCCGAAGCCGATGCGCTCCAGGGCGGGCAGCGAGAGGAGGCGGCCGGTCCGATCGGCGCCGCGCTCGAACGATGTGAGGATGCCCAGCGGGTCGTTCATGGCGCGACCTCCGGTCAGGTCCTTAACCAACCCAGAAGAAGCGCGTCCAGAAGAAGAAGAGGATGGCCTGGGCGAAGGAGAAGGAGACGACCACCACCCGGTCCACCCAGGCCCGTCGCCCGAGGAGCCCGAGCGCCAGGAATACCGGGAAGGCCACCGACGCGAACCGCACCATGGAGAGGTAGGTTCCGGAGAGGAGCGCCGGCACGAGGGAGGCGAGCGCCCAGACGCCCAGCGCGCGGGTCTCCCTCCGGCGCAGCAGCCACGCCCCCGCGCCGGCCACGAGGAGGAAGGAGACGACCTCGAGCGGTCCGAGGCGCGGGTGGAACTCGCGCGGGGAGAGCAGGGTCTCCCAGGGCAGCGCCATCCGTCGCCCCCAGGCTTCCTGCGCGCGGAAGAGGGCGAGCCCGTCGCCCGTGAGCCACCGGAGCATCGCCACGTGGACCGCGAGCCCGGCGCCGGGGAGGGCCGACGCGACGAGGGGGCGCAGCCGCGGGCCTCCCCGCGTGAGCGCGATCCAGGCGAGCGGCACGGCGATCATCACGCCACCCGGCCGGGTGAGGGCGAGCAGGAGGCCGAGCATCCCGGCGAGCCAGGGTCTGCCGCCGAGCGCCGCCGAGAGGCTGCCCACCGAGAGGAGGAGGAAGAGCGCCTCGGGATAGGCCGACGAGAGGATGAACCCGAACGGGAAGAGGAGCGTGTAGAGCACCGTCCGGGACGCCGCCCCCTCGTCCCCCGACACCTCCCGGGCGATCCGCCAGAGGAGCCAGAGGCCGGCGAGCGCGGCCGCGTTCGAGACCAGGAGCGCGGCGAGGAACGCGCCCCCCTCGCCTCGCCCCGGGAGGTGCGCCGCCACGAGCCTCGTCGTCCACGGGTAGAGGGGGAAGAAGGCCACGTTGGACTGGACCGTGGAGAGGGGCCCACGCACCGAGTACCCGTGGGTCACGATATCGAGGTACCAGCTCGTGTCCCAGCGGCCGAAGACGTCCAGCCAGCGCCAGGGGACGAACTCCCAGCCCCGCGCCACGGCCGCGGGGACCGGGTAGCTGCCGCTCGGCGACATCTGGTCCCCGAACCAGGCCACCCCCACGAGGAGGAGGCGGGTCCAGAGGAAGGGCCAGAGGATGGCGCGGAGGAACATCGAGTCCTTCTACATCGCCCCCGCCGGCGTTAGAACCATCCCGGAGAGTTCATGGGCCCCTCGCAGGTCTACCGGACGTCGCTCGCGCTCCTCACCGACTTCTACCAGCTCACCATGGCCGCCCAGCTGGGCTCGGACGGGAAGCCGCTCTTCGAGCCCGCCTTCCTCGACTGGCTCCCGGCCCAGCGGCTCGACGTGGACGTGGACGCCGTCCCCGAGGGGACGGTGGTCTTCCCGCACGAACCCCTGCTCCGGGTCCGGGGGCCCGTCGTCCCCTGCATGCTGCTCGAGACGCCGCTGCTCGCCATCGTCAACTTCCAGACCCTCATCGCCACCAAGGCGGCCCGCATCGTGCTCGCCGCGCGAGGCGCGCCGGTGGTGGACTTCGGGCTGCGCCGCGCCCAGGGGCTCGACGGCTCGCTCTCCGCCGCCCGCGCCGCCTACATCGGAGGCGTGGCCGGGACCTCCAACGTCCTCGCGGCGAAGCTGTACGGCATCCCGGTGAAGGGCACCCACGCCCACAGCTGGGTGATGCTCTTCGACGGAGAGCTGGACGCCTTCCGGGCCTACGCGAGGGCCATGCCGGCCAACACGGTGCTCCTCGTGGACACCTACGACACGCTGGAAGGGGTGCGCCACGCCATCACGGTGGGGAAGGAGCTGGCCCGCGACGGCCACCGGCTGGCGGGGATCCGGCTCGACTCCGGCGACCTCGCCTGGCTCTCCCAGCAGGCGAGGGGGATGCTCGACGAGGCGGGGCTGCGCGACACCGCCATCCTCGCCTCCAACGAGCTGGACGAGCACGTCATCCAGGCGCTGCACGACCAGAAGGCGGCCATCGCCATCTGGGGGGTGGGGCGAGCCGGCGCTCGCCAAGACCACCATCCCCGGGGTCCAGCAGGTGCGTCGGTTCCGGCACGCGGACGGATTCCTGGCCGACGTCATCTTCGACGAGGACGCGGGGATCCCGGCCGAACCGGAGATGGTCGATCCGCTCGACCACACCCGGCGCCGGGTCATCCCCGAGGGGACGCCCTTCGAGGACCTGCTCGTCCCGGTCCTGCGAGGCGGGGCGCCGGTGTGGCAGGCGCCGCCGCTCGCCGAGGCGCGGGCTCGCTCGGCGGCGCAGCTCGCCCGATTCCACGCCGGGGTGAAGCGGCTCGTACACCCCCACGCCTACCCGGTGGGGCTGGAGCGCGACTTCTGCCTCCCCCGCGGCGGACGCAACCCGGCGCTCATCGAGTCGCTCCTGTCCTCCGACGCGCTGGTCGTCGCCGGCCAGGCGGCGAGCCACTGCGTGAAGGCCACCGTGGAGGACCTGCTCCGGGAGATCCAGGCGCGGGATCCGCGCCTCGCGGGCCGCGTCTACCTGCTCGAGGACTGCATGTCGTCGGTGGCGGTACCGGACGGGAAGGGCGGATTCCTGTCCGATTTCACCCCCGAGGCGGAGGCGGCGCTGGGGCGGTTCGCCGAGGCGGGCATGAACGTGGTCCGGAGCACCACCCCCATCGGGGAGTGGCCCGGTATGGGGATGAAATAGGGCGCGCCCTTCCGCGTAGGGAATGGACACGAGGAGAGTGACGATGACCACCTGCCCCTACTGCCGCACCGAGAACGAGCCCGGCGCCGTCCGATGCCGCCACTGCACGAGCTGGATGTCGCAGCCGCCGGCGCAGCGGGAGTGGTACCGGGCCCGCGAGGGGAAGATGATCGCCGGGGTCTGCCGCGGCCTCTCCGAGCGCTTCGCCCTGCCGATCGCGCTCGTACGGGTCGTATTCCTGCTCTCCATCTGCGTCGGCGGCTGGGGCATCATCCTCTACGTGGCGCTCTGGATCGCCATGCCGCTCGCGCCGCTCCCCGTGGCGGTGGCGCCGGCGGTCATCGCCGGTCCGCTGGTGACCCCGCCGCCGCGGTAGCTACCCGGCCTCGACGATCCCGGTCCCGGCGAGCTGGAGCCGGTCTCCCTCCACGCGCCCGAGGAGCCGCAGCACCCCGTCGATGAAGGTGATCGGGTGGGGCGGGCAGCCGGCCACCCACAGGTCCACCGGGATCTCCGGCACGCCCGGCATCCCGTTCGACTGGACCGGGCTGTCGCGGAAGATCCCGCCCGAGCAGGCGCAGGCCCCCACCGCGATGACGAGGCGCGGGGCGGGCGTGGCCTCCCAGGTGCGGAGCAGGGCCTCCCGCATGTTCGCGGAGACCGGCCCGGTGACGACCAGGCCGTCGGCGTGGCGGGGGGAGGCCACGAAGGCCACGCCGAAGCGGGACATGTCGAACTGGATGTTCCCCGACGCGTTCAGCTCCGCCTCGCACCCGTTGCAGCCCGCCGCCGAGACCTGCCGGAGCCGGAGCGAGCGGCCGAAGAGGCTGCGGGCCTTCTCGTCGAGCTTCGCGGCGAGGAGAGGCGCCCGGCCATCCACCCGGAGCTCCTCGCGGGTGCGGCCGGAGATCCGGTAGTCGCGCGTGAAGCGGATGGCGCCGGGGCTCGCCTCCTCGCAGAGGCCGCAGAAGGTGCAGCGGCCGAGGTCGATGGTCATGCCCGGCGCACCGGGGTCGCGAACCGCGTCGGTGGGGCAGACCGCGGCGCCGGCCCTCCCGCCGTCCCCGGCGGACGGGTCGAGGACGGGGAGCCCGCGGAAGCGCTCCGGGAAGCGGGCCGGCCCCTCGGGGTAGGCGACGGTCTGCCGGCCGAAGCCGGCGCGGAACTGGAGGATGCCGGGGATTCCGTCCATCAGAGGTCGTGTCCGCAGTAGGAGAGGTTGAAGCTCTTGTTGCAGAGCGGGAAGTCGGAGATCTGCTCGCTGCGGAGCGCCATGGCGAGCCCCATCCAGTTGTGGAAGGAGGGGTCCACGAGCTTGTAGCGGGCGAAGCGGCCGGTCTCGTCGGTCTCCACCACGTGGCAGAGCTCGCCGCGCCAGCCCTCCACGAGCGAGACCACGAGCCGGTCCGGACGGGGGGGCGGGCAGGGGGCGCGCACCGGGCCGCCCGGGAGGGAGCGGAGCTGGCGCATCACGAACTCGGCGCTCCGCTCCGCCTCGAGCCGGCGCACCCAGGCCCGCGCGAAGACGTCGCCCGTCTCGCCGGTGACGGTGGGGATGTGGAGGAAGCGGAAGACGCCGGTGGCGTGGTCCCGCCGGACGTCGCGGGAGACGCCGCAGGCCCGCGCCGCCGGCCCCACCAGGCCGAGCTCGGTGCAGGTCTCTCGGCTCACCACGCCGGTGCCGTCGAGCCGGTTGCGCACCGAGGGGGACTCGAAGAAGAGGCGGCTCGCCCCCTCCACCTGCTCCCAGGCCTTCTGCACCTTGTCGGCGAGGCGTCCCGCGGCGGCGGCGTCGAGGTCGAAGCGGATCCCGCCCGGGACCACGAGTCCGCGCCCGAAGCGGTTCCCGCAGATCTCGGCGAGCGAGTTCAGGAAGTCGGCACGGAGCGCCCCGCAGTAGCTCGCGGTGGGGAGGAAGCCCACGTCGCCGGCCAGCATCCCCAGATCGCCCACGTGGTTCGCGAGCCGCTCGAGCTCGAGGGCCACGCCCCGGAGCACCGAGGCGCGGGCCGGGATCTGGTAGTCGGCGAGGGCCTCCACCGCGTTCGCGTGGGCGATGGCGTTCCCCACCGAGGTGTCGCCGGCCACCGACTCGACGAGGGTCACGGTGCGCCTGTCCGGTCCACCGAGCAGCAGGGGCTCGACGCCGCGGTGCTGGTAGCCGAGCACGATCTCGAGCGTGAAGACGTGCTCCCCGTGGCACTGGAAGCGGAAGTGGCCCGGCTCGATGACGCCCGCGTGCACCGGACCCACCGCCACCTCGTGGACCTCCTCCCCCTCCACGCGGAAGAAGGGGTAGTCGCCGGGGATGGTGGACGGTAAGGCGATCCGCCCCCAGGGGTCGATGCCGGGGACGTGGGGGGGCTCGAACCGGAGGGGCTTCAGCCACGGGTGCCCCTCGGGGCGCACCCCGAACTGCTCGAAGATCTCCCGCTCGAAGGCCTGGACGGACGGGCACTCGGCGGCGAGCGAGGGCCACGAGCTTCCGACGCGGGTGGAGAGCAGGCTGAGCCGTCCCAGGGCGTCGTCGGCGAGCACGGCGGTGACCCGGGTGCGGTCGCCGTCGGCGCGCCCGGCGAGGCTCGAGACGCGGGCCCCCGAGGTGACGGCGTCGGCCACGATCTGCTGGAACTCCTCGACCGGGAGGACCGGGACGTCGCCCCGATCGACCGCCTCGCCGTTCCAGGCCTGGAGGACGCGGGTGGTCATGTGGCTCCCGTGGCGAGCCGCGCCGCGGCCTGGAAGAGGGAGAGGAGCGGGCCGGGCAGCCAGATGCCGAGCGCCAGGACCGCGAGCAGGAGCAGGAGCGGCGGCCCGGCCGTGAGCCAGCCGTCCCGGAATCCCGGGCGCGACGGTGCACCCACGTCGCTGCCCTGCACCACGTGGAGCACGGTGGCCCCCATGCCGATGAAGATGACCGCCAGGAAGAGGAGGAAGAGTCCGGCCACCCCGTAGCGCCCCATCCCGATGGCGGCGTTCAGGATCATGAACTCGCTCCAGAACGGGCTGAAGGGGGGCGTGCCGGTCACGGCCAGGAACCCGGCCAGGAAGAGCGGTCCGGAGATGGGCAGCCGCCGCGCCGCGCCGCGCACGTCGTCGATGCGCTTCGACCCATACGCACGGTGAATGTTGCCGGCCGCCAGGAAGAGCACGCCCTTGGCGAGGCCGTTGTTCAGCACGTGGTAGAAGGCGCCGGTCACGGCCGCGCCGGAGAGTCCGAGCGCCACCGCCAGGATGCCCATGTGCTCGACGCTGGAGTAGGCGAGCATCCGCTTGAAGTCGCGCTGACCGGCCATGAAGACCGCGGCGAGCGCCATGGAGAGCAGTCCCAGCCCGAGCAGCGCGTCGCGGGCGAAGGCCCCCTCGCCGGCCGCGTTGGTGACCTGGTAGACCCGGACCACCGAGAGGAAGGCGAAGTTGGTGATCCCGCCGGCGAGGAGCGCCCCGAGGAGTCCCGGTGCCTCGCCGTAGGCGTCGGGCTTCCAGGAGTGGAGCGGCGCGAGACCCATCTTGGTGCCGTAGCCGACGAGCAGGAAGACGAAGGCGGCCCGCACCCAGGGGTGGGAGAGGGCCGGCCCGGCCCGGATGAGGTCGGCGAGGAGCAGGGAGCGGGGGCCGTCCGGACCGGCGCCGGAGAGGGCCAGGAAGAAGGTGCCGAGCAGCGCCAGCGCGATGCCCAGCGAGGAGACGAGCAGGTACTTCCAGGCGGCCTCGAGCGAGCGGGCGTTGTGGTTGAAGTAGATGAGGGGTGCGGTGGCGAGCGTGGTGATCTCGATGGCCACCCAGAGCACGCCCAGGTGCTGCGCCATGCCCACGGTGGTCATGGCCCCGAGGAGGACGAGCAGTCCGCCCACGAAGACCCGGTTGTCCCGGTCGTCGCGGCTGCGCAGGTAGCCCTGCGCGTAGACGGCGCTCGCCAGGAAGAGCACCGACGAGGTGGTGACCACCACCTTCCCGGCCGCGTCCAGGAAGAGGTACCCGTTCATCACCGGACCCTCGGGGTGGATCCAGAGGGAGAGGATGCCGAGCAGGTGAAGGCCCGCACCGGCCACGAGCAGCCCCGGGCGCGTGCGGTTGTCCGGCCAGGAGAAGGCCAGGGCGCCGAGGACGAGCGGGACGAGGATGACGAAGAGGACCATCGCGTCCTAGTCCTTGAGCGACGACAGGGCGTCGGTGTCGAGGGAGGCGAACTCCCGGTTGATCTGGAACATCACGATGCCCATCACGAAGACCGCGGCGAGCAGGTCGAGCAGCACGCCCGCCTCCACCATCACCGGCATGAAGTCGGTGAGGAGCAGTCCGAAGATGAACACCCCGTTCTCGAGCACCAGGAAGCCGAGCACCTGGGTGACCGCCTTGCGCCGGCTCACCACGAGGAGCAGCCCGGTCCAGACGGTGGCGAGCGCGGTGGGGACCAGGAAGGGGTGCATCTCGTTCGTGGGGAGCGGCAGGCCGCGCGACAGGGCGAAGGAGAGGACCACACCCAGGCCGCCCAGGATGAGGGACGGGACGTAGCCGACGAGCGGCTCCATCTCGCGGCGGATGGCCATCTCGCGGATGGCCCGGAACATGAGCCAGGGGATGAGGAAGGCCTTGATGAAGAAGGCGCCGCCGGCCACCGCCAGCATGTGCCCGAGGTCGTGCCCCGACGACGTGAGGAGCAGCGCGAGCAAGGAGAGGAGCGCCCCCTGCAGCGCCACCGCGCGGATGGCCGCTCCGAGCCGGCTCGACGCGAGCAGGAAGAGGTCGAGGACCACCACGAGGATGAAGGCCATGTCGGTCCAGGCGCCCACGTTCACCTCAGGAGAAGGACCAGCGCGAAGACGGAGAGGATGGAGGCGCCCACGAGCATCTGCGGCACCCGGGTGAGCCGGAGCCGTGCCATGAAAGACTCGACTACCCCCACAAGCACGGAGAAGGCGAGGAGCTCGAGCACGAAGGCCCCCTCGGCGGACCAGAATCCGGTCGCGCCGACGTCGGCCACGAGCCGGACGAGCAGCGCCCCGAAGAGGAAGAACTTGAGGGAGGCCCCGTAGAGGATGAAGGCCAGGTCGGGGCCGGAGTGGTCGAGGATCATCA
>SESG01034940.1_pt1 | contig 20241 bp, 10 predicted proteins | sample 3171421 | NCBI WGS metagenome assembly SESG01 (sample SAMN10866946, study PRJNA518727) | freshwater metagenome | biome: subpolar coniferous forest; feature: holomictic lake; material: water; isolation source: holomictic Lake 227, 6 m and 8 m depth | place: Canada: near Kenora, Ontario | collected... | reverse complement strand
TCCAGGTCAGCATTGTGCCTATGCCCGACGCACGGTTTGTTTATTCGCACAACCAGGTTTTTACCGATTCTACCGCCTGCGCAAACCAGCCGGTATATTTTACCGATCAATCTGCTTCCTCCTCAGGAAACATCATACAATGGAACTGGAATTTCGATGATCCTCTCTCTGGCAGTGACAACACGTCGATTTTACAGAATCCCGTACACCTGTTTTCAGGAAGTGGACATGTTTACCATGTTTTGCTCCAGGTTACCGATAATGTCGACAACTGCCGGGATACGCTGCGAAAGGACGTCCCCGTCCAGGCGCCTGTCCCCGTTGCGTTTATCGTACCCGACAATGTTTGCAAGGACCAGGAAACCACCTTTCTGGCCGACCTGACCCTTATGACTCCGGCGAATATCGCCACGTGGGACTGGGATTTTGGTGATGCAACGGCCCACTCGGCCAATCCTTCAAGCGCATCACATCAATACGTTACGGCGGGAACCTATACAGCCGTTCTTACCGTCACAAACCTCCTTGGGTGTACCAATTCCTTTTCTAAAACGGTGAATGTGATCCTACCGCCTGTCCCTTCTTTCAGTTTTAATGCCGCAGCCTGTGATGGATTACCTGTCCAGTTTATTGATCAGTCATTCATCCCAACCGGCATCCCGGGCTATATCAATAGGTGGATATGGAGTTGGGGCGACGGGACCACTACCACGGTAAACCTCCCTGCCTCACCTGATGTCACTCATGTCTTTCCCGCAGGTGTATTTATTTTCAACGTAAGGCTCACGGTTATTTCTGTATTTGGATGCAGGGATTCTGTTGCCCACCAGGTCAACCTTATTCCTTCCCCGACAGCCGATTTTGAGATCCTGCCGGCCACTCCCTCCTGTGAAAACCAGGTGGTTCAGTTCGCCGATCTTTCACACGCAAACGGAGGCGCCGCTATCGTCAACTGGCTGTGGAATTTTGACGATCCTGCCTCCGGTCAGAACAACACCTCGGCAACACCATCTCCAACCCATATTTTTGTCAGCCCTGGTCCATACCAGGTAATGCTGACGGTTACCAATGCCAGTGGATGTATGCAATCTGTCACAAAACCGGTAACGATTAATTTATCACCTGTCGCCGATTTTACGGCGCCTCCGGCATGTATGGGATCAACAACCACGTTTACCGACAATTCACTTGCGAATGCCGCGGCAATCACATCCTATCACTGGATTTTCGGTGACGGAGGGACCTCCGCACTGCCATCTCCCCAGCATACCTATTCGACCTACGGGAATTACAATGCGACGCTCATAATTGTCAATTCGAACGGTTGCAGTCAAACCGTCACCAAACAGGTTACAGTTTATCCAACGCCGCAGGTTAACTATACCTATTCGGCTGCGGGATGTGTAGGAGGACCCGTAACATTCAATGATTTGTCGAGTATTCCTTCCGGTTTTACGGGATACATTAATCAATGGGTTTGGGACTTTGGCGATGGATCGCCACGGGTTACCATAAATTTCCCCAATTCCCCGACCATAACCTATACCTTTAACGGTACGGCAACATCCCATGTGGTTAAGCTTATCGTTACAACAACCGATAACTGTACAGATTCAATTTCAAAAACAGTCAACAGCCTGCCCGCACCTACAGCCAATTTCAGCTATTCGGCCACAACCTGCGCCGGGCAGGTTGTCAGCTTCACCGATTTATCCCTGGCCAACGGAGGAGGCAATATTCAAACCTGGAGCTGGAATTTCGGTGACCCGTTATCAGGGACAGCCAATTATTCCAGCCTCCAAAATCCGGGCCATACCTTCACCGGCCCTGGCCCATTCTCTGTCACGCTGACCGTAGGATTGACGAATGGATGCAATGACATCAAAACCATTCCGCTCACGATCAATCCTCCCCCAATTGACGATTTCACGGTTTCTGTACCTTGCCAGGGAATGCCGGTTAACTTTACTGACCAGTCCGTTCCCAATTCGGCTTCAATGGTCTCTTACAATTGGAATTTTGGTGACGGCGGGAGCTCGGCGCTGCAAAACCCGCAGCACCTATATAATTCCTACGGCACCTTCAGCGTGACCCATACTGTTATTAATTCCCTTGGCTGTATCCAATCTGTAACAAAAGTCATCACGGTATTCCCAAAACCACTGGCCAATTTTTCATTCTCTCCGCTGACCTGTTCGAACGCCCCAGTTACATTTACCGATCTCTCCTCCCTTCCTCCCGGGGTTTCTTCCACAATCAGCGGATGGATCTGGGATTTCGGCGATGGTTCCGGCCCCGTGACCATCGCCTTTCCTGCAAACCCCGGTATCACGCATGCTTTTGCAGGGAATGCCCCTTCACACCTGGTCACCTTAAAGGCCATCACCACGAATGGTTGCATGGATTCCATCCAAAAAATTGTGATCAGTGAAATATCACCGACTGCCGGATTCAACTATGGGATAATTACCTGTGAATCACAGCCCGTGCCGTTCAGCGACCTCTCCCTGACAAACGGCGGGTCAGCCATCAGTGCATGGAACTGGGATTTTGATGATCCCTTAAGCGGATCCAACAACAACAGCGCTATTCCAAATCCTATCCACCAGTTTTCAACTTTTAGCGACTATCACGTCCGGCTGATCGTTATAAATATAAACGGCTGCCGTGACACACTGGTCAGGACAATCCATGTAAACCAGGATCCTGTTGCTGATTTCACAGTTACCGGAGGATGTGAAGGGAGCCCGACCCTCTTCACGGATGCCTCCACCCCCAATGCCATTTCGGTTATCTCGTTCTCATGGGATTTCGGTGACGGAGGAACATCAACGTCCCAGTCACCCCAGCATACTTATCAGTCTTACGGAAGTTATGGGGTTACGCTGACCATTACCAATTCCAACGGTTGTTTCCGTTCCGTCACCAAACTGATACAGGTTAATCCTAAACCGGTCGCTGATTTCCATTATTCATCCCCGAGTTGTGTAGGAAATCCTGTTCATTACTACAACGCATCTACGGTACCATCCGGTTACTCCTCCGGAATTCAAACCTGGCAATGGGATTTTGGCGACGGCTCAATCATACCTTTAATTACATGGCCCGCAAACGCCGACATCACACACACATTTGTCGGGAATGCCACTTCCCACATGGTGTCGCTTACCGTAACCACGTTCGACAGCTGCATTGGCGTAATCACAAAAGCGGTATCGAGTGTCCCAACCCCCATCGTTGACTTCACCTATTCAAGTATTATGTGTGATAACCAACCCGTTCAGTTTACCGATCTTTCTGTAACAAACGGGGGTGGTAACATTCTGAACTGGACCTGGACCTTTGGCGATCCGACCTCCGGAACGAACCTGTCGCACCTCCAGAATCCAACCCACCAGTTCTCGCAGGCAAGCCCACCGCATCCCGCTTATGATGTTAAACTGATTATCGAAAACTCCAATCAATGTAAAGATACGGTTGACAAGTTCCTTGCCGTCAACGAACGGCCGGTTGCCGACTTCACTGCTGACACTGTCTGTGCCGGCAGCCTAACAACCTTTACTGACAAGTCAATTTCATCCACCGGAACGACCGTAGTCAGTTACCTTTGGGATTTCGGCGACGGGCACACCTCCACCGCCGTCAATCCAACCCATCAGTATGCATTGGCCAATACCTATACCGTAACACTGACCATTGCCAATTCCCTGGGTTGTATCAAGGATACCGTACATCAGGTGATGACGCTGGAAAAACCTGTCTCAGCATTCAGTTTTGTTGCTGGCAATTGTTCGTCCGACTCGGTACAATTCCATGATCTTTCAGTTCCCGGCAACGGCAATATATCCTCCTGGGTATGGGATTTTGACGATGGAACTGTTGTGCCCCCCATTATTTTTCCTGCGAATCCTGATATCAGGCATAAATTCCCGGGGGGAGGCACCTACAATGTCAGCCTAACCATTAATACCTCAGCCAATTGCACTGACCAAAGGACCAACCCTGTCCAAATCGGTTTCAACCCGATTGCTAATTTCACCACCGGGCCCACGCCGTGTGCCCTGGCACTGCTTCAGTTCACCGACCAGTCACAACCGAACGGTGGCGCCGCACTTACAAACTGGAACTGGGATTTCGGAGATCCTGCCTCGGGTGCCAACAACACCTCAAGCGTCCAGAATCCAACGCATGCTTTCACGGCAGGCGGCCCATTTACCGTAAAATTCAGGGTAACCAACGCCGACGGGTGCTTCGACAGCCTTGTTCCTCCCAGGGTAGTCACGGTAAAACCGGCACCTGTGGCCATGTTCTCGGCTGATACGACCTGTACGAATGTCCCGGCCCAGTTTACCGATCTTTCAACAACCCCGGCAGGGACGATTATTGCTTGGGACTGGCATTTCGGCGATCCCGCCAGTGGCTCCAATAATCATTCGACGATTCAGAATCCCACCCATACGTACAATTTGCCCGGTATCTATTCCGTCACGCTCCAGGTAACCAACTCTGATCAATGCGTAAGGGATACTTCCCTGTATGCGATGGTGAATCCCAGCCCGCAGGCCATGTTCCAGTACGGAGCCGCCTGCGTCAACGCCGGAACACAATTTACCGATCTGTCCACTGTAAACAACAGCACCATTCAGGGCTGGAGGTGGGATTTCGGAGATGGAACGCCTGCCGTTAACATTCAGAACCCGGTCCATGTCTACACCAGCGCAGGCACCTTCCAGGTTTCATTACGGGTAACAACCTCCTCGAACTGTACTGATTCGCTGACAATCCCGGTAATTTCCCACCCCGCGCCAGCAGCCGCCTATACCTATATTCCGTTCTTTTGTCCAAAGGGGAAAGTTGATTTCCAGGATCAGTCAACCTCCAATGGTTCCGGAATCATTCAACGTGAGTGGACTTTCATTCCCGGGTATACTTCGAATATCCCGGCTCCCTCCTTCACCTTTCCCGTTGCGGATACCACCTACCTTGTTTCACTGGTTGTTACCGATACATACGGCTGCAAGGATACCGTGGCCGACAGTGTCCATATCAAACCCGGGTTCCGGTTCAACTTTGCCTTTGATACGGTCTGCCTGGGTTATAAAACCCATTTCCATCCCGAAAACCAGGCAGCTGGAGATTCTCTGTATTACGTATCATGGAACTTCGGGGATCCTGCATCAGGCATAAACAACACCTCGTCGCAATACCACCCGGAGCACATTTTCTCGGGAGCAGGAACCTATCCTGTGAAAATGCTCTCATACAATTCAGACAATTGCCTGGACAGTGTTTACCGGTCTGTCCTGGTTTATGCCCCGCCCAGGCCGTTATTCAGCTATACGTCGGTTCACTGCGACAGTACGGTTCAATTCAGGGATTCAACGCAGAATTACGGTTCCGGCAGCGTTGTAAACTGGACATGGAAATGGGGGGACGGGAAACCGCCCCAGACGATTCCCGCACCGGGACCCGGCAACACGATACACCGGTTCGACACGGCAGGAATCTACCCGGTAACCCTGGTAATTTCCAACCAGAAAGGTTGTACCGACAGCATTATGCGCAACGTCAGCCATCCAGGGTGTATCAAGGCAGTTTATATCGTTAAGGATACTCTGTGTGCACGTTACAGAATTGCATTTTACGACAATTCATGGCCCGATACGCTTATCAAAAAATGGCGCTGGATGTGGGGGGATGGAACACCGGATACAACTTACTTCACTCATGGCTCGCCGATTTACCATACTTTTGCCGACAGCGGTCACTTTCAGGTGAAACTCGAAGTGCAGACCCAGGCAGGCGTAAAAACAATTACCGATCAAAGTTCAGCAACCGTAACGATTCACCCGACACCGCTGCCTCTCTTTTCAAATGTCCCGTCCTGTTTGCATGAAAATGCCGTTTTCAGGGATACCTCAAAAACATGGGGAGAAAAGAATATCAGGTGGGACTGGACTTTTAGCCCGAAACCCGGTGATACCTCACACCTGCAAAACCCCGGTCACATGTTCGATACTGCCGGCATATACCCGGTGACCCTTGTCGTAATGAATAAATATGGCTGTAAAGATTCACTTGAAAAGCCTACCCGCGTTTATGGGCTGCCTGCGGCAAGGTATTCGAACTCGGCTGCATGCCAGGGAACACCTACTTTTTTCTTTGATCAGTCCATCCAGGCCGACACGACCCTTTCGGCATGGCGTTGGTTTTTCGGCGACCCGAAGTCTGTCGCGGATTCCTCCCATGAACAGAATCCTCAACACAAGTATGACCTGGCCGGACAATTCTCCATCAGGATGATCATCAAAGACCGTTTCGGCTGCATGGATACGGTTGATTCGGTAGTAAGGACAAATGCCAGGCCTGTAAGTTCATTCAGAATTCTTGACAATTTCAGCAGCCGACAGGGAACCATCAAGATTGAAAACCTCTCTTCCGGTGCCGACAGCAGTATGTGGGATTTCGGAAACGGCACCTTTTCAACCGACAAAAACCCGGTGGCGGTTTTTACCGATGACGGAACCTATATCATCAGGCTGATCTCCCTGAACCAGTTCGACTGTGCCGACACCAATTATTACGAGTACAGGTTGTTTTTCAAGGGACTCTATGTGCCGAATGCATTTTCGCCTTCAAATGAAAAACTGACTGTCAGATTGTTTCAGCCTGTGGGTGTCAACCTGAAGGAATATCATGTTATGGTATTCGATATGGGCGGCCACCTGATGTGGGAATCGTCGCGGATTGACGACAAGGGAGCGCCGGTTGAAGGTTGGGACGGGACCTTTAACGGCCAGCCGATGCCACAGGGAAATTATATGTGGAAAATTGAAGCACGGTTCATTGACGAATCACCCTGGACAGGATCGGAAACCGGAACCGGGAACAACAAGACAATCGGGTCGGTTATCCTGTTACGATAGGAGCAGGTCGTCAAGCCGGTCACGACTCCCAGCTCCCCTTCACCACGCTGCCATGGTTCTCATCATTGGTAACCTTCAGGTAGGTCTCGATTTCGGTCTGCATCTCCTCCACATGAGAGATAACGCCAACGATCCGGTTCTCCTTTGAGAGTGATTTCAGGGTCTCAAAGGCCACATCAAGGGTATCCTTGTCAAGCGTGCCAAATCCCTCATCCAGGAAGAAAAAGTTTTCGGAAGACCCGGCCAGCTTGTGGATACTGTCGGCCAGCGAGAGCGCCAGCGAAAGCGAGGCCTGGAAGGTCTGCCCTCCCGACAGCGTCTTTACATTGCGCAAATGACCCTCATTCATATAATCACGTACCTGGAAACTGTTGTCCTCGGCAAGCTCGAGACCCAGTTTCTGGCGTGTCAGCTTACCAAACCGCTCGTTGGCTGCTTTACACAGGTTGTCAAGATAAACGGTAGAGACATAATTGACAAAACCGCTGCCGCGGAAAAGATTTTTCAACTCGGTGATATCTTTCCCCCTTATCGTTGCTTTGTCAAGGTCTTTCTTCAAAGAGGCATATTTCAGCGCTTTGCCTTTCATGGCGATGATGGACGATTCAATTCCTCCCAGTTCAAGGTTAAGGGTATCGAGCCGGAGTTTCAGTGCGTCGGTCTCCTGCCTGAATAAATGATGTGCCTCCTCATCATAGGTGCGGCCTGCCATCTGTGTTTCAACATCCTTCAGAAATCTGTCACCGGCAGCAACCTCCTGGCGATAATCCTGAAGCCTCTTCCTTTGTGGCTCAACCTCCATATCACTTTGAAGGACGACCATTACCTGGGAAAGATCCCTGTCGCCGTTTTCCTTTAGCTTTTTTTCGACTGCAAGCCTGATATTTCCTATCTGGACCTGCAGTTCAACCTGGTTTTTCTCCTTTTCGCCAATCTTTCCAGTAAGCTCTGAAATTGATCTGTTTAACTTTTCCAGCTCATTCGTGGCACCGGTGAATTTGCCAGAGATCAACGTATGCTGTTTGATAGCCTCTTTCGATTTTTCAAGAAGCTGTGCCGATGACAATTCTCCTTCCGCATCAGGATCGACCAGGGTGATCTGCCCGGCCAGCATCTGGATTTTGGTTGCTGCGGCAGTCAACTCCTGCAGGATCTGGTTCAGCTCCAGTTTTTGCTTTTCAACCCTGACCGCATCTTTTTCGCTTTCGTCAGCCATCCTTTTGAGTTGCTGCCCGGCCGTTGCGATTTGTACGGAAACCTGCTCATAAAATGAGATTTTCGCCACCACCTCCTCTTCACGATCCTTGTCAAAGCCTGCCCAGGTAAAGGCTCCCTGGTGCCGCGCTTTTTCCTGCAGCAAATCCTGCCGTGCATCCGCCAGGTCTCCGAGCTGCTGCTTCACCGATTCCTGCAGGGTAAGGTTGGGCGTGAGGAATTTCACAAGGTCGTTGCATTTCTTCAACTTGTCGGCATCAGTTTTTCTTCCGCCCCTTGCCAGTTCCAACCCGTTTGCAACGTCAGTGGGGTTGAGTTTACGGGGGTGATCTTCAGAACCACACAAAGGACAAGGCTTTCCATCGTGAAGCCCGGCGGCATAATCCTCCAGCTTTTTCCTGATCTCCAATCCTGAAATTTGTTCATCCCAACCCATGATCCTGCTTTCACAGGAAACTGACAGAAGCTCAGCCTCGTGGATAAAACCCTGAACATCTGCCAGCAATGGGTCACTGCCGAACAGCGCAGAGCGGAAAATTTCAGCAACTGCCTGGTTGTTCAATGTGGCCAGCGTAGCCTTCAGATCGGTGGTTTTCCTCTGATTTTCGGCCACTGTCCTTTCCAGTCTGTGTGACTCGGCAAACCACCCCTGGATATCAGCAAGCATCTTGTAATCAGGAAGTTTTTCCTTCAATGATTCCATTTCAAGAACATTCGCCGAATGAAGATCCTTAGCAGCCTGTATCCTTTTGAGCGCCCCTTCCAATGATGAACGACAGTCCTTTTCCCTCTGAACCAATGCCTGCTGTATGGCCCTGTTTTCCTTGATGGACGACAGTTTCGCCCATTCTTCCGATTCACGGAGCAACACCTCCCTGTTATCAAACTCCTTTTTCAGCTCCTCATAACTTTTCCTGACCGACAGCAAATTTTTATGCAAGTCAGCCAGTACTCGCTGTTCGACTGCCATTTCGGCCGCGGTATTTCTGAACTTAAGGTCTGACATTTCAAGCAGGTTCACATCAGTCCTGAAGACCCTTGAACAGAGTTCAAACTCAGCGAGCCGGGTCTCCAGGTCCTGCATAACATCCTTTGACTTCATCAGGTCAGCCTGGCGGTTACTCCTGGATAAGTGGTCGGCCGAGAGTTTTTTAAGTGCTTCCGCCTCCTGGACGAGCCTTTCATGTTGGCCGAGATCCGATGTTACCCTGGTTTTTTCTTCCAGCAACAAGACTCGTTTGTTCTCCAATCCGCTGATGGTTTCCTGGCTGATCTCCCCCACCCCCTGCATTTCACCGGTCAGCAACTGGATGGCGGTATCATTCCTTGCCTCCATCCTGCCGATTTTATCGGAAAGTTCATACCTGGAAAGGTTGAACAGCTCCTTCAGCATGGTGGTCCTGTCGGATGAATTTAACTGCAGGAACTCCTGGAATTTGCCTTGGGGAATGATGATCGTACGGCGGAAATTCTGGTAGTTCAGCCCGGTGATGGTCTCTATGTCGTCGGTTGAAATGGGAAACCAGTCATTTTTCACGAACCGGAAGGCACGCCGGTCGAAGGTTCCGACCTCCTCAAACCTCTTTTTATTCCTGGCCCCGGTAACGACAAAGCGGTAGCGTGTGTCATCCTGTGACTTGAACTCGAAATCGATCAGCAGCTTTGCCGATTTCAGGTTCATCATGTTGTAACTGCGTTTGTCGCGTGAATTCAGCCGCTCGGATTCGCCGTAAAGGGCAAAAGAGATGGCCTCCAGGATGGAGGATTTACCGCTACCGACACCGCCAAAAATGCCAAAAAGCCCCGACCGGGTGAGATTGCTGAAATCGATGGTTTGGCTGGCCCTGTAGGAATAGAGCCCCTCGATGGTTAATTTTAATGGTATCATGACTGTCCCTCCTCTGCGATAACCTCCCTGAAAATTTCCATGATCTGGCCGCCCGGGTCCTGTCCCTTCTTATGGTTGAAGAAATCGATGAAGAGTTCTTCTATCCCTTTGGTAAGATCTATCACACGGCCACTTTCGTTGCTCTCGCCCGCTTTTGCACGCGATTCGGGGATGATGGTGACAATGGCGGGATGGGCATCGAGCAGCCGTTTCCTGTCAACGGCAGCCAGGTATTGATCGGAAACGATGGTAAGTTCTACAAATACCTCCTGGTTTGCTGTGAGCCATTCCACCGCTTCGCCAATATCCCCGAACCGCATCCTGACGAGCCGGCGGCCCTTTTCCAGCAGGATTTTGCGGGTGGTGACCGGTTCGCCGGCACCGGCTTCAACCATGACCACGAATTTATCCTGGTCAGCCTCGCTGAAACTGTATGCCAGCGGACTTCCCGAATAGACGACCGGGCAGGGCTTCGTGGCGACCACCTGGTGGCGGTGAAGGTGTCCCAGGGCAACATAACCGATTCCGTCAGGCAGGCCGTCAGTAAAGATCGCCGGCGCTCCCCCGACGTAATTGATGCGGCGCTGCTCCTCCGGCTCCTCGGGCAGCGACCCGGCGTCTGGGGCAAAAAGGAGATGGGCAACGAGTAGATTGACGCCGCCGGTATCGCAGTATTTTTCGGCGAGGTGATGCCAGTGGAGGCCCAGCACCTTCCTGAGTTCATCGCCGGTGTCGGCCACGCCAAGACAGCTCTTCAGCCTGAGTTCGTTGGCATACGGGGTCAGCAGCAGCCGCAACGGGCAACCTGCGCCCTGAAGGTGCAATTCAATAAAACCCTCTTCACTCCTGGTCAGCGCCATTCCCGGTTCAAGGGAGAAGGGCTTCAGCAATGCATTGGGACTGCCGGCAAAGATGATGCCGCACTCCCGGGCCAGCGGGTCGGGCGCATCGATCCGCTCGGGCATATCGTGGTTGCCCGCGATGGCGATCACCGCACGGCGACCGTTGCAGGCAAGCCTTTTAAGAGAGCGGTAAAACAATTCGACAGCTTCCGCGGGGGGATTAAAGGTGTCGAACAGGTCGCCCGAGATGACAATGGCATGAACATCTTCCCGCTCTGCTATTTCACAGATTTCGGCCAGTACGGCCTCCTGTTCCTCCAGCCGTGAAAAGCCTTCCAGCCGTTTTCCAAGATGCCAGTCGGAGGTGTGCAATATCCTGATCATAATCCGATATTAAATTGTTCAACCTATATCCTGGGGATAGGTCCCAACCCATTTTGCTGCCTGTAGGCAATCATCGGGGGAAGGTTATCAATATCATCGATTCTTGCAAGAATCCATGAATACAGGTTGATACCATGGGGAGGTAATACCTGAACCCTTTGAATAACCGGATTAATTCCATAGCCTTGAGGTGGATTAGTCATCCATTCGGCAATTGCACCCTTTTCCGGGGTTGTTATATCACCATAAAGGATATAGAGTGCATTCGCGGGAGGGGTGGCAATAAAATCAACCCCAAAGTCCTTAGGTCCGTTTACGTAGTGGGGATGCGTTTTCCAAACTGGCGATGCTTGCCAGAGACCATGTATCGCCTGTGCCAAAGCAATATTCTGCTGACAATTGTTTTGACCCTGCCGGCACCGGATCCGTAGGTTGACTGCAAAGTGCCAGTCAGGTTGATAGGGTCCCTGATACAGGTTTTGCAATGGTATGGGCACCAGCCCGTAAGGATTTAACCCACCATGATTATTTCTACTATAGAATCCGAAACTAAATACAACCAGACAATCACGCTGTGGATTAATCTGGTAAAAGTGACAATCCACATGATCCTTTACCCAAGGTGTACACATAAAAAAAGTTTTAGGTTAATAACTAAAAATTTCAGGTAATTGTTATGATTCTATAAACTTTATTTGAAAAAACAAATATAATCTAACAATTAATACCGAAGTGAAATAAATTGATTTCTTTTAGGATAGTTAAAAATCTCTATATTTTTTCGAGTATTCGCACCATGCTGAGGGTATCAAGTTTACAGTATTCCAGCAGGTCCCGGCGGATGGAACGCAGGACTTCCGGGTCGGGTTCGGTAAAGAGGGCTTCATAGGCCATGCAGGCCGCACCCCCGTCGCTGATCCCAAGGCTGGCATAGGAAAGTTCAGGAACGATGGCAGGCAGCACCGCTTTGAGCGAATGGCTGCCATTCATCTCGGTCGTGTAGAGATATTTCCTGCGAAAGGGTACCATCAGGTCGGCAACCCTTGTGAAGAGCGGGAAAATGCCGGGTTGGAATTCAGGAAAATCCCTGCCCACCTCCCTGAGAATGGTTTTTTCAAAACTCTGGTTCCAGACCAGGATGCTGCCCCTGTTGCCCAGCCGGCCGAGGAGCGAAACGATAAATGCCGGGCGCGGATCTGCAGGGGGAGTACTCAGGAATTCATAATGGCGAAGGGTTCCCCCGGGAGTGTCGACCACATGCAGGGAATACTGGAAGGCGAGCTTCTGGTAGGGCCGTGTATTCTCGTATAACGGTACCGCCGGCATAAAGGTCTCGAAATCCATAAAGTACAAGGGGTATTCCAGTTTATCCCGGAAAGCGTCCAGTTCATCCTGGTTCCGGTTAGCGGGGAAAGGGTCGCCTGGCGATTCTGCCGCGATATGGTCCTTCAGGCAGAATTCAATGAAATCACACGGATACGACCGGTAACATTGCGGCCCCATCGTTATGCCTGGTATCGTCCCGGCTGCCAGCATCTGCTGCAGGGAGGCAAGATTTTCGGCAACCGCCTTCTGCCTCCTCATGATGGTGCGCGTGACAGGCTCGATATGGAAAAGTGACGAAAGATCCAGCGCTCCCTGGCGAATATACCTGTTATTCAGGTGGATCATCGAAAAATCCTTAACGGCCAATCCTGAACTTTTCATGACAAAATACTGGAATGAAGCATCCTGGAGATGGTACTCCTTGATACGCGTGGCTGCCTTCACCTCATAAGCCTGCCACTGATCACCCTCTTTAACCAGGATATCCAGGTAACACAGCGTTTCACCATCCCCAAAGGCAGCCTCGTAAATTACAGGGCAGCCATCCTGGATCAGTTCAGCCGTAAAGGCTATATTTTCAGTGTAATTTGCAGGTTCCCCCCGGCTGGCGTCGATACCACCCGGGAAAAGCTGCTGCGCCAATCGTCCCACATCGTGACCACTGTTGAACAGGTTCTGCCGGCCCTCATCGGGTTCATCCCGATCTTCGGGCTGGTTATAATGAAGGTATAACGATTTCTGGCATTTTACACCACGGATAAAACCTGATTTTGAAATGGACCTCATGGACAGAATTGTATATTGAAACAAAAGTAAACATTACCTCTGCCAGAATGTGACATGGTGAATAACTATTTGAAGAATAAAAACCAGTGAAGACGGGATACCGGAACCCCTGCCCGAAAGCAGGATCAATGTCGTTTAATGAATACGCGGGAGGTCGATTGTTTGTCAAAAAAGAGGAGTATCGAATAAACGCCATCGGGCAACTCCCTGATATTGATTTTATTCTCTTTTCCGTAGAGATGCCCGGTTTTAACCCTTTTCCCGTCGGAGCTGAAAATAGTGAACGCTATCCCGGCCTTAACCTCCTCAAAGGAGATGGTTATCGCATTCCCTGCAGGGTTTGGGTATATCTGCAGGTTCCGGTGCCAGTCATGTTCGGCAACAGCGCCCACGGTGTTATTCCCCGAGATGAGCTGGAAATCGGGATCAAAGATGACCGAATCGACGGCAAATGGGATGGTGGCGGTGAAGGTCTGTCCCGAAAAGCTGTTGAAACCCCTGATAAGGGTATCCCGCGTGGCATTTTTAAACTGAACCGGGATGGACATCGGGAAAAAGGTTACGGATGGATGCGACTGGGTTTGGCTTACGGTATAGGTTACCGCATTTCCCGTCTGTGCCCAGTCGATATGATAGGATGGGTAACCTTCGCCCGTGAACCAGTCGTTGAAATACCAGGTCAGGTCGTGACCATAGGCAGCTTCGAGATGCGACTTCAGGTCGGCTGTCCGCGCAAATCCATAAGCAAGCGTTGCATCCGCCAGGTAACTTCTAAGGGCGGAGTAAAAGAGTGCATCGCCCATGATCCACCTCAGCTGATGCAGGATCAGCGCACCTTTTGCGTAAGAGAGACGACTGTCGAAGATACGGCCCACGCTGGTGGTATCGGTGCAAAACACCGACCCGCCCGGCTGCGAAACAACACTTTGAACCCTCACCTGCCTGAAACGTTTCCACCAGGTGGGCGACAGGTGTTCATAACAAAGACCTGACAGGTAGGTGGCAAATCCCTCGTTGAGCCATATGTCGCTCCAGCTTCCACAGGTAACCTTGTCGCCGAACCACTGGTGGCCAAGTTCATGGGCTATCAGCTCATACCCGAAGGATACAACGAAGGTCATGGTCTGGTGCTCCATGCCTCCCCCCCATCCGAATTCGGCATGACCATATTTTTCATTTTGAAAAGGATAAATTCCAAACAAAGTATCGTACAGCTGGATCATGGGAACTACGGCGGCAGTCTGGGCAAAGGCTGCGGCAGAATCCTCGGGATAGACATAGTTGATAACCTTCAGCGTGTCGGATCCGAAGGGAACCAGGTGGGTATAGCGGGAATAGTTGGTCACGGCAAGACAAACAAGATAGGTTGCGATGGGATACCTGTGTTTCCAGTGATACACGACATCATTACCCACGGGTGTTGCCGAAACCAGGGTGCCGTTGGATGCCGATTTGTAGGCAGAAGAGGTTTTAATGTAGATATCGATGGAATCGGCTTTGTCGGTCAGGCTGTTTTTGCAGGGCCACCAGTCGCTGGCGCCGTAAGGCTCTGAAAGCGTCCAGATGATGGGGGCGCCGCTGTGCGTGCTCTGGACAAACGAGCCGAATCCATTGTCGGGAGGCACACCGTGGTAGAATACCGTGACCGAATCGTACACCTGCACGGGCAGGGCTGCAGGAAACTTTACCGACAGCAGGTCGGATGCATGATTCCAGGATATAACCTGGTTGTGGTAATACACCGAATCGACCCGCAATGCCTGGTTCAGATCAAGGATGAGGGAATCGAGCGGCTGGGCGACCGGTTTAAAAAGCATGGTGACATTCCCGGAGACCTGTTTTACGGCCGGGTCGATATTCCAAAAGCAACGATACCAGCGGACATTGTAATTCGTTGTGCTTTCGGCCCTTGTTCCCAGCATTTTCGATACATGGGCATCACGCTCCATGTTTGCAATCTTGTTCAGGTTGTTCCCTTCGAAGGGGACCTGGGCCCCAACGTATCCTGAGACAAGCAATATAACCGCAGCGATCAGATTTTTCATTTCCGGTTTGATTTATTGGTCCACCGTTAGTGGATGATCTTTTCATTGACCTTTTGATAATCCCTGACAGCCGGCTCATTTTCCAACCCCACCTGTCGTATTGCCAAAATAAGACAGCAGGCAGGAAACCCATTCGAAATAGCCGTCCCTACCGCTTCTGCGACTCCTTTTCCAGCTTCGTAATCCGTTCAGCCAGTTCGGGCAGGTTCCTGAACAGGGCTATGGACCTCCTGAACTTTGACACCTCCAGGGCCGGCACTCCCAGGTATGCCTGCCCGGGTTTGGTAAGGCTTCGCGATACGCCGGTCGCACCGCCCAGCATGGTCCCGTCGGCGATGGTAATATGGTTGGTCATGGAGACATGGCCGCTGATCATGCAGTTCTTTCCGACCTTTACCGAGCCGGCAATGCCTGTCCCGGCAGCGATGACGGTATTTTCACCTACATCCACGTTATGGGCGATGTGGATATGGTTATCGAACTTAACCCCTTTTCGGATAATGGTCGAGCCGAAGGTGGCACGGTCGATGGCGCAGTTGGCGCCCATCTCCACATCATCCTCGATGACCACGTTGCCGATCTGGGGTACCTTGACATTCAAGCCATCCTGCTGGTTGAACCGGAAACCGTCGCTGCCGATCACGGTACCGGCATGAATAATACAGTTTTTACCAATCACGTTATCGGAATAGATCTTCACGCCTGAAAACAGCATGGTGTTATCACCAATGGTGCAGTTATCGTCGATAAAGACATGCGGATAGATCTTTACATTTCTCCCGATCACCACCTTGTCGCCGATCACGGCAAAATCGCCGATATAGATGTTTTCCCCAAGGGTGGCCGTTGGAGAGACCGAACTGCGGGGAGAGATGCCCCGTTTGTCGTACTTGATTTTATTATAAACCTCGAGCAGCTTTGCAAAGGCGATGTCGGCGCTTTCAACCCTGATCAGGGTTGCCGCAACGGGATGTTCGGCTACAAACGAGTTGTTCACAATGACGATCGACGCCAGTGTGCTGTAAATATATTGTGTATATAGCGGATTTGCCAGGAACGACAGGGAACCCGGCACCCCCTCTTCAATTTTGGACAATTTCGAGATGGTCGCCCCGGGGTTGCCCTCCACGGTCCCATTGATCATCCCGGCTATCTGTGCAGCGCTGAATTCCATAGTTCAGGTATTATTTGGTTTTCGGCTGCAAGATAATATTTTCAACCTTACCGGCAGAGATTTTACCCAAATCAGGACAGAATTATATTCGCGCGGATACAATAAAATCACAGTCGAACCATCGGGATACAGCTTACCAGCCGAGATGGCCGATTGGGACCGGGTGCACGGGTCCGAAACAGAATTTCTTTAACATCATGACACACCAAAAAATCAAGGCAGGATAATCTCCTGTTCCATGATCACATCCCTGTTGATCGCTTGTCAGCTCCCGTTTTATTCGTAACCGCACCTGATCACTGTCGGACGACATGACACTGATGTTCCCTGTCGATTTTTTTCTGGGTGGTTTTAATGACCACCGAATTCGGAATATTTTCGATGATTTCGACCGTGATGGGCGCATTTATGGCTGGAAAAATCACCCAAAGGCCGGCAGGAAAAAAACAAACCCTGACCAGTCACTGTGACCCGCCGGCATAAGGGTGACGTTGAAAAAGCAGTTAACATTTTTAAAGTGATGAGATAATCTTGTGCAATTCCTCCTTCGTTTTTCCAAGCTTTATCTGCAGCCGGCCCAACATTTCATCCTTCTTGCCCGATTCAAACATCAGGTCATTATCGGTTAAAGCGGCAAATTTTTGTTTGAGTTTGCCTTTCTGTTCATTCCAGGTCCCTTTTACTTCGGTAGTATTCATTTTGTTAATTTTTTTTCATGAAAGAATTTTCACGCAGCAAAGGTGATTCATTTAAGGCCGGCAATGGTTACACAATTCGGGATAAGAGTTACATCATTCACACATTTGCCAGGTTTACATAAACCGGAAATGGTATCAAAACCGTTCATGTTGATATTGGTTGTTAATGAAGATGAAGATCGGAAACGGTTTCCGGAGAACTGTCATGTGGGAATTATATAATTAATCTCCATAATTCTACAAGAAGGAATCAGTTTAATAGCGTTACCTTGACAAAATAATAGAAACAACAAGTTCAGGTGATTTTCAAATTATGTTAAACAATAAAAGCCAGGTGGAAACACCGGAAGACCAGACAAAGCTGGCTGACTCTGAAACCCGTTATCGCCGCCTCTTTGAAACGGCCAAGGACGGAATTCTGATTCTCGATGCCGAAACCGGCATGATCATGGATGTAAACCCGTTTTTAATAGAATTGCTGGGCTATTCCAAGGAACAGTTTATTGAAAAGGCAATATGGGAGATCGGTTTCTTCAAGGATATCGTGGCAAACCGGGAGAATTTTGCAGAATTACAGGTAAGGGAATACATCCGTTACGAGGATATGCCGCTTGAAACCGCCGACGGGCGCACGATCCATGTGGAGTTCGTGAGCAATGTCTACCTGGTCGACAAGCAAAAGGTAATCCAGTGCAATATCCGCGACATGACCGAACGGGTCAGGGCCGAACTGGCCCTGGTCGTCTCTGAAACGAGATACCGCAGGCTCTTCGAAACAGCCCAGGATGGTATTCTTATCCTGGATGCCTCAACCGGGATGATCATGGATGTGAACCCGTTTTTAATTGAATTGCTGGGCTATACCAAGGAACAATTAATTGAAAAGGCTATCTGGGAGATTGGCTTTTTCAAGGATATCGTGGCAAACCAGGATAATTTCATGGAATTACAGCGCCGGGAATATATCCGTTATGAGAACATGCCCCTTGAAACCTCCGACGGGCGAACGATTCATGTTGAATTTGTCAGCATTGTTTACCGGGTTGACAAGAAAAAGGTAATCCAGTGCAATATCCGCGACATCACCGACCGGGTCAGGGCTGAACGTTTTCAGAAACTTTCCAACGTTATCCTGAGGATACTGACCAGCAGCCTGGACCTGGAGAAACGCAGCATGGACATCATAAAGGCAATCCAGGAGGAAACGAAATTTTCAGCGGTCGGGATTCGTCTGCAAAACCAGGAGGACTTTCCCTATTTTGTCCAGATCGGCTTTCCCGTTGAACTGATTCAAAGGGAAACCACCCTTGTTATCAGAGACGGGAAGGGCAGGGTATGCAGAGACAAAGATGGCCGGCAAATATTAGCATGTGCCTGTGGACTGGTACTATCCGGGAACACAGATCCTGCTTCACCATTTTGCACGGATTCAGGGAGTTTCTGGACAAATGATTCGTCGCAGATGTTATCCCTTCCAACCAACTTTGACCTGATACTTCATCCCCGGAACATATGTATCCATGAGGGTTTTGGCTCAATTGCCATCATCCCCATCCTGGCCAATAAAAAAATCGTGGGTGTTCTGCAGCTGAATGAAAAGAAAAAAGGGGCCTTTACGCATGACATGATCCTCTTTTTTGAAGCGATCTGCCTGATAATCGGAACAGCAATCATGCGCAAGCAAAACACCGACGAACTCCTTATCGCAAAAGAACACGCCGAAGAGAGCGACCGGCTGAAATCAGCCTTCCTGGCCAACATGAGCCATGAGATCAGGACCCCGATGAACGGGATCCTCGGCTTTGCCGGGCTGTTGAAAGAGCCGGGGTTAACAGGCGAGGAGCAGGAAAAATACATCAGTATCATCGAAAAAAGCGGTGCCCGGATGCTCAATATCATCAACGACATTGTGAGCATCTCGAAAATTGAATCGGGGCAGATGGAAGTCTCCTTTTCAAAAACCAATGTAAACCAGCAGATGGAATACATCTATACCTTTTTCAAACCCGAGGCTGATCGTAAAAACATACAATTCAGGCTGGAAACCTCCTTAACTGCCGAGGATTCTATTATATATTCAGACCAGGAAAAGATAACCGCCATCCTGGTCAACCTCACCAATAATGCCCTTAAATTCTGCGACACAGGTTCCGTGGAGTTTGGATGCAAAATGAAGGGCAATTTCCTGGAATTCTTTGTGAAAGATACCGGTATCGGGATACCGGTACCGCGGCAAAAAGCAGTTTTTGATCGTTTTATCCAGGCTGATATCAGCGATAAAAGGGCATTCCAGGGAGCAGGCCTGGGATTGTCCATTTCAAAAGCATACGTGGAAATGCTGGGTGGTTCCATAACGCTGGTCAGCGACGAAGGAAGGGGTTCCGAGTTTACCTTTACCATTCTCCATGCCCCCGAGGATGAATCAGCGGCGCCGAAGATCCAAGCATTCATGCCGGCAATTGAAGAGAACCATATCTCAAACCTCAATATACTGGTAGCAGAAGACGACGAAACATCAGGAATTTTGATAAGCCTTGCCATCCGCAACCTGTCCAGGGAAATTTTCAGGGCCTCCAACGGCGCAGAAACCGTGGAGATTTGCCGTGCCAATCCTGCAATCGATGTTATCCTGATGGACATGAAAATGCCCGTTATGGATGGATATTCAGCAACCCGGGAGATCCGCAAATTTAATAAAACAGTGGTTATCATCGCGCAAACCGCTTACGGGCTTAGCGGCGACAAGGAGAAGGCGCTGGAGGCGGGATGCGACGGCTATATCGCAAAACCCTACAGCAATAATGCGCTGAGGGCCATACTAAACGTCTGCATGAAAAACAGGTAACCGGAACTTGTCGCAATTGCACCCCAAATACTTCATCCGGTGCCATTGTACCCTCATTCCATAACTCCCTAATTCCCCCATTCCTGCATTCCTTCATTCCTGCATTGTTTGC
>SESG01013393.1_pt1 | contig 20242 bp, 16 predicted proteins | sample 3171421 | NCBI WGS metagenome assembly SESG01 (sample SAMN10866946, study PRJNA518727) | freshwater metagenome | biome: subpolar coniferous forest; feature: holomictic lake; material: water; isolation source: holomictic Lake 227, 6 m and 8 m depth | place: Canada: near Kenora, Ontario | collected... | reverse complement strand
AATTAAATCGAAACTGCTCTAAGAGAGCCAAAATAGGTTTTCTCCGGAAAACGACTATTTTCGACTCAGAGTTCGCTTTATGCAAATTTAGCTAGGACTTTTGGTGTTTGTTGTGAGAGGGTTGGGGCTGATCAAGATGTTTTATCCGAAAATTATACAGGGTGGGATGGGCGTTGGGGTATCCAATTGGGTGCTCGCCCGTGCTGTTTCCGTTGCGGGGCAACTCGGCGTCGTCTCCGGCACCGCTTTGGACGTGGTGCTCGCACGGCGCCTCCAGTCCGGCGATCCCGGCGGCCATGTACGCAGGGCGTTGGATCATTTCCCGTTCCCAGAGATTGCCCGCCGCATCTGGGATCAATACTTCGTGGAAGGGGGCATCGCTCCCGGGCAATCTTACAAGCCGATTCCGCTTTTTACGGCCGAGCCCTCGCAAAACATCCTTGAACTCAACACCCTGGCCAATTTTGTGGAGGTGTTCCTTGCCAAAGCCGGTCACGCCGGGGCGGTCGGAATTAATTTCCTGGAGAAAATCCAACTCCCCACGCTCTCCTCGATCTTCGGCGCGATGCTTGCCGGGGTGGATTACATTTTGATGGGAGCAGGGATTCCCCGCTCGATTCCCGGCATCCTGGATCAATTTGCCAAGGGCGAAGCGGTGAAGATGAAGCTGGATGTGGAAGGTGCCACGCCCGACCAGGACTATCATATCTCTTTTAACCCCGAAGCGTTCTGCGGTGGCGAGGCTCCGAAAGCGCTCAAGCGGCCGCATTTTCTCGCCATCATCTCCTCGGCCACGCTGGCTTTGACCCTCGCACGCAAATCGAGCGGGAAAGTGGATGGCTTTATTGTCGAAGGCGAAACCGCTGGCGGGCACAATGCCCCTCCGCGCGGCCCCATGCAGTTGAACGAAGCCGGCGAACCGATCTACGGCGAACGGGATGTGCCTGATCTCGAAAAAATCGCACAGATTGGCCTCCCTTTCTGGCTGGCTGGTTCGTATGGAGCCCCCGGAAGGCTGGCGAAAGCCCTTGCCCTCGGGGCGGTGGGCATCCAGGTGGGAACCGCTTTCGCGTATTGTGAGGAATCCGGCGTTGCTCCTGAAATCAAACAACAGGTGTTTTGCAGCTATGAAAAGCGGGAACTGAAAGTCCACACGGATCCCCTGGCTTCCCCCACGGGATTCCCCTTTAAGGTGCTCCAGATCGACACCAGTATTTCCAACCCGGTGGTTTACCAAGCCCGGAAGCGGGTCTGCGATCTCGGCTATCTGCGGCACCCATACCGCAAGGAAGACGGCACCGTGGGCTACCGTTGCCCCTCGGAGCCTGTGGCAAACTACCTGCGCAAAGGCGGGCAGGAAGCGGAGACGCAAGGCCGTAAATGCGTTTGTAACGGCCTCGTGGCGACCATTGGGTTTGGCCAGGTCATGGCGGGCGGCGCCATTGAACCCCCGCTGTTGACCGCAGGCGACGACGTCGTAAACATCGGCCAGTTTTTGAAGCCGGGCCAGAAAACCTACACGGCCCAGGACGTCATCGACGCGCTGCTGGCTTAAGCCGGAACGAAGCGCGTCATTTTGGCGCACTTTTTTCGCCTTCAGAGTTGCAGCAGGTTCCCGGCTCCATTAAAACTCGGGTTTACCCAAGATGAACCCCACCCTGCTCATTGTTGATGACGAGAAGCACACCCGCGACGGGTTGCGCAGTTCGTTGGAAGACGATTTTGACGTGTACGTGGCGGCGGATATCCAGGGGGCGTTGAACGTCCTGGAAGCCGACCCGGTGGATGTGATGGTGACCGACCTGCGCCTGGGCGGGGAAGACGGCATGAAGCTGATCGACCGGGCATTGGCGCTCCCCCACCCGCCCGTCTGCATCATGATGACCGCGTATGGTTCGGTAGACACCGCCGTGGAGGCGATGAAGCACGGGGCGTATGATTTCATCACCAAGCCGCTCAACATCGACCGGCTGGAGATCCTCATCAACCGGGCATTGCGCAGCCGCGAGGCGGAAAAAGAAAACAAAGAGCTGCGCGCGCAGGTGGAGCAGCGCTTTGGGCTGGAGAGTTTGATTGGGAATTCGGCGGTCATGCACGAGGTTTTCAATGTGATCCGGCAGGTGGCTCCCTCGCGAGCCACTGTGCTGATCCAGGGGGAGAGCGGCACCGGCAAGGAGCTGGTGGCCCACGCCATCCACAACCTGAGCGGGCGGCCCAAGCAGAAATTTGTGGCGGTACACTGCGCGGCGCTCTCGCCGCAGTTGCTGGAGAGCGAGCTTTTCGGCCACGAACGCGGAGCGTTCACCGGGGCGACCGAACGGCGCATTGGCCGGTTTGAGCAGGCCAACGGCGGCACGCTCTTTTTGGATGAAATTGGCGAGATTGACGCAAATCTCCAGGTGAAAGTGCTCCGAGTGCTGGGCGAAGAGCGGTCTTTTGAACGCGTGGGCGGCAATCAACCCATCAAGGTGGATGTGCGGCTCGTGGCGGCGACCAACAAAAACTTGGAAAAGTTGGTTGCCGAGGGGAAGTTTCGCGACGATCTGTTCTACCGCCTGAATGTCGTCCAGATCACCCTCCCGCCGCTGCGTGAACGCAAGGAGGACATCCCTTTACTCGTGAACGCCTTCCTCAAACAGTTTGCCAAGGAAAACGGAAAGCCGGTGCGGGAATTGACCGCCGAGGCAACCGAGGCGATCCTCGCTTATGCGTGGCCCGGCAATGTCCGCGAGTTGCGCACCGCCATGGAGCATGGCGTGGTGATGGCGACGGGGGCCAAGATCGGACTGCGCGATTTTCCCATGGCGCTTCGGCAGAACGCAGCCAAGCCCTCAGCCAGAGCGGACATTCCAGCCTCGGGGGGCTATTTGAATTTGCATGAGACCGAACATCGGCTCATTATGCGCGCCCTCGATGAAACCAAGGGCAACCGGACGCTGGCCGCCAAGCGGCTGGGGATCAGTCGCCGCACGCTTCATCGCCGCATTCAAGAACTCAAATCAACTTCATCGTAAATGGCGACCGAGCAACAAGTTCAAGAATTTGTCCACCGCATTGAAGAGGGACGGTGGGCAAAGTGGGTTCAATTAACGGCGCTTCTTGCCATCATGCTGGCAATGTTCGTCGCTTTCATTTTTGACCCGTGGTATTGGGGACTTTACAAGGGGCTGAATCACCCCAAGGCGATGGAACAAGGGCAGATTGCGCGGGAATTGGCGCGCGGCAAGGGATTTACGACCCACATGATCCGACCGCTGGCCTACAGCCAATTCAGGGCGAAAAAAGGGTTTTTTCCCATAGACAGGATCCCCGACACCTACCAAGCGCCACTTTGGCCCGTGACCCTGACACCGTTTTTTAAGTTGGTCCAAATCTGTCCCGCTTCGCTGATCCCCTACCGCCCTCCGGTCAAAGACCGCTGGCATTTGAGCACGAGAGATTACATCTACGTGGGAGACCGGATGATGTCTGCGGTGGCAACGCTTTTCTTTTTTCTGACCATCCTGGTCAGTTATTTGACGGCGCGGCGGCTCTTCGACCACCACGTCGGGATCTTGATGGTGGGGATGATGCTCGCCTGCAATCTTTTCTGGCAATACTCTTTAAGCGGATTGCCGCAGATGCTGATGGCCTTCCTTTTCAGCTGCGCACTTTATTCCCTGGTGCGGGCGATGGAAGTGCGGGCATTGAACCGGTGGCCTTATGGCTGGCTGGCGGCGATGAGCATGCTCTTCGGACTGCTGGCGCTCGCCCACGGCATTGCCGCGTGTATTTTTGAGGGCGCTTTCCTTTTCTCCGTCATTTATTTCAGGCCTCGCTGGAAGACGGCGGTGTTGATGGGGTCGGTTTTCCTGTTGGTTTACAGCCCGTGGATTGCGCGCAACTACCGGGCCTGCGGCACGCCTTTTGGCATAAGCGCCTATAGTATGCTGGATCAGGTCAAAGGAAGCGAAAGCGTGATCATGCGCTCCCAGGATCTGGAAACGACGGGCGTTTCCCCTGGGTCATTCCGCAAGAAGGCCCAAATTCAGTTTTCTGCGCAGTTGAACACCCTTTTTAGCTCCCTGGGGGCCACTCTGGTTGCTCCGGCTTTCTTTCTGTCGCTTTTGCATCTCTTTAAAAAACCCCTGACGCGCAGTTTCCGGTGGGCGCTTTTCTTGATGTGGTTTACCGCCCTTCGAGGGATGGCAACCTTTTCGCTGAATGAGGAGGGGAACACGATGGCTTCCACGGATCTCAATGTCCTGTTTATTCCGATATTTCTCGCCTACGGCTTCGCTTTTATTCTGGTTTTATGGATGCGTCTGGAGATCAGCGTAAAGTTGGTAAAATACGCCTTTTTTACGCTGCTTTTCGGGTTGTCCTCCCTGCCCCTGATCAATTACGTGACCACCGGCACGAAGAGTCCCGTCCAGTGGCCACCGTACGTCCCCCCCTACATTGGGATCTTGCGGGAATGGACGCAGCCTGACGAAGTCATCGCCTCTGACATGCCCTGGGCGGTGGCGTGGTATGCCGACCGGAAAAGCCTCTGGCTGCCCATGACGATCCAGAGCTATCTCGACTTCAACGATTACGAGCGCCTGGGAGCCAAAATGGCGGGTGTTTACCTCACCCCCATCAGCGGCAACAAACCGTTTATCAGCGATATTGTGAAGGGGGATTACAAGGAATGGGCGCCGTTCATCTTGCGCAACGTCAACATCAAGGATTTCCCGCTCAAATCCGTCACCGCCATGCCCCTCGACAACCAGTGCATTTTTTATAGCGACCGGGATCGCTGGACGGATAAGATGGACTAAACTTTCTCGCATAACGCCATGGCCGAAAAAAAAACCACTGAAAACACGTTTGAAAGCGCCGTAGAGCGCCTCGAACAAATTGTCGAAGCCATGGAGGGCGGCGAGCTTCCCCTTGAGGAGATGCTGGAACGCTACGAAGAGGGCACCCGGCTGGTGAAGCTCTGCAACGAAAAGCTTGCGGCGGCGGAAAAACGCATTGAAACGGTGACCCGCCATGCCGCCGGAAAACCACAGATTGCGGAATATGATCCTGAAACACCCGCCGCTCCCCGTTCCGAAAAAGGGGCGAGCAAGCCGAAACCGGCGGATGATGTCAGCCTGTTTTAATAAATCATGGGGTACCTTGAGACAATTCACAGTCCGGCGGATCTGAAGGCGCTTCCCGAGAGCGTCCTGCCGGATCTGGCGCAGGAGATTCGCAAAGCCTTGGTCGAAACGCTTTCCGAGCAAAACCCAAGTTCCGTGGGCGGGCACCTTGGCCCCAACCTTGGCGTGGTGGAGTTGACGCTCGCCTTGCACCGGGTTTTCACCACACCGGAGGATAAAATCCTTTTCGATGTGAGCCACCAGGCTTACGTCCACAAGATGCTGACCGGCAGACGGGAGCGGCTCAACACCATCCGGCAATACCAGGGGCTCAACGGATTCCTGCTCCGGACGGAAAGCGCGCACGACTGTTACGGCGCGGGCCATGCCGGCACCGCCCTTTCCGCCGCGCTCGGCCTTGCGGTGGGGCGCGACCGGCGGGGGAGTGACGAGTCCGTCGTCTGCGTGGCTGGGGACGGCGCATTCACCTGCGGAGTAAGCTACGAGGCGCTCAACAACGTCGCGGAATCCACCCGGCGGCTCATCGTCGTCCTCAACGACAACGAGTGGAGCATCGCCAAGAACGTCGGCGCCATCGCCAATTATTTCAACAAGATCGCCACCAACCCCATTTACTACCGGCTCCATGAGAAGACGGCCCGGCTCGTCGAACGCTTTGGGGGACGGATGGCCCGGAAATTGGGCAAGAAAGTGGAGGAGGGACTCAAAAACCTGATGCTCCCGAGTGTGATTTTTGAGGAGCTTGGCCTCCGCTATTACGGCCCCGTGGACGGGCACGACCTCCCTCTGCTCATCCGCACCTTTGAGTTTCTCAAGACGCAGAATGAGCCGGTGCTGCTCCACGTTCTCACCAAAAAAGGCAACGGCTACCCGCCGGCCATGATGCAGCCGGCCAAATTCCACGGCCTCGGGCGCTTCAAGCACGACACCGGGGAGACGGTTCCCTCTGTCTCCCCCACCTATTCCGAGATTTTCGGCAAAGCCCTCGCCCGGTTCGCGGATACCGAGCCTGCCATCTGCGCCATCACCGGCGCAATGCCCACCGGCACGGGGCTCGTCCCTTTCGCAGAGAAACACCCCGACAAATACCATGACGTCGGGATCGCGGAAGAACACGCCGCCCTCTTCGCCTGCGGCCTGGCCGTTCAAGGGTTCCGGCCTTTCGTGGCCATCTACTCCACTTTCATGCAACGCGCCTACGACATGATCGTCCACGATGTCGCGTTGCAGAACCTCAACGTGGCGCTTTGCATGGATCGCGCCGGGCTGAGCGGCGACGACGGCCCCACCCACCACGGCCTCTTCGACATCAGTTTCCTGCGCTCCATCCCCGGGCTCGTCCACATGCAGCCCAAGGACGAGGAGGAATTCGTGGACATGCTCTGGACGATGCTCCACCACAACGGCCCCACGGCCATCCGCTATCCCCGCGGGCCCGGCACCGGAGCCGCACCCAAGGCACAACCGCAGTTGCTGGAGATCGGCAAGGCCGAGGTGATCAAGGACGGCACGCAAGCGGCGATCTTCGGGCTGGGCAACATGCTGGAACTGGCCCAGGAAGCCGCCTGCCGCCTGGAAGCGCTGGGCATCTCCACCGCCGTCATCAACCCCCGCTGGATCAAGCCGCTCGACACCGAAATGCTCGACGCCTACGCCCGCAAAGCCGGGGTGATTTGCACCGTGGAAGACCACGTGCTGGCCAACGGCTTTGGCAGCGCGGTGCTTGAACACCTCAACGAAGCGGGCATCCGCACCCCGGTCATTCGCATCGGCTGGCCGGATGCGTTCATCGAGCACGGCACCGTGGACATTCTGCGCAAAAAGCACGGGCTGACCGTGGAGGCGATTGTGGAAAAAGTGGTGCAGGCTACGGGAAAAAAGCGGACTTCCGGTGACGAATAAAGCCGCCCTCATCCAGAAGATCATCGCCAGCCTCGACGCCGAACTCGCGCTGCTGGCCAAATCCGCCCGCGCCGCGCACGAAGAGGCGACGCACGAGCAGAGCCGCGCCGAGAACAAATACGACACGCGGGGGCTCGAAGCCTCGTATCTGGCGCGGGGCCAATCCCGGCAGGCCGCAGAAACCTTGCAGGCCCGGGCGGAATATGAAGCGCTCACCCCGCGTGCTTTCGGGCCGGACGACGGGATCGACCTCTGCGCCGTGGTCGAACTGGAAGGGCCGGGCGGGAGCGCGCTTTATTTCATCGGCCCGCGCGCCGGAGGCACAGAGATCGTCCACAAAAAGAAAACGCTCATGGTGATGACGCCGCAATCCCCGCTCGGCAACGCGCTGCTTGGCCACAAACAAGGCGAGCGTCTTGTGATCGAGATCGGCGGAAAGCGCAGCGCATACCGGGTGGCTGGGGTCTCTTAACCTAATCAGGCAATGAAATCTCGCGCAAAGGTACGCAAAGGACGCAAAGACAGAATCTTGGAAGAGCAGAACACAAAATCCCTAAGCCTTTCCCTTTGCGTTCTTTGCGCACCTTTGCGCGAATCCTTTCACCGCTTTTAGAACCAAACAAAACTTCTTTCCGACTTTTCAATCTATGCTCATCGACGCCATTCTGACTCCTGCCGAAATTGACACCCTGCCGCAAGCCGACCTTTCTTCCACGGTGTGCGTGGTGTTTGACGTGCTGCGGGCCACCTCATCCATTTTGACCGGCTTGGCCCACGGGGCGGAGGAAATCCGCCCGGTGGTGAGCATTGAGGAAGCCCTCTCCGCCCGCGCGCAGTGGCCCGACGCCGTGCTGGGCGGCGAGCGTTTTGGCGACCGCATCGACGGGTTTGATCTCGGCAATTCGCCGCTGGAATATCGGCGCGCCGGGCTGCGGCGGATTGTGACGACGACAACCAACGGCACCGTGGCGTTGCAGGCGTGCGCGGCGGCTCGCGAGGTGTGGGTCGGGGCGTTGCTCAATATGCAGGCGTTGGCGGATCGGCTGCGGCAGAGCGCGCCGGAGCGCGTGAGGCTGGTGTGCGCGGGAACCTTCCGCGAGCTGGCTTTGGAGGACGTGCTGGCCGCAGGGATGCTTGCCGCCGCATTTCCCGAGGCGCAGTTGACAGATTCCGCGCAGGTGGCGCAGGCTATTTATTTGCAACACCGGGAGAACCTTTGCGCGGCTCTGGAGTTGGCGAAAAACGGGCGCGTCCTGAAAGCAAACGGGCGGGCGGAGGACGTGGCGTGGTGCGCGCAAGTTTCCCGGCTTCCGCTTGTTGGCATCCTGCGCGACGGGGTGATTCGCAAGGGATAATTAGCACGTGTAATATCGGTGCAATGGCGTAGATTGATCCCTAAAGCTTTTTGTGCCCATGGCCCACTGGAAACAACGTGAAACGGTTTTCTGCGAGTATGAACTCGCACTGACCCTGCCGGGACGATGGCAATTGCGCCCATCGGATTCCCCCACCCGCTGGCTGTACCGCAGGGCGGAAAAACACACTGAGCACTTCACCCTCACCCGGGAGGAACCTGAGGAAGCAGGAGAGGAGCCAGCGGTTTTGCGGCGCATGGTGGCCCGACAGCGCAAGGCGATGGAACTGGGGTTCGGGCGGGCGGCGGACTTGACGCTGAGCGAGCCGGAATACGGCGAGCGCTTTGGAGTGCCCACTGTTTGCTACCACGGGGAAGCCCCCGGCGCGCACCATCGGTTCCATGTTTTCTTTCTCTTTCCCCCAAGAACAGTTTGGACGCTGGTTTATGATGCGTTCCGAATCGACGATGCGCAAGCCGACGCCCATGCCGAAGCGATTTTTGCGTCAGCGGAGCTGAGGTAGGGGCGGCACTCCGTGCCGCCCGGAGGGGACGTCATAGCCACAACGCTCTATGCTCTTTTTCCAAACCGCGCGCATCGGACGGCACGGAGTGCCGTCCCTACCCATTGCCTACATCGCCTTGTAGTGCAGGCTCACCATGCGAAAGACTTGGGAGGGGCTTTCTGCGCTGAAGTAGATGAGTTGCACGGCGTTTTCGGGTTGCACCCACTCGTAGCCCGTGACGGTTTCAACGACGTCGCCTTGCGTGGTTTTAGAGCGTGCGATCAGTTTTCCGGGGCCAAACTTGTTCTCCTGAATGATGCGGAGCTGCCCCATGAAGCTGTTGTATTCGGCATCCAGCCAGCTGTTGTTCTGGTATTGGAGTTCCACTGCCACAAGGCCGTCATTGCGAAAGAAAAAGACCGTCCGGTGGAGGTTGCTTTGGATCAATCCCTCCACCTCCCATGCCTCGCGTCCACCCACAACACGTTTTTCCACAATGCGGGCCTTGGCTCCCTGGAGCAGACCGGCGAGGCTCTCTTTGGTCGTGCCCCAAGAGAGGCCAAAAGGCGGCACGATGGCTTCAGCGGCGTGCAAAAACTCTGGAGTCGCCAGGACGAGGGTCAGGAGCAGCGCCAACAGAAAGCGGTTCATACCACGGCTTTCACAAACTTCGCGGCAAACGCGCCATCCATGCCGTCGCGCTGCGGCTCGCACCGGCGCATTTCCGTGAGGACGATGCCGGGGATTTCCCGCGCGGCGGCTTCGGCCACCTGCTCGTCTTCCTCGGGTTCCAGCGAGCAGGTGCTATAGACAAGCGTGCCGCCCGGTTTGAGCAGGGGAAAAAGAGCGTCCAGGATGCGGCGCTGGCGTTCGGGCATTTGCTCGAAATCGGCGGGGGTGAGCCGCCAGCGGACATCGACCCGGCGGCGAATGACCCCGGTGTTGGAGCAGGGGGCATCCACAAGGATGCGGTCGAAGGACTCCGGTTCAAAAGGGATGGGGCGGGCAAGCCAATCGACCCGGCGCATTTCCGCGTGCGTCACGTTCAGGCGGGTGAGGTTCTCCCGCAGACGCTCCAGCCGGGGGCGGGAGGAATCGCAGGCGACGATGCGGCCTTCGTTGTGCATCAGTTCCGCCATGTAGCTGGTTTTGCCGCCCGGAGCGGCGCAGGCGTCCAGGACGGTTTCACCGGGCTGGGGCGCGAGAAGTTCCACGGCCATCAGCGTGCTGGGGTCTTGCACATAACAGAGCCCTTGGACGAGCCATTGGTAGGGAATCTGGCGCACCTTGAGGGCAAGCGGGTGGACGCTGGCCTGTTCGGCTCCATGGGCGGCCTGAAGCAGTTCGCCTGGGGTGACTTTCAAACCGTTGGCGCGGACGTAAATTTCCGCCGGGGTGTTGTTCCACTCGCAAAGCTGGGCGGCTCCCTCGGGGGTGAACTGGCGTTCCCAACGCTGGATGAGGAACTCCGGGTGAGAGTAGCGGATGGCGGACGGGGCCGCCGCCAGCCGTGCGTCGAGGATGGCCTTTTCGCGAATGGCCCGCCGGAGCAAGGCGTTGACGAGCCCCTTGGCGCGTCCGGCAAGGTTGACGGTTTCATTGACCGCCGCGTGGTGCGGGATGCGCATCCAAAAAATCTGGTAAAAGCCAAGCCGCAGCACCTGGCGGGTTTGGAGGTCGAGTTCCGTGTCGCGCAGTTGGCGGATCAAAAAATCCAAGGCGCTCCGGTGCCGCAGGATGCCGTAAAAGGTTTCAGTGAGAAAGGAGCGGTCGAAGACGTTGAACTGGCTTGCCCCAAGCGCCTCGTGGAGCACTTCGTCCGCGAAGGTTGTGCTGGTTTCCCAGCGTTGCAGGGCTTGAACGCAAACGGTTCGTGAATTGTGTAAAGGCATGTTCGTAAAATTCGGACGCACAGGTGCGCCACACGATAAAATCGCACAGCCAGCCCGGTCTGTCACCCGAGTTCTGCCTCGTTCCCGAGTTGCACTTGCGAACGAGTAAAATTGAGGGGAAATCTTTTTGCCTTCTCAAGCGGGCGTGGCATGGTAATCCAGTTATTTACAGACCTTTCGCCCATGAACCACGACGAGCACCAGCAGGCTTCTTCATCCTCCCATGAACTTGGGTTCTGGGAATGGGACTTTTCCAAGGATTCCATGGTTTGGGACGATGCGATGCACAACCTCTTTGGATTGACGCCTGGGACGTTTGAGGGGGCGTCGGATGATTTTCTCAACCGGGTGCATAACGGCGACCGGGCGCACGTGGCCGGGATGATGGCGGTGTGCGTGGAGCGGGGAATGGAGTATGAGGGGGAATTCCGTGTCCAGTGGGCTGACGGAAGCATGCACAGCCTGCTCATGCGGGGGACGGTTTACCGGGAAGCGAGCGGAAGAGCCTTTGGGATGGGAGGGACTTGCCAGCGCGCGGTGAACGAGGACACCTCCGGCCTGACGGCCAGCATGGAGCGGACGATGTTCGCGGCGCTCATGGAGAGTCTGCCGGATTGCATTTATTTCAAGGACATGGACAGCCGGATCATTGCCGTCAATCAGGCGATGGTCCGCTGGCATGGGGTGAGCAGCACCCATGTCTTCTATGGGAAGACGGATTTTGATTTGTTCCTCGAAGAGCACGCCCGCCAGGCTCTGGCGGACGAACGCGAAATTCTCGATACCGGCGAGCCGCTGGTAAACATCGAGGAAAAAGAGGTGTGGGCTGACGGGCATGTGACCTACGTTTCCACCAGCAAAATGCCTTTGCGCGACGAGCGGGGGCGGATCATTGGCACGTTCGGGCTTTCACGGGACATCACCGAGCGCAAACAATCCGAAGAGCAACTCGCCCGCTTTGCAGAGGAGCTTCGGCACAAGAACGAGGCGTTGGAGGAGGAACTGGCCATGGCGCGTGAACTCCAGCTTGCGATGTTGCCGCAAAGTTTCCCTGCTTTTATCCATGAGGGACGCGAGGCGGCGCGCTTTTACCATTTTTTCCAGCCGTCTGCGGCGGTGAGCGGGGATTTCTTTGATGTGTACGAGATTGCCCCGAACAAGGTGGGGTTCTTTATTTGCGACGTGATGGGGCATGGCGTGCGAGCCTCGCTGGTTGCAGCGACCGCCCGCGCCTTGGTGGAGGAGATGGCTTCCAACGCCGTGAGCCCCGAGGTGTTGCTGGGCGATCTGAATACCGCCCTGCGGCGCATTTTGCGGCACAACAGCACGCCGCTTTTTGTGACGGCTTGTTATTTGGTGGCTGATCTGGCCACCGGGGAGCTGGTGTATGCCAACGCGGGGCATCCCCGCCCCATCCGTGTCCGCGCCGGGGGGGCGGCTCCGCTGGAAGGCAAGACAGGGCCGGTGCTCGGGCTGTTTGATGAAGCTACCTACGAGCGGGCCGGCTGCCCGTTCGAGGCCCGCGATGTGGTGCTCTTTTTTACCGACGGCTTGTATGAGTTGGAGAACGCGAAGGATGAAATTTACGATTATTCCCGGTTGCTCCAAGCCGCAGAATGCCGCCGCCATTTGCCGATGAAGGAGCTTTGCCGGGGGATTGTCGAGGAAGTGCAGGCATTCGCGGCGAACCGGGAGTTCTCCGACGACGTTTGCCTGGTCGGGATGGAGTTGAATTAAAGCGCTTCGGCGCGTCCGTACAGGGCGATCACATCAAAAATCTATCAGGAACTCAGCAAAAGACAGGAGCAACATCTTCAGAGCACATATTTTAGCCGGGATAGGATATAGTCTTCCAAAATGGGTGATTTGCTTTCCTCATTCTTTGCTTTCCCTCTTCTTGAGTTCCTGAGTTCCAGATTTTCTTTTGCCTTTCAATTTAGATGCGGTTGCCCCGTGTTCTTGCCTTGACGGCCTTGGCTGAACCGAGGGATATTTCATTGTCCCCTTCCCAACAACCTCCTATGGCAAGAATCTCGGTTATTGTCCCCTGCTATAATGCCAGTGCATTTCTTGAGAAGACCATTGCAAGCGTTCTGGCACAGGAAGCGCAGGACTGGGAGTTGATTCTTGTGGATGACGGCAGCAAGGACACGACCCCGGAAATTATCCAGCGCCATTGCGCAAAGGATGCGCGGATACGCGGCGTGCGCAAAGAGAATGGCGGACGGGCCAATGCGTGCAATCTCGGCGCGGCGCAGATTTCCGCAGATGCGCAGTATCTCTTTTTCCTGGATAGCGACGATATGCTCATTCCCCCGGCGTTGCGGGTGATGAGCGAGTATCTGGACGCGCATCCCGACGTCTGCCTGCTGGGATGCCAGTTTCAGGAGATCGACGCTGCGGATCGCGCCTATGGTGTTGCGAAAAGAAGCCGCTGGGTTCCCGGCTGGTTCATGCCGCGCGAGCTTGCTGCCGAGGAGCGGGAGACGCCCTTTGTGACGTTCTTTTGCGCAACGGGTCAGGGCCCCTTCGCGATGTATCGCCGGTCCGTTTTCGACAAGACCGCGGGCTGGGAAAAGAATCTCAGTTGTTTTTCCGCCCAGGAAGACACCGATATGTTCTGCCAGATGGCGCTTTTGGGGACGGTTCACTACCTGCCGGATCGCCTCTACCTCAAGCGTGTTCACGGCGCTTCGGTCACCCAGCAGTCCGACCGCGTGCAAAATGCCTACACTGTGTTCCGGGAAAAATGGGACCATTACCAAGCCGCAGACCCCAGGCAGCAGGAGCTTCTCCGCAACGCCAAGCGCCATTACTACACCCGGCATAAACCGTTTCGGGATTTGAAGGTCGCGTTGGTGGAACTGCCCGCCTTTTTCCGCAAGCCGTCGGTGGGCCACATCCGGTGGACTCTCGGCCTCTTGAAATCCGCCATCGCGGGATTCTTTTCACAGGAACGTTTTTGACCGAATGACCTCCCCTCACGTTGTCTATTTTGGTCAAACGCCGGATCTGGGCACGGGCAGCCCCATCATCCTGCTGCGCCACCTGCGGCGGCTCACGGCCAACGGGTGGAAGGTGTCGGTGGTTGGCGAAAGCGGGCAGCCCGCAAACAACACGGACGGTTGGCCGCTCTTTCACTTGAGCTTGCGCAAGCCGTGGTGGCCTCCGTTCCGGCCTGACAACGCGCTCCTGCGCGGCGTGCGCATGCATTTGTGGGCGGGTGAGTGCGCCGGTTTTTTTGACCAGCCTCCGCAAGCCGTTCTCACCTACATGAGCCTTTACAGCGAGCTTCACTCCGAGGTTGCGGCGCATTACGCCCGCCGCTGCGGCGCGCCGCTTACGGTGATCGTGCATGACTATCCCCCGGACTTCCCTGGGTTCCCGCGCGAAAAAGTGGAAGCGGTTTTGCGACGCCAACATTGGATCTTACAAAACGCGCACCAGATTTGGTTTGTCTCTCCAGAACTCGCGGACAAATACGACCTCCCCGCCGAAAAGAAAAACGTGTTGATGCCGATCCCCGAAGGATGCGCCGAGCCCGCCCGGTGGCGCGCGGATTTCGCTCAGCGCCCGCTGGTTGTCTATGCGGGCTACAGTTACCCGGCGCAGATTCCTTTGTTCCGCAAGCTGGCCCGCGCGATCGATGCAGCCGGGGGCCGGTTGCTCATCCTCTCCCGCAAGACGCCGGAACTGGAAGCGCTCTGCGCCTCGGAACAAGTGGAGCACCGCAGCCTCTTTGCCACCAACCGCGAGGCGTTTGAGTTCGTGCGTTCGACGGCGGCAGCTTTTCTGGTGAGCTATTGCGAACGGGAGGAAGAAATGCCGTGGATCACCACCAGTTTTCCGAGCAAATTTCCCGAGTTCTCGCACACCGGCCTGCCGACGCTGCTCGTCGCGCCGGAGAAAAGCGCCATTGGAACCTGGGCGCGCAGGAACAGCTACCCGGATCATCTCGATGCGGATCAACTCGACTCCGTGGGCGCGTTTGTTGAAGCCTTGAAGAACGAAGCCGCGTGGACCAGCAAATCGCAATGCGTGACCCGTTTTGCGCAGACGGAATTCAATCCCGCTGTTATACATGCGGCGCTGGAATCCAAACTCACCTCCAATAAAAAGTAACGCTCATGGGTAATCCTCCGATCTCAGTGGTTCTTGTCGGCTGCGGCGCGGTGAGCCGGTTTTTTTATGCCCCGTCGCTGGAGGCGCTGGAAGCCAAGGGCCTGCTCAAAGTGGAGGCGCTTGTGGATCCCTCGCCCGCCAACATCGAGCCGCTCGCCGCTCTATTTCCCAACGCTGCGCGCGCTGCGAAGCTGGAAGACGTGCGCCTGGCAGCGCGCCTGGTCGTGATCGCATCCCCCCCGAAATTCCACGCCGCGGCGGCGATCCACGCGCTTGAAAACGGCGCGACGGTTCTCTGCGAAAAGCCGATGGCCAGCACCGTGGCCGAGGCTGAAACGATGGTCGCGGCGGCGCAAGCGAGCGGTTCGCTGCTGGCCGTGGGCCTTTACAAGCGCTTCTTCCCTGCCTGCGAAGCGCTCAAGGGGCTCATTGAAAAAGAGCCGCTGGGCCGCTTGCAACGGTTCACCATTGAAGAGGGCGGCAAGTTCGGGTGGCAGGCCGCGAGCGACTCGTTCTTCCGCAAATCCGTGACGCCCGGCGGCATCCTCCTGGATATCGGCGTGCATGTGCTCGACCTGCTGCTCTGGTGGCTCAACGAGCCCGAGTCTGTGCGCTACGAGGATGACGCGATGGGCGGGCAGGAAGCCAATTGCAAAATCGAGCTGACCTACCACAGCGGCGCGCGCGGCGAAGTCCGCCTGAGCCGGGACTGGCAGACTCGCAATGAATACACCTTTTTCTTTGAACGCGGCATCGTGCGCTACAAAGTGAATGAGGCCAACCATCTCGAAATCATGGCCGACGGCATGCCAACGCTGCTGGAAGGAAACCTCCGTGAGGCGGTGCGCGCGAATGACCTGCTCCGTTCTGGAAGGAGCGCCCGGAGCAACCCGCAAAGTTTCATCCAGCAGCTTTGCAATATCATTGCCGCAATGAACGGGCGCGAGGCGCTGCGCGTCCCGGGAAAGGAAGGCGTCCGCTCCCTGCGACTCATTGAACAATGCTACGCGAACCGCCGCCTCATGCCCCAGCCGTGGCTGACGCCGTGCGAGGCGGATGCGGCGCTGCGCCTTGCGGAAGGAGGAACGAAATGAAGATCGCCCTTGTTGGAGCCAGTGGATTTGTTGGAACCCGCATGCTGGAAAGATGGGTATTGGAGGGCACGTTTGATGTCGTTCCGGTCGTCCGCTCGTTCAGCAGCCTTGCGGTGATGGCCCGCTTTGAATTGCCGTGGCAGGTTTGCGATGTGTTTGACCCCGCCGCGCTGGCCAAAGCGTTTGAGGGGTGCGACGCCGTGGTGCACGCAGCCATTGGCGATCCCGGGCAGATTGAAAAAATGGCGGAGTCGATCTACCGCGCCGCGGAGGCCGCGCACGTGCGTCGGCTCGTGGTGCTCAGTTCGGCCTCCGTGCATGGGCAGGCTCCTCCCCCGATGACGGATGAAACCTCGCCGCTGCATGAGCGGCACGCCATGGCCTACAACACCGCCAAGGTGCGCGCGGAACGCATCCTCAACCGCTTGAGCGCGTCCGGCACCGTGGAGGTCGCCATGCTGCGGCCTTCGGTGGTCTATGGGCCGCGTTCGCGTTGGATCACCGACACCGCGCGCCAGTTGCTGGACGGCAGCGCGTGCCTGATTCGCGGTGGAGCGGCCATCTGCAACGGCGTTTACGTGGACAACCTGATCCAGGCCGTGGAACTCGCGCTGAAGGTTCCGCAAGCGGCGGGAGAAGTCTTTCTGGTGGGTGACGCGGAGTTAGTGACATGGCGGAACTTTTACCAGCGCATCGCCGACGCGCTCGGCGTCTCAATGGATACCGTGCGTTCCATCGAACCGCCCTCGTTCCCGCGTCCCCTCAAGGAGCGCGTGGGGGCGGTGACCTCGCTGCCGATCACGCAAAAAATCCTCCCGCTGATTCCCAGCAGGCTCAAGCGGCTTACCAAAGTTGTGCTGGCCAACTGGCAGGAAGCGCCCGCAGGAAACGTCTGGAGCCTCCCCTCGCCCACGGGTTGTGCCACAACGGAGGAACTCAGCCTGCTCCAGCAATGCGCGTGGCGGTTGCCGCTGCAAAAAGCCCAGACGGTTCTTGGCTACCAACCCGGGGTTTCCTTTGACGAAGCCATGCGCCGCAGCCTTGCTTGGCTGAAGTTCACAGGGTGCCCGGTTCCGGGAATTAACTGATGGATTAGCAAGAGATTTTCTGATACGTGTAACCCAATGCCCTCCGAGAATTTGCAGACTGAATCCGAAAGGGATGTGCTGACTCAAGACCTCTCGGTGATCAGCCTGAACCGGGTGCTCACTTGGATCGCTGTGATTCTCCCGTGGGGGATGCTGGTGGCTTATTTGCAGGTTTTTTGGACCTACTCGCCACAGTATCAATACGGGTGGCTGGTCATTCCCCTGGCGTTGCGCCTGTATTTGCTGCGCTGGAACTCTCTCGCCGACAGGAGGCGCACGCACGGCATCGGCGCGAGCGGCGCCACGGTTCTCTTTGCGACGTTGATCGTCCCCATCTGGTTCATCCGCCAGGCCACCACCCATTGGAGTTTGCCGGGCTACGGGCTGACCACGCTGGTGGTCGCTTATTCCTTTGCGATTCTCGGGCTAATGGGCGGCTGGTGGCTGGCGCGACAAATGGCGCTGCCGCTCCTTTTCATTTTCCTTGCGGTAAAACTCCCCCTGACACCCGAGCAATGGATCATCCAGTCGCTCAGCCGTTTTGTCGCCGGAGCCTCGGTGGAAGTGCTCCATTTGTTGGGAATCCCGGCCCTCAAGAGCGGCAACCTGGTGGTGCTCAGCAAGGGCGTCATCGGCATCAGCGAAGCGTGCAGCGGCATCAACTCACTGCAATCGCTGTTCATGGTGGCGGTTTTTCTGGGAGAAGAACGGCGGATGCGGATTTGGCTCCGGTTGATGATGGTGGGCCTCGGCGTGTTCCTCTCGCTTGCGCTGAACGTCGTGCGCATTTTGATCCTCTCCTTTGTCTGCCTGCGCAACGGCCTGACCAACTTCGAGCAATGGCATGACAACGCCGGATGGTCGATCCTGCTGGTTTCCCTTGCCGTCATGATTTTTGTGGCGAATGAATTCGGCGGAAAACCGAAAACCGAATGCGTTGGCCCGCCGCCCGCATTGCGGAAAGTACCAACCTGGATGGCAGCCTCGCTCACCGCCGGGTTCCTCCTGACCATTATTGGAACAGAAGCATGGTACCGCATCCACGATGCCGCCACGCCCAATGCGCGGCATGTGGAAATTCGCTGGCCCAAGGCAAAGCCGACCTTCGCCCCCATCGAGATTCCCAACCGCGTGCGGGATATTACTCTGTGCACGGATGGTCTCAGCGGGCGATGGACTGAAACCGACGGCTCGGAATGGACGCTTTCCATCCTCAAATTTGGCGGTGGCGTCAAGGGAACCAGCCAATGGGCGCCGATGCACACCCCTGACATTTGCTTCCCCTCTGCGGGCATGCCCCTCAAGGCAACTTACCCCTCGAAAAAAATAACGGTTCCAGGCGGGCAAATGACCTTCAATAGCTGGGAGTTCAAAACGCCAACCGGCCCCGTCTTTGTCTTCTATTGCCGCCACAGCGAAGGCAGCCTCGACATGAGCGACGTCTTCCTTCAGGACATGTTTGGCGTCAGCCGCGCCATCCAAGGCCAGCGCAACCTCGGCCAGCAAACGGTCGAGTTCGCCCTTAGCGGTTACAGCGATTACGAAAAAGCGCTCAACGCCTTTTTGGAAGGCGCCCCGTGGTTTGTCTCCTTGCAAAAGTGAGCCGCAGATGAATGGGAGGGCGCGAACCCTTCCCGCGCCCCCGCGTGCCTGTCCACGAATTTTAAGATAAATCTGGAACTCAGGAACTCAGGAAGATGAAGAAAGGGAACGGCTGCTGGGCTGGTATCCTGTGCCCTTTCAGGGCGGTTATGCATGAGAACCCAAACCGAAAATGCACTATAGCCCGAGCTTGCGGAAGGTCTCGTCGATGTGCCGGAAGTGGATGTCGAGCGAGCAGAACTCCTCGATCTCCGCCGGGGTGAGCTTCTCCATGATCTCGGCTTCCTCCAGCAGGTTCTGCTTCAACGACTGGCTTCCCTGCCATGTTTTCATGGCGGCGCGCTGGACGGCTTCGTAGGCGGTTTTGCGTTCGATACCCCGCTCGGTGAGCTTGAGCAGGATCGTCTGCGAGAAGTAGAGTCCCTTGGTGATCTCCATGTTGCGCTTCATGTTCTCGGGATAAACGATGAGGCGATCCACCAGCTTGGTGGTGATCTGGAGCATGTAATTCAAGAGAATCGTCGAGTCCGGCATGATGACCCGTTCCACGCTGGAGTGGGAGATGTCGCGCTCGTGCCAGAGGGCGACGTTTTCCAAGGCGGCGACGGCGTTGCCGCGCAGGATGCGGGCCAGGCCGCTCAGTTTTTCCCCGGTGATCGGGTTGCGCTTGTGCGGCATGGCGGAGCTCCCTTTTTGGCCCGGCGAGAAGTATTCCTCCACCTCAAGCACTTCGGTGCGCTGCAAGTGGCGGAACTCGGTGGCCCAGCGGTCGATGCTGGAGGCGATCAAGGCGAGCGTCTGCTGGAACTCGGCGTGCCGGTCGCGCTGGACGACCTGCGTGCTCAACGCGGAAGGGATGAGGCCAAGCTTGCGGCAGACCATCTCCTCCACGCGCGGGTCGAGGTGGGCGTGCGTGCCGACGGCCCCGGAGAGCTTGCCCACGCGGATGCGTTCGCGGGTCTGCTTGAGGCGTTCGATGGCGCGGCCAAATTCGTCATACATGAGGGCCATTTTGAGCCCGAAAGTGACCGGCTCCGCGTGGATGCCGTGGGAACGCCCGATCATCGGCGTGAGCTTGTATTCGTGAGCCTTCTTGGCAATGGCGACGCGCAGGGCTTCGAGGTCTTCCAAGAGCATCCCGCAGGCTTCGTTCATCTGCACGGCGAGCGTGGTGTCGAGCACGTCCGAGGAGGTCATCCCCTGGTGAATCCAGCGGGAGGCGGGCCCGACATAGCTGGCGACGTTCTCCAGGAACGCGATGACGTCGTGATTGGTGCGCAGCTCGATCTCCTGGATCTTGGCCAGTTCGAACTGGGCCTTTTGCCGGATAATCTGAGCATCTTCTTTGGGGATCACGCCGATCTCCGCCTGCGCTTCGCAAGCGAGAACCTCGATTTCCAGCCAGATTTCGTATTTGTGCTGCTCGTCCCAGAGGGCGCGCATCTTCGGAAGAGAATAACGGTCAATCACGCCGGGGAGGATAAGGGAGCGGGCGGAACTGGAAAGGAAAAATTTGAGGGAGGATGGAAAAATGGCGCTTCGTGAATTAGCGT
>SESG01004469.1_pt1 | contig 20287 bp, 5 predicted proteins | sample 3171421 | NCBI WGS metagenome assembly SESG01 (sample SAMN10866946, study PRJNA518727) | freshwater metagenome | biome: subpolar coniferous forest; feature: holomictic lake; material: water; isolation source: holomictic Lake 227, 6 m and 8 m depth | place: Canada: near Kenora, Ontario | collected... | reverse complement strand
GGTGCACCGGTAAATACTATAGGGGTTCCTGATACCCCGCCGCTCAATCCAGAGACACTTCCCAATGTAATTGCATTACTTGATATGGTATTAGCAGTTGTTGATAATGTGCTTGGAGCCCATACTAATTGAAACTGCAACGGAATATATGGTTGTATGGTAAATTGTGATTCAAAGTTTTGAACCGTTCTGTCAAATACATATGTATATCCATAATTTTCTGTTGCAACATCATAATTCTTAAATGGGGTTCCAATAACTAAATTGTCACCATAATAGTCAGTAGCAATAGAATATCCAAATTCATCGCCCGATGTGGTTAGACTTAACGCATCGCCGTCAATTATATGTGATGCTTCATAAAAACCAGTCAACACTGATTTACGATAAGCATGTACACTATTGTTATCTACATCAGATATATATAACCAATTCTTATCTCCGGACAATGCAGTAGAGCTGCCCCAATTTGTTACGCCACTCGGTGCTGCTATAGTCTGATATAAATCAACACGGTTAACTAATAATGTTGTTATTAATTGATATATATAAACATTTTTAGAACTAGTTGGTTCTGATACAACAAAGAAATCATCAGTGTACGAAATATTGGCCCCAAATGATGCGCCATGACTAATAGTTTGAGTCAATGGATATGAGTTACTGTTTGGATCGTATTTATAACGATATACTTCTCCTGCATCAGCATCACCAATTAAATACCCCATATCAGTAGTATATGCAACTGCACTACCAAATGATTGGCTGTTTTGATTTAATATTTCTTTATCATACTGATAGTTTAAACTTTTACGGAATACAGCCCAGCTGCCATCATTATTTGTATCTACCCAAACTTTAAGTTTGTTGAATTCGTTGTCCAACAATGGTAGATTTTCAATTTCAGGTGCAGTAGCTACACGTTGATTTTGCATTTTGAAGCCAATACCCAATCCGGTAACATTACGAATGCTTGGATTTAAAGTAAGATTGATAATAACATTGAATGGATCTACAACTGCTGCTACTATATAATAATTATTAATATTAGTATCAAAATTAACAATAGCAAATAATTCATACCGACTTAAGTTATGTGCTTGACTAAATGTTATAGTTACCGTATTATTTAAATTGTTTCTAGCATTAACAATTGAGCCTAAACTTGCAGGGGTAAATACTTTCCACTCAGATAGATAATTCGCTACCCAGGAATAATCACGTACATAAAATTTGTTGATTGGCACTAATGTTCCAACTGAATTAATAGCACTAGACAATCCAGAATAGAAATAGCTAGCCATTTTAACATCATTAAAATTAACATAACCTGCTGTCGGCAACAACGTTGACGGTTGTGTTGGTTCTATTGTAGGCAACACATTAACATCAGAAATTGGACGTCCATAATTTGTAATAGAGTAAATAGGTACTTCTTGTTGTACCCCGTCATTATATACCCCATTAGTTAATCCAACAATGGATGGATTACCTGTTAATTCACTTTGTTTTAATTGAAATTCAACAAAGTTATTATTTAATAAACCACCAAACTCACCTGATTTGATAGCCCAGTTTTCATAAAGGTCGTAATTAATTCCACCTTGTGCTAGTGTTGCACCCTTAAATGCGCTAGCAGCATTTAGTGTACCTTTATCTTTAATCATGTTTTGATAAACATTAATTTGTGTGATATCAGTAAGGTCAGCTAAAGCCATATAATCCCTTGGACGATATCCAATTAATGAAAATGACAACAAATCTGCATCATTTTCTAAGTTAGCGTTGTTTATATCATAGTACAATGTACTTTCATATGAACGTGTTTGACTATTGGGTAGTAATCCTTTTTGTATTTCGTTATAGTCGGTTCTTCTCCAATCACGTTCATCAAACAATTCTTTTGCTTGTACAATTGTTAATGCTGACCAATATTTGTTTTTGTATTTTACGATTGAACCCTTAGAGTATTTTATTTCTTTTGTCCATTCAACAATATTATCTTGATTAAGTATGAAACCATACGCATCCATTGTGCCGTTCCAGTCAGCAGTTTTTGTCCCTCGTACAAATATTCTATTTTGACGTAATCCAGTGATTAAATTATAAATGATATCATTGAATAATGTTACATTATCAAATACAACACCGTGTTCAATATTACTAATATTAAATTGTCCATATGAAATAGCATCACCTTGATTTGACGGAGTAGCACTAAACAGTGTACCATCACGCAATACAGCTAAATCAACCGATTGAATTGGATATAAGTTTTGATTTAATACAAAATTTAATTGTCTTAATGTCAATGGCTGAACTATATAACTGTCTTTATCTATTGTAAATGTATTAGCAGCAGGGTTTAGTGTAGTAATACTTCCTACTTCCCATCCTGTTTGAGACCAATATAAAAATTCTGCAACCATTTGTGACCAGTTAACTGGCACGCCATTTTCTATTTGATCAAATTTAACACCTTGATTTTCTAAATATTTTCCGTAACTTGCTAAGAATTGAGCAACTTCTTGTACTGTATAAAGGGTAGTTCCGTAAGGAACAACAACAACATTGTTAGTATAATTACTTGCAATAGTTACAGCAGCACCTTCAACAACAATTTTTTCAGTTTGCCCGCCATAGCTAGGTGCTAATACTTTAAAATATGCATTAGTTTGTGAATTACCAAATATTTTAAAACATGTTCCACTTAGTGGATCATTGTCTATCGTCGCAATTTGCACTATTACACCACTGTATACAATACGATCAAACGCTTGATTATCATACAATAATACACTATAACTTTGATCAGGAATTAATAATGAACTGTTGTTGCTATTTGCTGAACTTTTTTCAACATAAAACTTTAATAAATTCTTATCACTAAATCCAGCTAAACGATAAACCAAACGAACATCTAAATTAGTTAGTAATGTAGAAATATTTGTAGTAGCATCAACTCCAACTTGTTTTTCAAAATCAACAATCCAATTGATATAACTAGTTGCAGGTGTGCCTGTTCCATAGATTGGAATATCAGCAATAACTAAGTGACTTCTATTGTTAACTAGGTATTGATCAAATTCTTTATTATATTTGTAATTGTCTACATCGACACCTAAATTATAAAACTCTGCAGGTTTAGTCAATGCTAATATACGCATCAAATCAAATGGCCATGAACTGCTTCTACGATAGCTAAATTCTGTTGGGCCCACATCGCCCACTTGCCATTGGTTTCTAAATAGATTTTCGTCATAGTTACCAACAATAGAATTTAATGGAGAAACTATATTACCACTACTATCAACTGGTAATATATCTAACAGTCCTGGGCGAACGTATCTAGGCAAAACTACACCGCGTCCAGTCAACGGATCAATGGTTCCCCAATCTTCACCTGCAGCCAAATCACCCCATAAAACTAAGTTATCACTTGTATATGGTGCAGGACCATACCGTGTCTCCCACCATGCCGGTTGATTAGCATATCCTAACATTTCCCATGGGGTAACATTTGGAGTACTAGTATCATAGTAGAACAAGTACATTCCTCTGAAGTAACCCTGCTCTATAGGTTTGCCATTTATTCTATTTCCGCTATTGGCATAGTTATAGCTATATTGTCCATTTGCTGAATATAATTGTGTTTTATAATCAACTCTATTTTGACCAACCCAGTTTAAAAATGACTCACTATATATTTGTAAAAACTCAGCATATGAATAACCTGTGTTTCTAAAAAAGCCCGGTAATACTTCATATGCTTGAACTGGAATAGTATTACTTAATTTTAAATTATTGTAAACACGAGTTTCATACTCAAGTAATACTTGATCTCTAAAATCATTCAAGGTATTAGTAGCCGGATCGTACTCCCCATACAATTTATTGTATGAACCATCATGCCCTACTATAAAATACGTTGGGATAAAATATGCTGTGTCTAAGGTTACGCTAGGGATAGTTGCGGGATATAACCCCAACTTAGTTGGAGTATTTGGCGCAAAACTTCCGTATGTTTGGTTATATTCATTAATTATAACTTGATCGTTTTGTAATAAATCTTTTGTTACTGTTAATGTAGGTGCATCAGAACTTATGGTGTAGTCAACCCCTTTTACTAATTGTGTTTGTACCCCATTGCGAATCAAATATACCAATACACCATAATAATTTGCAGTAGAATAATCATAAATTCTACTCAATGGATAGATACTAATGTCTAACGAATTTGCAAAACTATAAGTGTTGGTGATATATGGTGCTTTTTGTGGCAACATATCGCTCCAGAAGAATGAATCACCGTCTGTGTGTGCTGCATTCATTTTGTCTAATGCATCATCTAGCATTGCAGAAGCAGTCATGTAATAACTATAATCAGTATTATTAATCGTATCTACTAATAAATTTTTAAATCCAACATATTGTCTACTATTGAACAATATTGAATTAAACAAATTGTGATTTTGTTTGCGTAGAAATGTGCCGGGTAATACTAATGAAGCACTATTTTGAATAATTCTATTGCCCCATGGCACTAAGTTACCCAAATCACGATAGTTGTTAGGGCCAAATATTTCACCTGTTGTGTCGGGATTATTGAAAAATATACTTTGATATTGTCCGCGAATATCACCTATATTAGCTGAAGTAATATCCGTATTGAATGGATTATTATTTAAATTAACAGGAGTTTCGTAGTAAGCAGTTGGACTTACTTCATCACTTAATATTAATATTTGTACAATAGTATCAACTGTAGACACTACTGGAATAGTTATAGTAGTTGAAGTGGCATTTATTGTAACTGCATATGCAGTGGTAGGCAAATAAGTATTATTAACATAAACTTGTACCAATGGCCATTTCGTTGGTAAACTATATACTGCTGGTATATCACAAACAAAGTCGTTGGCTGAAGTTAAAACATTCCAATTAAATTCAAAAATTTGATATTGTATACTTGGTGATACCGCAGTCTGCCATCCCAATTCTCTTACATACGAAATTCTATCAATATAATTAAAGATATAACCAGTATTAACATTTTTGGTTATTGGGGAAGTGCCTGATACATAATTAAAAGTTTGATTATTTAATGTAACATCAAAACTTATATCACCTACATTATCTACTGCGCTATATCTTAATGGAAATCCCAACACAGAATCATTATTACCTGTACCAATGCCATATGCAAACAAGGTACAACCCGTAAATGATGTGCCCAAGTAATACTCAGAATTTCCAAAACTTATACCATTGATGTCAAATACATCAAATCTAGGAGATTGATTAACTTGAGTTTTTTGTTGCCCACGTGCTGTCCAATAAGTACCGTCAAAATAAAGATCCCAATAAGTACCGTCAAAATAAAAATCTTTGCCTTTATTAGTATACCCTCTATATACAGCAGTCTGTTCATCTGACAATACTAAACCATCTGCTGCTTCAGTTAGTGTAATAACCGGAGTAGAAGAGCCGGCTACAACAGAAAAATGCGAAACATATATTTTGTTTCTAACTTCTACGTTAGTATCTTTTGCAAAAACTACTCTTGACCCATCAAACAATCCATAATTAGATAACGGAGTATCGGCTGTTACAACTGATGCAACTGAGGTTGCAGTTATAATTGATTGATCATACCATGTTACAGTAATAACCGTATCCGTTCCAACAGTAGCTACATCGCTAACAAAAGTAATTGCTGGTAATAAATTTGTAGAATCAACTATATATTGTCCTGCTTCAAACAACCCGTATACGTCACTAGTGGGAATCGTAATTGTTGTGCTATATGGATATATACTAGTGGTCATTGTACCAGTATTAGTAGTTAACGAAAGACTTGCTCCTTGCTTTGTTGCTGATATAACAATTTTAGAATCAATTATATCAATGATGTAATATGTAGTACCTAAAACAATTCCACCAAATACGGTTCCACCAAATACTATTGTGTCATTAACATGCAACCCGACAGTACTATTCAATGTAATTTGATTTGATATTGCAGTAGTTGCTGTTGCTGTTCTGGTAGTGATCGCACCGGTGACCGGCGTAATAGTTGCATTATAAGTTGTATAACCTGCAACATCTGGATAATAATTAGGTTCCCCTGCCACTTGACTAAATGCGTCAGTGGTGCGAGTATCCATAAAATCAATTGGAGCTTTTCCGTACGCGCCTGCATCAAATAATCTTAAGTTAGGATAAAATTCAATGATTGGTCTTTTTGCCTTATTATCTAATGTAGCTAATTGTGTAACCAAATCTGGATTATTGTTACGTGCTGCTGATTCTTTAATTACATCAATGTGAAACCATCGATTGCTTCTTGACCAGGCATTTTTATTAATTGCATTTCTAGCAATAGTAATGTAGTCCTGTTCAACAGGAATATTTAAACTTGAATCATAATTACCTACATCAAATGACAAGGTATCATATGGAATATATGTGCCTTCCGAAAATAAACCTGGTGTAACTAAAGTTGTTACTGGTATTAATTCGATGGCAGTTCCAACCCCTTCAACATAGTATTCTACATTGTTGTAACTTTCAGGATATATATCTCCCTGAAACAATACTTTTAATCCATTAGTAAACACTACTCCGTTTGGTGCAGTGTATTGTTTCTTGCCTAAAATTTGTGTTAATATGTTTAATGTATTAGTTATGTTACTATCTACAATTTTTAATATACCAACTTTGTTTGGGTTACTACCATCTTGATAATATAATCTATCTAGTATTGCGCTGTTATAAGGTATAAGCGATATGGTACCAATAGTATTTCTATAAAATTCTCTATTTGCATATTCAATACCAAACATTGGAGTAATTGTTAGATTGTTGGGTATAGGACCTGCAGGAGTTAATTGAATTTGTGGGTTGGATTGGTCACCAAACAACGTGACTGTATAAAAATTTGCATTAACTGTAGTATAGTATCCACCTTCAAAATTATTATCAAATATTGCAGAACCTGGATAATCGATGGATGCATTGTATGTTACCCCACCCTCTTCGTCATATAATGTTTGATCATAGAACTGATCTAGATAACCAATTTCATCTGGTACCCCGGTGTCGTAAAACATTAAGGTGAGCCCATTCAATGCAGTTACACCATCTATACCGCCAATATTATTCACAAAAGCCCCGTTAACTTCACTGAAGGGCAACGTAGATACTACACCAATATTTGGTCCAACTGGAAAATTATATTCATTAAGTGCATCTTTTTGAGGAACAGTAAATGTTACTATACCATTTTCCGCACCATTATTATCAACTCCGTATACATCCCGAGTTTGTACATTATGTTGGGTTAAACTATATCCAGTGACTCCCGGTTCTCCTTGAATCCAAAATTGACTATTTTGATTAACCGTAAATGTATATGTACCACCTCTTAATAATGTTAATGATGGATTAGAACTGGGAGTAGTTAAAGTTTCTGATGATATTAAATATTCATTTGGCAAACTTTGAACTGCATATGCTGCTGCATTATATACAATATCGGTAGCAACAACTACACGTTCTGGTCCAGTTGGCAACCAATAATATTGATTGAAGTTAATAATCTTATCTAAATTAGTAAATGAATCCCATGAATAAAACTGACTGTTAAACAATCTGTTATTGTTATCAGTTAATGCACCTTCTAGTTTTAATGAATCTATAATACCCGGATAGCTAATAAAGTCAGTAGCAGTGGTATCATTTTCTTTTAAGAAAGCGACCCCTGGATCCAATTGATAGTCTGTTCTTACTTTAGTTGGTTCTGTTACATAATAATCATTAGCATTAATACCATATCCAAATTTACTACCAATATAACCCTCTATCTTTTTAGTATTAGGTTCGGCTACTAACTGGTCTAGTGTAGCCTGTAAAAATTGACTATTGGTTGGTGTTTTAAATATCTCTGGTAAGAAATTTAATGTTCTAATTCTTGTTGCCATCTTTAAAATTCTTTATGGTTATATATTACTTATGCTATCTGTAATTCGGCGGGTGTAAGTGCAGCAATAACGATTACATCATTTGCTGTTGCAGCGTTTACGAATATCTCATATGGTAAACATTTGATTTCATATAAATCACCAAACGCCAAATTTGGATCATTTGGAACTAATACGCAAGAACTAACGTATTCTCCTATTTGATTGTGAATATATGCGCTCAATTCACTAAAATAGAATGTGTCTCCAAAATTCCAATTATTAATATTAAAATAATTGTCCATGGATGCTAATACCGCACTACGTATTTCACTATCACTAGCATTTGTGTTAGAATTTTTAATAACTTTAATGGTTCCTCTTAATGCTGTTGCTGCCTTAGAACCAAACAATGGCTTAAACACAACACTATTCAATATAGCACTATCACTTAACATTTTATAATCTTGTATTTTAGGATAACTTTGACTTAATTCATTTATAGTTGGTCTAGTTGGCATAGGAACTGTACCAGTACTATCTTGTATCCAATTTTGATAAGCAGTATAATATGCCTGCGTAACTACATATAAATCAATAATATTTGTTGTTGCAGGGTCAATACGTGTTGTATTGTTACTGTTGTGACGATACTGAAATTGTAATCCTTGACGTCCGGGTTTCATACTATATCTTGATTGAGAAACTAAAGTATAAAACGGAGTAACTATAGTTGGATCTTGCACAGTTAAATAAAATACATTATCAGTATAAGCATAGAATAATGTTCCAACTGGATATTCATATTTGACAACTTCAATTTGTGTTTTAGTTGGATATTGATATACTACAGAGGATGATGCTATTAATTGATAGGTAGATAGATTGATAGCGTCTTGTACTTCTTCAAAGAATGCATAGATACCAATATTGGTATTACCAGTAACATACCCAGTAACTTCATTAAAGAAATCAGGATTTTGTATAATACTTCTGTCATTGGTATCAATACTAGCAACTTCAACTTCAAAATCATTTATATAACCATCTGATTGAACCGTCTGTCCAATGATACTAGCAGCAATTGGTTTGTTCAATGGGTAATTAGAACTTGGTTGAGTATTTGTAGCTAATACATTTACATAATCTTGTAGTATCTTACCAGTAAATGGATCGTAAACTAATTTACCTTGTTCAAACGTAAATCTAGTATCTGCCACACTACCAAAATAGTAAATCAACGAACGATAGGTTACAGTATATCTATTATACCCGGTGCTGTTGAAATTAACAAAATAGTTAGTTGCATTGTATGCTTCAACGCTCCATCTATTTTGTGCAATGGTTAATGAGTTATTAAACACTAATGAAAAATCTTGTTGTAATTCAATACGTGTTAAGCATTCGTTGATTACACTATTAGGCAATGAATTACTGAATGAAGGAATTACAATAGATAATATGGCATTAGTTGGTATATAAGCATTTAGTGTTATTGGTCCTGTGCCATTAGCAAATCCACCTACACCATTATTATATCCGTCACCTACTACATTTAATACAGTAGTCCAAATATATGTGGCATCAGATGGGCCGGCAACACCATTTACTAACCTATTATTAACATCAAAATAATACCCAGACGGTGCTGTAAATTTTAGCATTGCACCTTTTGTTATATACTTTGCATTATATGTTGAGTAAGTTCCTACTGGAATTGGATTTTCGCCGCCGTCGACAATATTGTAAAAATAACCAGTCATGCTATTAGCATTAACTGTTTTTGTTTGCCAATAAGTAGTGCCATCACCCGATGCAGTATTAATATTATATCTTGTATAGTTTTGAAGATAATATTGCAATGATCGATTATCTTGTAATATAGAAGTTAATGTTCCTGTTAAGAAAGTAATGATATCACTAGTACTGTTAACTACTAGTAATGTATTGCCTTCATTATTATTTAAATATACGCCGCCGTCATTTGCAAAACTATTAGTACTAGAATACTTTCCAGTTGGATCTAATAAATCTAAGTTTTTACTTATACCAACACTACTACGATTTATAGCTTTTGATTTGATAATTGAACTATATAAAGTATATGGAAAATTATTATAATCTTCACCATTAACCATACGGTTCTGAGTATAGTAACGACTTGGGGCACGTTGTTTAATATTAGCAAGACTTTCACGCACCTGTGCGTTTGATACTGGTACTTGCAATGCCAATTGAAGTGTTAATGTTTCTGCACGTCCAACTCTACTTACATAATTAATATTAACACTAATACCTTGCATTTGTGTTGGGTCTATGGTATACGTCAATGCATTACCTGCACGAACATATGCTCTAAAATTTCCAACTGGAATCTCACTAAATACCCCGTCACCAAATATATAACTTACCTGGTCATTAAATCTGCTACCAACTGAGAATATTTTCTTAGCAGAATTTTCTGTTTGTAAGTAGGCATTTGCATAAACATTTTCTACTTGTCCCCACAACCCAAATAATCCATTTGTTTGACTTATTTGGTATAACCAGGTATCAGTATTATTAATACCTTGTATATCTATATCAATTGACTGATTAGAGATTTGATTCTGTAAAACAAAGTCAAAGTTTTGTAATTGTCCTTGTTTAAAGTAAAAGAAAAATCCTGTATTTGGACTACCGTAACCTAATTTATCATTACGATATAGCATATTGAATCTATTTGTAGGTGCAGGTGGCAATTCATAAACATAATCTTCACCAACTGTAGTTACGCTACATAATTCAAAATTCATATTCATTCCGTTAACATTATTTGAAAACGGTATAACAGGTAAACTTCCTGCAGGAATTTGTATAGTATATTCGTCTGTTTTGACGCCTAGTATCTGTGCTGAATTGCCCGGAACGCCAACTCTTTGTGTATTAACTAATGCTGCATTAATGATGGTGTTATATTGTTCTAACCAATATGAATTTGCAGGGTCATTCCATAATATTGGAGTATTGCTTAAGTTGAAGCCATTCAAATCCGTAATGTTTTGAGTGGTTCTAATACTTGTAACCTTTAAATATCCCTGAGAAGTTAAATTTCTCTTTGGAGTATAACTTACTAAATTAGCTAATTTGATGACGCTATCTCTACGTTCAGCAGTGTCCATGAAGTTTTCACGGGCATTTAAGTCATTACGGAAGGCAAGACCTTGTCCCATAAATGATATAACATCAAGCAAGGCAATAAATTCTGAACTTTCAATATAATCGTTGAAAGTTTCAGGATAATATATACGCAAGTAATCTATAAAAGTCTTGCGTAATGTTTCGTAATCATAACTTCTAAAGTCGGCCTGTTGGAAGGTTTGATAAATGGCTTTCCAGTCATTTACCCCGAATAATGCTGATTGTCTTGAACTTGTAGCCATAAGTATTCTCTTTTAAGTATTTATCATACCTGAGAACCTGGGTTTTTTAGGGTTATCTCAAAACTGCTTGATTTGTTGAGTTATCAAAGAATACACTCAAATCAAATGCGTTATTGAAGGGTGCAATAGCCATTTCTAATTCAATTAATATTCCGCTCTCTTGCGGATAAGAATTTACAGAATTTAATATCATCCTAGGATCTTGACTAGCAACTCTACGAATTTCACTTTCTAACTGAAATTGTGTGTCTGCTGTGTTTGGTTCGAATACGAATGTCCAAAGTGTGGTTCCATACCCAGGATTTCCTACTTTTTGACCCTGTTGAATGTTCAATGCATTGATAAAATCTTGCACTACCAATGGAGTATCTACTAATTGAAACTTATTGCCAACTACAACGGGAGCAACCATTGATCCTACCCCTCCGCCTGTACCAAAAGGAAGATTAGTAGACCTTGGTTGATTTGCGTTTATTGAACTATAACCGATGTATGTTGGCATATTTTATCCTATAATATATTTAGTAGCCTTACGCAGATTCTGCATAGGCTCGTAGTTTTTCTAGATTTGCCATCATTATTGCTCCACCTTTATCTACTTCTACCATTGCAGCTACTCTTAATCTTTCTCTTTCAGGATCTCCTTCTGGTAAGTTATTCTTAGCCTCTTCATATTTTGCAATGGCCGCAGCGGTGATAGGCTTTTGAGCATTTAATGGAATGTCAAGTTCTGCTTTTAATTTTTCAAATCCTGCTTTTCGATCACTGACTTTATTTGCAGCATCAGTTGCGCTTGCTGCAATAGACCCGGAAAAGTTTGGTAATGCTATTTTTTTATCTCCCAATCCCGCTTTAATTGAAGCCTCTACTTCACTTCTATCTACTGTTCCTAACCCAATACTTGGCATTTTAATTGGATCGGCGCCTGCTATATTAAGTGAATTAATACTTGATGCTAGTTGTGCCCCAAGTCCCGGTGGCAATCCTGCACTGGCAAGAGAAGATAGTTTATCTTTTCCTGCAGCCAATGCTCCTACCAATGCTCCCGGGCCGCCGGCTACTTTGCCTAATAAATCTCCGGCTGCTGTGGATGCACCTGCGGTTAACGATGTAAGTGTGCTGTTTAGTGCGTCAGCAGGGTTTATACCAGTTTGTGCGGCGGTTGATAATGTTTTTGCCATATCTCCGATACCTGATACGCCCGGCACCATACTTGCAACAGAAGAAGCAGCAGAATTTGTTAATGATGCTATTGCATTTTGCCCGCCGGATAAATTGCTTACTCCACTTGCGATAGAGGCTGCGCTGCCTAATCCAGCTACAACAGTGGCGGCGCCTGCTGTTAAATTACTAACACCACCTGCTATACCTGCTGCTCCGGCAATAGTACTTGCAGCACCAGTTGTTAGATTGCCTACTACTCCGGCTGCACCGGTGACTGCATTAGCTGCTGATCCTGCTGCTCCTGCAACTGCACTACCTATATCGCCAGTTAAAGACGCTGCTCCAGCCGCAATAGTTCCAGTTAAATTACTAACTCCTTTGGCAGCGTCAGCTATGCCGCCTAATCCAGAGGCTCCTGCAGCAAATGACGCTGCATTTTTTTCTGCAATAGATGCTAGATTTTGAGGTACTCCTGGTGCAAAATCTTTAAATGATCCTGTAATTGCAGAGAATGCTGAGCCGGCTATGCCTTTTGCTTTATCAAGTAGACTTGCTGCACCGTCTGCCGCTTTACCTAGCATACCTTCTACCCCAGTAGCTATAGAATTTAACCCGCCGGTTATATTTGTTGTTAAATTTGTTGCAAGACTACCAGCGGACATTGCACCCGAAACTGCATCACCGACTGATGAAGCTAATTTAGTTGCATCACCAACTGCTCCGCCGGCTGCGTTTTTAATAAAGTCAGCAGTTTGTCCAACACCCACGGATGCTGCGGCTGATACCATTCCAGCAACACTTCCTGCTGCTTCACTGCCTGTCATTGCTCCTATGTTTGTTAATGCGGTCTGTGCTCCTTGTATATTAACTTTAGTAGCATCAACCTGTGCAGACATATTATTAGTAAATGCTGCTAAATTTTCTGCTCCCGGCGTGCCTTTAAATAAATTCTGTGTCATTGCTGCGGTTACATTAGAACCATTCTGAACTAATCCTGTAACTAAGTCGGCTGCGCCTGGCTTCAATACAGCCGCTTCCATTTGTTGCGGGGTCATAGCAAGTGATCCAACTGCTGCGTTAACTTTTCCTGCTGCATCAGTTATAACACTAGTTCCAGTGTTTACTGCCTCCGCTGCGGCGCCTGCTGCTTGGCTTGCTGCTGCGCCTACTAATCCCGCTGTAGTTCCTGCTGTTAATGCGCTGCTTGCTGCCCCTGCACCCGGTACAGTTGTCAAAGTTGCAGTACTTACTGGGTTTGCTGGAGCAGTTGTTGATGCAGCCTGATTTGCTGCCGCCGCTGCTGCCGCGGGTGCCGCCGGCAATCCTGCACTAGCACTAGTTGTTACCTTAACATCAACTCCTTGACCTGCGCTTGCCCATGGTGCATGAGCCGGGGCACGACTAACAATTGATAATAAATATCCCGGTGCTGCTGCATATCCCTTAGTCTTATCACCCAATGTATCTGTATGTGCAACTTGAGGGATCAACGAGACTTCAGCAGGAGGATTTGAGGTAGAACCTGTATTCAAGTTAATTATACTGCCATTAACATACATTGTGCCACCACTAGCATAAGAACCTTCACCGCCTGCGCCCATACTCATTGCACCATTGACTTTAACAGTATATTTTCCCATAGTATAACCACTATAGTTTTTTCCAACTCTTACATCATAATTGCTAACTGTGTTTATTTTAATATTATCGGCTGCAATGTTTAAATCTTTTTTAGCATTGATATTGATATTATTGTCGGCATGTAAATTTAAATCTCCCTGTGTTCTAATATTTACACTATTGGTAGAGTACATATCAATCGTACCCTCTTTACCTAATTCTATATAACTTTGACCATTACTGTGAATGATGAATAATGTTTGTCCATCATCACTCATTAATATTTGATGACCAAGTGATGTTCTAAGTCTAATGAATTGATCTTTCCCAACCACATCACCGTCATCCATTACTAGTGTATGACCAGCGCGCCGCGCTACAACTTTTAATGCGTCTGTGTTATCTGATCCTTTTTGTGTGAGAATTGTTTCGTCTGTGAATCCACCTTGATATATAGGTCTTCCGGGTGTACTTACTCCCCATCCAACCCGTGACGGTGATTCACGTAATGCACTACTAGATACCGGTCCACGAACCGGGTCTCTAAGTAATCCTTGTTGAAAATATATAGATGCAGAATAACTATGTACTGGCTTTGGTGCATCTAAAAATCCTGCACTATCTCTAATTGATTTATTATTAGTATTTAAATTAGTGACGGGCAATTGTGTAGCACCGCCGTAACTTTTTGCCTCGCCACCATTGAATATTACTGGACTAGTTTTTGTGTTAGTGCCAATAGCCGGAACCATTTGTAATAATTCTGCATTCATAATACTACCAATGTAGTATCCATAATTTACATCACCATTGATGAATATACAAACTACGGTGCTACCAATGTCGGGTGGACTAAACCACATACCATATGAACTTGGGTTTTGTGAATAGCTACCATAATCTTTTTCACCATTGGAACCGCTCGGTCTAGTGCTACCAAAGAATGGGCTCATGTAGCCCACTGTTGTCCAATTTTTACTATCATCTGGATTGCGAGCACCAAAATCAGCAATATACACCTCGATCCTACCACTATGATTAGGATCAATATTGTTTTTTACAACACCAATGATGGGGCTATTACGTACAACACCTCCGCCGCTGTCGTTCTTAAAGTTTTTTACTTGTCCACTTGGTTTAAAATTATCGGTTGCCATATATTTAAATTATTTATTATCCATTAGGGGCCTGATTCGCCGTCTGCAACAGGCCCAGATTTGGTGAGTATTGTTATATTTTGATTTTGTTCCATTCTTTGCATTGGATCCATTACGTTGTTGATACTTCCCACGGAGTTAAGTGATGACAATTGTGCTCTTTGTGCCGGATCCAAAAATGAAGTAGGCGACAATGATGTAATAGGAGTTAATGGTGACACCGCCGTTCCGTCTGGTATAGTAGGAACACTTGCATTAGAACTTCTATTTAATCTATTTGTCTCAGCCTGTGATTCATTTGGTCCGGCTCCTGCGGCTAATGTTGCATTTTTTCCAGCCAATCTATCCGTTTCGGCTCTAGACTCATTTGAACTTGTTGGATTAGCAGTAGCCTTTGCGCTATCAAACTGTGCCATTACACCAGTCAAATCTTGTTCAAACTTTCCTTTACTAAATCTGCTAGACACTTCCGTAAGCATAAAAGCAAGCCCTTGAATTTTATCTTTTACTGAATCAGGGTACTTCCAAAATCTTATTTTTTCATTAATATTCATTAATCCGGTTTTCATGTTATAATCATTTGGCTCGTCAAAATCAATTTCTATAAAAACTTGTCCACCATTTGGATTTATAGTAAAGCCATCTTTACCATTAAATTTACTATACACCGTAGCACTACTTGATGTTGATGTCTCCATTAAATAGTCTGGATCTCCCAAAATTGTTATTTTAGCGGATGCCGCAGCCACAGGATCAATTAAATTTCTAATATAATTATTTTGTGGCTCTATTGATTGATTTTCTCCACCTTGCTTAATTGCACCACTTGGCTGTGCTTTAGTAGCCACATCTGCGCCGCCGCCTTGAGACGCCGGAGTCCCATTGGGATTTAGTGTAGTAACAAAATAAGTATTATCCATCGTTTGTTCATACTTTATAATTTCACTATTCTGTCCGGTATACCAATATTGATAACGTTTATGCGGTCCATAGTATGGACTAGTATTTTTAATATATGTACTCAAAACCATTGGGGTATCATATATTTCAAAGATATATGTTGTTTTATATGCGAAGTCACCTACTTTAGTATCCCATCCCAAAATTTCTACCTGTGCGCTAACGTTATACCATACCATTGTTTTAGCTTGCTCATTGGGTTTCAAGTTAAGTTCTTCAGTTTCCATATTAAGCAATGTCATTCCATCTGTCATAAAAGTACTTTGTGTAATGATAGTATTAATTGCTTGTAAAATCATTGTTCCACCTTGAACTTGAACTATTCTAGAATCAGGGTTGGGGACGCCGGGCTTTGTAGAGTTAGCGTCATTTGATTTACCTGTATCAGTTACATTAGGATCTCTGCCCCATCTTAATTTGTTTAAATCATTTGGAGTAACCATATCTGAATTTTTAATATAGCTTTCAGCATCTCCTATAAATTTTATATCCCATTGATTTGCCAAATCAATTGTGTTAGAACGAACTAAACTTTCTTCAAAGGCATTTAATGCAGTAATTAATCCCAATGTATTTCCTGAATTTGGCGGTACTGATTTATTTGCCAATCTATTTGTTTTAGCTTGATTTTGATTACTATCTGGTTTTAATGTTGTTCCTCCCATTAATGCATCATATACTGTTTTACCTATTACAGCAAGCGAATGAGGCACTACTCCTCGTTTAGTCTTAAACGGCGAACTAGGAATATTTGCTGCTTGAACAGCGTAAACTACATTTCTACCATCTATTTTCCAACTAAGTTTAGTGATATAGATATCATAATATCGTTGATATAATCCAAACGAATTTGCGGTAGGGTCTCCTTCAGCGCCAGGAATATCTTTTGAATTTATTAATTTACCGTCTGCGTCATATCCTAAAAATTGAACACCTAATATAAAAAATTGTTTTGAAGGATTTTGTAAGTCTTTATATCCTGCTGTTTTACAAACAGTAGCTAATTGTTCTGCTGCTGTTTGTAGTTGTGTTAAAAATGAAAATCCATATGGTTCTGTTATAGAAAAACTTAAAGAAGTGTTATTAGTATTTGTTAAAGTAGCTTTTGCATTGATAGCTTGAGTAATTTTTAAATCATCTATGTAAAGATCATTATCCATTGTTGGTGCTCTTTTTTGACCGGGGCCGACTCCGCCGCTTTGAGCAACTACATATACTCCTCCACCCAATAGTTTTTTAGAAGACGATGCCGGTGGGCTTCCGGGCGAAGCCGTTGGTGAACTATTGCTGGTTGTTACATTTGCTGCATCTCTTTGATTAACAGCATCTAATGCATTTTGAAAAGCATTTATATCTTTTTTACCAGACAAAACAAATGCATTATATGCATCTGGCGTTATCATATAAAGTGTTATTTGATATGTATAACTACTAAAATTTCCTAAAGGATTTTTACGTAATCTAGGGCCTGATTTAGATGGGTCTTTTCCGGGTAATTTTTTACCAGTTACTGTAACCGTTGGTAACGTTGTGGCATCTCCCGAGGCAGTTGAACTAGTTGGGGTGTTAGAGTTTGCTTCAGTGGGACCACCTTTATCATCTTGAGCACCACCCTCAGCAGTATATTGTTTATTTTGTTGGTCAGTTTGTTCTGGAGTTTTAGCAGCGTTATCTTCTACTTCTTTGTTTTTGTCATCTACCGCGGCTTGTGCTTCTGCTTTTTTTGTATCTCTGGTTGCAGTATATGCTGCGGCTTTTTCGGTAGAGATGTTGTTACGTGTACTAACATCATTAAATATTTTTTGTCCGGCATTTTTTTCATCTGCAGGCAACCCGTTAATTATAGTTTGCATCTCATCAAACGCCGGCTTTACTATGCCTACATACGTGTCTCTAGCTGCCTTATATTCTGCTTGTATAGCAGCAATTTGTTCTAATGCCGTCGGATCTTTTGGATCCACTGCATTTATTTTTTCTGTTACTGCTTGAACCGTTATCTGAAAGGTAGCAATGGCTGCATCTATTTTATCTGCTATTTGTTGTAAACTGTCTAATGCCGCTGACATTTTATATTCCCAATACTGTTGATAACAAATCTGCCTTAGGCAAATATATTCCTACACCAGCAACAAAATCAAAATAAGGATCTTTTAATCTATTTGGATTTCTTTGTGCGAATACCCACCACAATCTACTATCACTATATAAATCATATGCTAATAAGTCTGGACGATATTCATAAACAGTTGTTATTTCCCAATAGATGTCAGAAGGCACCATTGGAATTGGACGATTTATCATCACATCCAAAAAATTATCATTATATATGTTTGTGTTATAATACGGGCTAGTTGCTGTGTACATAGTTGCCATTACCAAAATCCTCCTGATTGTCGTTGCGACCCTCTTAATAACTTACCGGTTGCATATTCTTTCAAACTAAAGTTATTGCTTACATCATTTCTAGATACAATTGGGTATGCTTGTATTGTTATTGACATTTTTGTAGGTACATACGTTACCGCACTTTTATCTAGGTTTGCATCGTTTGTAAATTTTGGTGGAGCAGCCAAAGCACCTGTTTGTAATTTAGACCCGGCCATTCGTTGCGCCATTAAATTTTCACCTGGCTTACCTTTAGGTTGACCTGACCCTGTATTCACGCCAGGTCTACTAGCTGTATCCATGGCACGAATATAATCTACATCAGTTGGGAGTGTGTAAGTAAAATTGCTAATTACTAGAGGATGCCAGTCAAATTGAAATGCACCTAATCCACTCAAATAACATAATGGGGGAGGAACTCCGTTTCTAGGATTCTGATCTTTGCCATAAAACATTTTAGTAACTGATCTAAAGAAATGTATTACTGCCAACAAGTACTGTGCCTCTGCGGTGTCTTGTGCGGTGAAGTCAGCAGTTATACTGATATTGTCAACATTACTATTTTTATATGAGAAAAATTTATAGTTGCTATGCGTTATATCAGTTGAATCGTATCCGGCAGTATATGCCACCGATATTGCCGGCGTATATGGAAAGATAACTCCGTCGGTTGCTTGTAATGGGTTAAGTATACCGGCGGCACCTTGACCAACTTTATACAAATAATCAGCGCCAGGTGCTAAACTTAATCGTACACGCCAATCTTCTTGTGCCTTAAACTTTTGAGCGGTTTGTTCGGTCTGTCCAGCTTGTGCATTACGTAATGCTAATCTATTAGATTCTGCACCACTTTGATTTGGATTTTCTGATTGAACTTGATCTACTGGATTTGGTGGATATGCAGATAATTCATCTACTACATCTTTTTGATCTACTGGGTTATCTGGATATGCAGATAGTTCATCTACTTCTGTTGCCGGAACATCGGCATTTTCTACATTTTCTTTTGATGCAGCTATAGCAGCAGCAACTTCTTCATCAGTCGCCGGCGGATCAAAGTTTTCAATATAGGTATTATTTGTTATCTGTTGATCTATACCATCAAATTCATCAGTTGGCGGAGGATCAAAGTTTTCAACATAGTTATTTGGATCAGCCGTGTTAATTGGATAAGCAGATTCTTCATCTATAGTTGAGCCAGGTGTTGCATTTTGTATTTGAATGTCAGCAGCAGTATTTGCTCTAACTAATCTATTTGTTTCAGCATCTGTCTCATCAACTGGAGGCGCTTTATAATTTTCAACATTTTCTCTAGCTTGCGCTCTTTGTGCAGGATCTTGCACATTGCTAATAGATTTTGCTTGAGTCGCTGCTACCTGATCTGCTATCTGCGCTCTTTGTGCTGGATCTTGCACATTATTAATTGAGCCAGGAGTAGGACTTTCAATATTATAACTTGCAGCATCCTCATGCGGATTTACTTTTGTTTCACGCGGTGTGAAATTTTCAACATAGTTATTTGGGTCTTGCGGCAAGTATGCAGATTCTTCATCTACCGTTGACGCTGGAGTTGAATTTTTTACTTGTATGTCAGCAGCAGTATTTGCTCTGACTAATC
>SESG01000544.1_pt1 | contig 20327 bp, 11 predicted proteins | sample 3171421 | NCBI WGS metagenome assembly SESG01 (sample SAMN10866946, study PRJNA518727) | freshwater metagenome | biome: subpolar coniferous forest; feature: holomictic lake; material: water; isolation source: holomictic Lake 227, 6 m and 8 m depth | place: Canada: near Kenora, Ontario | collected... | reverse complement strand
GCTGCTATTCTCTCCCGCTCCGTTCGCGGAGTGTTTCCGGACGCAGCGTCATTTAAGGATACAAGCTTGCGGGGTACAAACAGGACTGATTTATGAAACGACAATATCAACCATCGAAGATGCGCCGGAAACGGCAGCACGGATTTCTGGCCCGCAATTCGAGCAAGAGCGGGCGCGGCGTGCTGGCGAATCGCCGGCGCGTCGGACGCAAGCGTTTAACCCCGGTATAAAAGGCGGGCCAATGGCCGCCACGGTGACACAGCGCTTGCAGTTTGGTCGCGCGGCGCGCATCAAGCAGGGGCGGGATTTCGCTCGCGTGCGACGGGCTGGAGAACGGCTGGTCGTCGGCTGCCTGATTGCCAACTGGCAAAGGTTGCCGGCGGGCTCCGCCTCGCACCTGGGCGTCATTACTGCGGGCCGAATCGGTGGCGCGGTGGTGCGCAATCGCGCACGGCGGCTCATGCGGGAGTCATTTCGCCTCCATCAACACGAACTGGTCACCCCCGTGGACCTAGTCCTCGTGGCGCGCGCATCTATCGTCGGGAAAGGGTTTGCCGGAGTGGAATCGGATTACCTGACCACGCTCCGCAAGGCAAAATTGTTGAAGCCAGCCGGCGGGGGAGTCCAGTGAACGCCGCTCAGCGCATGCTGGTCCTTGGTGTACTCGCTTATCGCTGGGTGGTTTCCCCGGCCAAGACGTTTATCTTTGGGCCGCTGGGACGTTGCCGGTTCACGCCGAGCTGTTCGGAATACGCGTTGGCAGCCCTGCGTCGCCACGGCGCGTTGTCCGGAAGCTGGCTGGCATTGAAACGAATTGGCCGTTGTCACCCATGGGGCGGCTGCGGCCATGACCCTGTGCCGGCCGAAAAGTCTAAAGTTCAAAGTGTAGAGTCTAAAGTCCGGGGCGGCGCCTCGGCAGTCTCGTCCCGTCTCCCGTCGCTTATCCCTTCGCTCCGGCCTCATTCGCAAGGGCGCTAATCAGCATGGATCGCAAATCAATCATTGCTCTCGTTGTCTGTTTCATCGTGCTGATGCTCTGGTATCCGCTGGTGGTCAACAAGCTCTACCCATCCAAGCCGTTGCCGCCCGGCGCCACTAACGCGCCCGCGGCAGCTTTGCCTCCAGCCGAACGTAGCGCGACTCCCTCCGTAGCGCCGCCCGTCTTCGAGGAAGCGGTCGCCACGCCCAAACCCATCGTAAGCGCCAACGTCCCCGAAGAGTTGCTGGAAGTTGCCAACGACAATGCGCATTACACCTTCACCTCGCATGGCGGCGGCTTGAAACGCGTCGATTTGCTCCATTATCCGGAAACGGTGTCCACGCGCCGTGAAAAGAAGACTTTGGCCAATGAGGTGGCCACCTTGAATGCGTTCACCCCCGCGCCGACGTTGGCGCTGCTCGACGGGGAGGCCGTGCAAGGCGATGGGGTTTTCAAATTGTCCAAGATAGCCAACGGAGTGCGCGCAGAGAAGACCCTCGCTAACGGACTGACCATTGTGAAGGAGTTCCAGCTCAGCTCGAACTATCTCGTGACCGCAAACGTCCGGCTGGAGAACCGCTCGGCGCAGCCGCTGGCGCTGCCCGCCCAGGAATGGATGGTAGGCACGGCGGCGCCGATTGGCCCGCTCGACAAAGGCCTGGCGGTGGGGGTGCTTTGGTATAACGGCGCGAAGACCGAAGATCTGGGCGGCTCGACTTATTTTTCAGGCGGCTGCCGCCAAGCCACTCCGCCACTTGAGTATCGCGGCGGCGCCAGCAACGTGGTCTGGGTGGCGACCCACAACCAGTTCTTTATGCTCGCCGCAATGCCGCAGCATCCGGCCCAGGGACTGGTCATCCGCAGGCTCGTTCTGCCTCGCCCCACCGGCGAGGAGGCGCAGTTGGTGGCCACCAACGCGGCGCCACCGCAAGGCTACGCTGCGGCGATGATTTATCCCGCCCTGACGTTGGCACCGAAGCAGGTCTTTGAGCGCCAGATCACTCTGTACGCCGGCCCGAAGGAATATCAAACCCTGGCGCACATTGGCAGCCAGTTCAACAACAACCTGGATCTGGTGATGAACTTTGGCTGGGCCGGTTTTGTTTCCAAAGCGCTTTTGCTGGGAATGAATTGGCTGCACCACACGCTGAGGTTTTCCTACGGCTGGGCCATCATTGCCATCACGATTATCATCAAGGCTGTCTTCTGGCCGCTGACGCAAGCCAGCACCCGTTCGATGAAGCGGCTGCAGGCTCTGCAGCCGCAGATGAACGCCATCAAGGAGAAATACAAAGATGACCCCGCGAAGATGAACAAGAAGACCATGGAGTTCATGCGCGAAAACAAGGTCAGCCCGCTGGGCGGCTGCCTGCCGATGCTCCTGCAAATCCCGGTCTTCTTCGGCTTCTTCTCAATGATCCAAAGTGCCATCGAGTTGCGCGGCGCACCCTTCCTGTGGATCGGCGATTTGTCCCAGGCTGACACGCTGTTCGTGATTCCCGCACTGGGATTCATCCCGTTCTTCGGCATTCCCGGGGTCGGCTTGCCCTTTAATCTCCTGCCGCTGATGATGGGGGCGACGATGCTTTGGCAGGCGCATCTGACGCCACCCTCGCCCGGCATGGACCCGGCCCAGCAGAAGATCATGCGCTACATGCCGCTGATGTTCCTGGCGTTCCTCTACAACTACTCGGCAGGACTGACCCTCTACTGGACCGTGCAGAACCTCTTGAGCATTTTGCAGACGAAGTTGACCCGCACCGCCCCGGAAACCGCGGGCCCGGCCAAGTCTTCGGTATTGACGTCGCCTCAGAAAAAGAGGAAATAGGAGGTCTATTGAACCGATGATTTGCAGCTCATGATTATCAGCTCTCAACTATCAACCATCAACTATCCACTGCGCCATGCCTGCTGAACCTCAAGTCACACTGCAAAGAATTCTGGAACTCCTCGGTTTCCCCGCCACGGTCGAAGAGCATCGCCTGGAAGAGGGCATCCTGCTCGATGTGAAAACCGAAGATTCGGGCCGCCTCATCGGGCGCCAGGGCCAGACCCTGGCCGACCTCCAGTACATCACCAACCGGATCCTCTTTCAGCAGGACCCGTCCGTGCCCAAAGTGACGGTGGATGTCAGCGGGTACCGCGCCCAGGCGCGCGAAGCGCTCGTCAAGAAGGCCAAGGAAGCCGCGGAGAAAGTCCGGCGCTGGGGCGACGTAGTGGAGTTGGAACCTCTCAGCGCGTTCGACCGCCGGATTATTCACCAGGCCCTCAAAGACGACCCCGGCATTGAGACCCACAGCGTCGAGGTCGAAGGCACGGAAAAGAAAGCCATCCTGCTCCGCCCAAAGCACTGACGGAGACAGGAGCCGCGCGTTCATTGACTGCAGTCGGGTTGGTGACCGGGGGCAAAACTGAACCGCCCAGGAGAATAAAGACCTCAGTCAGGCTGGTCATCAGGGGGGAGTCTTGAGGCGAGCACCCTGGGTCCGACCATGGTCGGTTTGCTCGTCATAGGCGACCTCTTGGGCCCTGAAATCTTGAACTGTTTTCTCGCAGACCTCATCAATCCGGGCTTTTAGCTCCTTGGCGTCAGGCGCCCGCCAATCTCTGGAGTTCACCAAGTGCGCCATTTCTTTAGCCGCGGCAATCCCAAGGCCAGCATGTCCACTCTCGTGGAGTCGGAGAGCCCCCACGTAACGGTTCCATTCTGCTTGCAGCGCCTTGTCCGCACGTTGTGAGTCAATCCATTGGGGAAGGGTGAATTGAACCACTACCCGGATCTTTAACGATCGCAGAACGCACTCGTCGGGCTTGCGTTGGTATTCATAGTACCAGTGTATGCGACAAGCGGTGGCAGCGTGATTGGTCGATGGCTGGTGGCTCCTTATCGACGCCAGCAGCGCCCAGGCGTTAGTTCCGCGCACTTGGTAATAGTCGGTGCGGAACACGTTCGGAATCTGCACCGCCGTCCCACGTTGTGATGCGGCGTTGCGACCTGGCGCGGGTTGAGCGGCAAGTTCCAATGCGGCGAGTATGCTGGACGCGACAATCAGGCGGGCGCCGAAACTCTTGCTCATAGCGAACATGTGAGAACAAAGCTTATCACAAATCCGACGCGGATCCCAATTCGTTTTGGAATCATCGGGAGCAGGCCAGCGTGCATGATCTGGACGCTACGATCCTGAGTATTGAACCCCAAATTGATTGTTGAGCACACCAAAGCTGCCATCGCCAGTCCGCAGTTGTAGGTTCCACAGGATCGCCGGACGACTGCCAAACGTGGATCCCAGTCCGTCGTTGCGGGCAAGCAATAATCGGTCGCTTTGGCCAGCCCAAGCCCTGATAGCCGCGGCGGATACCGAGGTGAAGGGGATTGTTGTGGCATTGCCCCGTGTTTTTGAACCCTACCCTGCAGTCGTAAGACATCAAGTTGGCGCAACCGCTGAACAGAACTGCCGTGAGAACTCCTGCTGGCACGAACGCCCACCGGGGCACGAGTCAGGGAGGGTCGGGGAGAGGGGATTGTTACTGCCTGGCGCCCTCCTGACCTCTCCTCAAGGGAGAGCAGGGGGAGGGGGAACGGGGGCCAAGAACACGAAGCGCCTGAGCATGAAACCGTGCTCGAAGCTTTGCCCGCAGAGCCGCGTCGCATTGAGCCACTCCCCGCTTAAACTTCCGGCTTTGCCGGCGGTTGCTGACTGGGTGTGCGACAGGTATGGCGGGGCTAAGCCGCCCGGCCTCGCGCCATGACCTCTCCGACCACGGCGATCGCGACGCGAATGTCCTCCGCCGAGACCATGAGGTTCGTCACGGCCCGGATGGTATCGCGCGCCACGGCCAGCACCAGGACGCCCCGCGTCTGCAACTTCTCCGCCAGCTCCTGTGCCGGCAGGGTCAGCGCGCGAAACCGGACCATGTTGGTATCCACTTCCGTCACAAGCGCTTCCAGCCCGTCGATTAACGCCAGCCCAGTCGCCAGCGCTTTCGCATTGGCGTGGTCCTCCGCGAGCCGCGCACGATGATGCCGCAGCGCGAAGAGCGCCCCTGCGGCGATGATGCCTGACTGGCGCATCCCGCCACCGAACATTTTGCGGAACCGCCTGGCCCGTTGCATGAGCGCTCGTGAGCCCGCCAGTACGGACCCAACGGGCGCCCCAAGCCCCTTTGAGAAACAGACGCTGACGGTATCGAACGGCGCGGCATACTCGCGCTCCAGGATCCCGGTCGCCACCGACGCGTTCCACAGCCGCGCCCCGTCCAGGTGGAGTCGCAAGTCGTGTTGACGGGCGGCGGCCGCCACTTCCTGTATTCGCTCAAGCGGCCAGATCTTGCCGCCCCCGCGGTTGTGCGTGTTCTCGATGCAGACCAACCGCGTGGGCGCGAAGTGCTGGTCCGCCGGGCGCAAAGCCGCCTCGACGTCAGCCACCGTGAAAATGCCGCGCTCGCCATTCAGGCAACGGCACATCACCCCGCTCAGCATCGCCGGCCCGCCGCTTTCGTAGTAGTAAATGTGGGCCTGTCCCTCCACCAGAATCTCGTCTCCGGGCTCGGTCTGAACCCGCAGTGCCAACTGGTTCGCCATCGTTCCTGACGGCGTGAAGAGGGCGGCTTCCTTTCCAAGAATGGCGGCCGTTTCGGCTTCCAACTCCTTGACGGTGGGATCGTCGCCAAAAACATCATCCCCCACCTCAGCCCGCGCCATCGCCTCGCGCATGGCGGGTGTAGGTTGCGTGACCGTGTCGCTCCGTAAGTCAATCATGCGTCGAGTGTGGGGTTTACCAGATTTTGGCACGCAACTCCGGCGCCCGCCACATGGGGGTTCCAGCCTTGATGCCGAACGCGTCATAAAACTCCGGCAGATTGACGTGCGGACCGATGGCCCGGAATTGACCCGGACTGTGCGGGTCCACGGTCACCAGTCGGCGCATTTCGGCTTCCCGGCAGTTGGTGCGCCAAACCTGGGAGAGCGACAGGAAAAACCGCTGCTCAGGCGTAAGGCCGTCGATCTTCTTGCGCTTCGCGGGGTCCTTGGCCAGCGCGCGTTGCAGTGCCTCATAGGCAATGCTGGTGCCGCCCAGGTCGGCGATGTTCTCGCCCAGCGTAAGCTGGCCGTTGACGTGCAGGCCGGGCAAGGGCTCGTAGGCATTGTATTGCTCGACGACTTTCTGCGCGCGGGCTTCGAAGGCCTTGGCGTCCGCTTCGGTCCACCAATCATTGAGGTTGCCATCGGCGTCGTATTTGCGGCCCTGGTCGTCGTAGCCGTGGGTGATCTCGTGGCCGATGACCACGCCGATGGCGCCGTAGTTGACCGCGTCGTCCAGCTCCACATCGAAGAACGGGGGCTGAAGGATGCCGGCAGGGAACACAATCTCATTCTGCGGCGGACTGAAGTAGGCGTTGACGGTCTCCGGCGTCATGTGCCACTCGGTGCGGTCAATGGGCTGGCCAACGCGCGCAAGGTGACGTTTCGACTCGCAGACGTTGGCGCGCTGAACATTGCCCAGAAGGTCGTCCGGGCGGACTGCCACCTTCGAGTAGTCGCGGTATTTCTCCGGGTGCCCGATCTTTTCCGTGAAGCGGGCGAACTTGGTCAGAGCCTTGGCGCGGGTGGCCTCGGTCATCCAGTCGAGTCGTTGCAGCCGGTCGCGCACAACGGCCTCGATATTCCGGACCAGCTCCCGCATGCGATCGCGGGCGGCCGGGGGGAAATGTTTCTCAACAAAAAGCTGGCCGAGGGCCTCGCCAATCTCTCCGTCAATGATCTTGGCGGCGCGCTGCCAGCGGGGCTCCGGTTGCTGCTGCTCGCGCAGGACCTTGCCGTAGAAGGCGAAGGACTCGTCCTCCGCGGCCGCATGCAGGTACGAAGCATTGGCTCGCAGCAGGTGCCAGCGCAGATACGCCTGCCAGTCCGACAGCGGACGCTCCGTGAACAACACTCGCAACGCGCGAAAGAACTCCGGCTGGCGGACAATGAGGTCCGGCAGGTTCCCCAGGCCTGAGGCGACCAGGTACGCTTTGGCCGGCCCCTCCGGATTATCGCGAACGAGATCGGCCACGGTGAACTTATGGTAATTGGCAATGGGATCGCGCAGCGCAACGCGGGATTTGCTGGCTTGAGCCAGCGCTGTCTCCAGCTCGAGGACGGTGGCGGCGTCGGCTTTGGCCGCGGCCGGCTCCTCGCCCAGCAGCGTCAGCATCCGGGCGACATGCGCCTGGTAGGCCTCGCGCTGTTTGGCGAAACGCTCCGTCAGATAATAATCTCGGTCTGGCAAGCTCAGGCCGCCCTGGCTGAGATAGAAGGCATAGACGGTGCTGTTCTTCGCATCCGGCGATACCGAGCGCCCGAAGCAGGCGCCGATGCCGCGCTCATGGAACTCGGCCAGCAGACGCGTCAGGTCTTCGATGGATGTCAGGTTTGCGATACGCTTCAAATCCGCTTGCAGGGGTTTGAATCCGAGCTGTTCCAGGCGATTGGTATCCATCGCCGAGCGGAAGAAGTCGGCGACCTTCTGAACCGGGGTATTGATCTCCGGCTTGTCGGCGAGGGTGGTATCGAGAATGGCGTGGATGAGCAACCAATTCCGCTCCTGCAACTCCTGGAATCCGCCCCAGCGGGACTTGTCCGCCGGCACCGGATTGTTCTTCAGCCAGGCGCCGTCGGCATAGTGATAAAAGTCCGTGGCGGGTGCCACAGACTTGTCCATGTAGTCGATGGAAAACCGTGGGACCCGGGGCGGTTGGTCGGTGGCATCGGCCATCACCGTGCTGGTGAGGGAGGCAGCAATACCAGTGGCAACTAGGGAATCAAGCAAGCAAACTAATTTCTTCATCTAAGTGCTCCGAATCGGAGCCTGACAAGATGGTTCGGCGACGGGTGAGGGTCAAGCTGAACCCGGAACTCCATTTGAGCACGCCCCGCGCTCAAACCGGAAGCAGCCTGCCATTGCCTCCACGGCAGGAGCGCAGCCTTCAGGCTGCAGCAGCGTGAGAAGTGGGACGGGTGCCGATATCTACACCCGCCACAGCCCTAGCTTTGAAGTCCGAAGCCCGAAGGCCGAAGTCCGAGGGCCGAAAGAAGGCCGAGTTCCGAAACCCGAAGACCGAAACCCGAGGCCGAGGGCCATTCGGGCTTCGGACTTCTTTCGGCCTTCGACCTTCGGCCTTCGGATTTGACCTGCGTAGCTACAAACAGGACGCTCCTAACGAAGCTATTCGCACATAGCCGCCCGCCTTGGTGGTGGTGTCAGAAAGCGCCCATTTGAACATTTCGCTGTCTTTTTCGCTGGACTTCATTATATTATACACTGAATGCAATTTAGTCTCCTTAATCTCGTAGGGTGTTTCTGGTTGGGCAGTTTGGCTGCGTACTCGGCCACAATCACGCCGGAGCAGGCGGCTCAATTGCCACCCCCGGCCAATCACCCTGTCGATTTCTCAAAGGACATCAAGCCCCTCTTTGAGGCAAGCTGTGTCAAATGCCACGGGCGCGGCAAGGAGAAGGGCGGGTTCCGCCTCGATAGCCGGAAAACCGTGCTCAAGGGCGGTGATTCCGGCCCCGCGATACTCCCCGGCAAGAGCGCCGAGAGTCTCCTCATCGCGCTGGTGCATGGATTTGACCCCGATAGCGTCATGCCCAGGAAGGGTTCCCGGTTAACTCCCGCTCAAATCGGTCTGCTCCGTGCCTGGATCGATCAGGGCGCCCGGTGGGATCCTGGTGTCTCCTTCGGCCTCGTCGAGCCGGCGAACCTCAAGCCCCGGGTAGTGGAACTACCTTCTGGACCTAAGAGCGCCAACCCGATCGACCGTCTCCTCCAAACCTATTTCGCCGGAAAAAGCATCCAGCCGCCTCCTCCAGTCAGCGACCGCGTGTTTGCTCGCCGCACCTACCTGGATGTGATCGGCTTGCTCCCCGCGCCGGAAGACCTCGATAAGTTCCTGGCCGACCAGGGCGCGGACAAGCGCGAACGGCTCGTGAGCACCTTGCTCGCCCAGGATCGCAACTACGCCGAGCATTGGCTCAGCTTCTGGAACGACCTGCTGCGCAATGATTACAAAGGCACGGGATACATCGACGGCGGGCGCAAGCAAATCACCCGCTGGCTTTACTCCGCACTCCTCACCAATATGCCCTACGACCAATTCGTGGCCCAGCTCGTCAATCCCTCGCCCGAGTCGGAAGGCTTTGCGAAGGGCATCGTCTGGCGCGGCGTCGTCAACGCCAGCCAAACGCCCCAGATGCAAACCGCCCAGAACATCGCCCAGGTCTTCATGGGGGTGAACCTCAAGTGCGCCTCCTGCCACGATAGCTTCGTGAACGACCTCACTCTGGCCGATGCCTACGGTTTGGCGGGCATCTACGCCGACGGCCCGCTCGAGATGGTCCATTGCGACAAACCTACTGGCAAGACGGCCGAGTTGAAGTTCCTTTACCCGGAATTGGGCGCCTTCGATCCCCAGGCCGATAAACCCGCCCGGCTCAAACAACTCGCTCAAATCATCACCCAACGGCAGGACGCTCGCCTCACCCGCACCCTGGTGAATCGCCTTTGGCAGAAGTTCATGGGCCGAGGCCTGATCGAGCCGGTGGACGACATGGAAAAGGCGGCTTGGGATCAGGATCTGCTGGATTGGCTGGCCGAGGACTTCGCCTCGCATAACTACAACGTGAAATCCCTTATCGAGCGCATTCTGACTTCCCGCGCCTACCAACTCCCCGCCGTCAACCTCGACGACCAGCATACGCAGGACTTTGCCTTCCGCGGCCCCGCCGTACGCCGGCTCTCAGCCGAGCAGTTCCGCGACGCGCTGACCTGCCTCACCGGGATTGGATACTCCTCACCCGTCGCTGAGCTCCCCAAGGTTGAATCGGAGCAAGAGAAACTCGCCGCGGCTCATCCCGGCACCATTCGCGCCTCCCTGGTTGCTGCCGACCCCTTGCTGGTGGCCCTCGCCCGACCCAATCGCGAACAAGTCGTCACCACGCGGCCCACCGTCGCGACCACCCTGCAAGCCCTGGAATTGACCAACGGCGAAACCCTCGCCGGCGTGCTTAAACGAGGCGCCGAAAGCCTGCTCGCCGCTGCTCCTGCACTCGAACCCAATCTCATCCCGGGTTTGTACGAGAAAGCCCTGGGCCGAAAGCCGACCGGCCCCGAACTGCAACTCGCTCTTGAGATGGTCGGGCAGCCGCTGCAACCCACCGGTGTCGAGGACCTGCTCTGGTCTTTGGCCATGCTCCCCGAGTTCCAACTCATTTACTAAGCCATGCCCAACCCATCACGTTTACAAGTCTTACCATGTGACCCATGTAACCATGTAACCATGTAACCATGTAACCATGTAACCATGTAACCCAAGTAACTCGTGTAACCCCCATAACTTCCCCCCATGACCCGCCGCGATTTCCTCAAAACCGCCAGCACCGCCACCCTGTCCGCCTTGGCGGCCGGCTTCCCTCGGCAACTCCTCGCGGAACCCGCTGAGAAAATAAAACCCACCGCCGACACCGTCATCGTCCTCTGGATGGCTGGCGGCATGGCCAGCACGGAGACCTTCGACCCGAAACGCTACACGGCATTTGAATCCGGGCTCAAGCCCGACCAGGTCCTGAGCACCTTCCCGCAGATCGACAGCGTCGTGGATAACATCAAACTCACTGCGGGTCTGGAGAAGATCGCCCGCGTGATGGACCGCGCCACGCTGATCCGTTCCTATACCGCGGGTGACCTTGGGTTCATCCTGCACTCGCGCCATCAGTTTCAATGGCACACGGGCTACGCTCCCCCGCTCACCGTTGCCGCGCCTCACATCGGCTCCGTCATCGCCCGCACGCTCGGCCCGAGGGACCCGGCCATGCCGGCCTTCATTGACATCGGGCAGCGTTTCGACTTAGGCGAAGGTGAGGAATTGAAGGCCTTTCACACCGCCGGCTTTCTCGGCAGCGAGCACGGGCCATTCACCATCGCCAATCCCGAAGATGCCCTCAAGAGCGTCCGCCCGCCGGCAGGAATGAGCCCCGCCCGTTTTGAGCGGCGGAACACCCTTTACCAGAAGCTGCTCGCGCAGAGCACGATCGGCCAGCTTGGCAGCGACTATCAGAGAGAATCCCTCCTGCGCTCACTCGACAACGCGCATCGGCTCCTCTGTTCGCCGGCGGCCAAGGCCTTCGATTTATCACTGGAACCCAAAGCCAGCTACGACCAATACAACACCGGCAAATTCGGTCTCGGCTGCCTGCTGGCCCGCCGCCTGACCGAAGCCGGCGCACGCTTCATCGAGGTGACCACCGAATACATCCCGTTCGAATACTGGGATACGCATGAAAACGGCCACACCCGGATGGTGGATATGAAGAAGTCGATCGACGCGCCCATCGCCCAACTCATCCTCGACCTCGAAGACCGCGGCCTGCTCAATCGCACCCTCATCGTGCTGGCCAGCGAGTTCAGCCGCGACATGCTGATCGAGGGCAAACCGGACAAGACGGTCAAAGACCAGGTGACCGTCCCGGATGTGATCAAGGAGATGAAGCACTACGGCATGCACCGCCATTTCACTGATGCGGGCAGTGTCCTTATGTGCGGCGGCGGTCTCAAACGCGGCTACTTGCATGGCAAGACGGCGGATGATCGCCCGTGCAAAACCATCGAAAAGCGCGTTATCATTGAGGACCTCCACGCCTCGATCTATCGCGCTCTGGGCATTTCCCCGAAGCTGAGCTACGAAACCGAGAAGCGCCCCTTCTACGTCACCCGCGACGGTCTGGGCCAGCCCATTCTTGATCTGTTTGCCTGAAGGGTGAATTACTAATATGAACAATCCCCGCGGCGCTAAGCATTTAGAGGGCGGTTTGGCCGTTTCCGAGATCGTGCAGCCAGTTCCGGGTGAGCCCCCGCTCCCGGTCAACGCGAGAAAGACACGGGAGGCTAAAGCGAGGCTGCGGAACAGAGAGGTGGAAGACGAGCGGGTCTGGCACGAAGGGCGTTTCCGCGCCAGCGAGCAACGGTTCCGTGATTTATTCGAAGGCTCTCCCGATGCGATCTTCGTCGAGGACCTGGCCGGCATTGTGCTCGATGTGAATCCGGCCGGTTGCCGCTTACACGGCTTCACCCCGGAGGAAATGCGGGGCAAGCATGTGCTGGAGTTGGTCCCGCCCGAATCGCGGGCGGAGGTCACGCGCGGCTTCAAGGCCTTGACGCAAGGCAAGCTGGAGCGGTTCGAGGGGGCCAGTTGGACGAAGGATGGCCGAGCCGTGCCCGTGGAGGTGCGCGCCAGCCTTATCGACTATGCGGGGAAGCCCGCGGCGTTGTTGCATGTCCGGGATATCACCGAACGCAAGCTGGCGGAAGCGGCCTTGCGCGAGTCCGAGGCGGCCCAGCGGCGGTTGGAGGAGCAATTGCGTCAGTCCCAGAAAATGGAAGCCATCGGCCAACTGGCGGGAGGCGTGGCCCATGATTTCAACAACATCATCACGGTCATCCACGGATACGCAGCGCTGCTAAGCGCAAACGCCACTCTAACCGGGGTAGCCGCGCGTTCGGCGGAAGAGATCGTCCGGGCCGCGGGACGCGCCTCCACCCTGACGCGGCAACTGCTGGCGTTTAGCCGACGGCAGGTCATGCAGCCGCGGCGTTTGGACATGAACCACGTCGTCAGTAACGTGACCAAGATGCTGGGGCGCCTCCTGGGCGGGCATATTGTGCTCCAGGTAAGCAGTTTCCGGATGCCGGCATTGGTAGAAGCTGACGCGGGCATGATCGAGCAGGTGCTGGTCAATCTGGCGGTCAACGCGCGGGATGCCATGCCAAAAGGTGGCACCCTAGGCATCAGGATCTCAGTGCGCGAGGTGCACGTGAACCCGCTCAATGAGCTCGCCGAGGCGCGTGACGGCCGCTTCGTCTGCCTGGCGGTGAGTGATGAGGGTTGTGGCATCCCCCAGGAGCACTTGAGCCGTATTTTCGAGCCGTTCTTCACGACCAAGGAGATCGGCAAAGGCACGGGCCTGGGGTTGGCGACCGTCCATGGCATTGTCAAACAGCACCAGGGTTGGATCGAGGTGGAGAGTCAACTGGACAAAGGCACGACCTTCCATGTGTTCTTGCCCGGCGCTAACACCACGCCTGAGCCCGCTGAGTCATCACCCCCACCCGACCCGGCCCTGCGGGGCGGAACTGAGACCATTCTCCTGGTTGAGGATGACGCACCGGTCCGTGAGTTCGTCGGCAATCTCCTGGCAAGCCATGGCTACAACGTGGTCCAGGCCCAGTGCGGGCCCGAAGCGCTCGAGGTTTGGGAACAATGCCGCGGCCAAGTTGACTTGTTGATGACCGATTTGATGATGCCGTATCGGTTGAACGGCCGCGAGCTGGCGGAGAAACTTTGGGCTCAGCGGCCGGGGCTTAAAGTGCTTTTTACCAGCGGTTACAACACCGAATTGGTGGACAAGGATTTTATCCTGCGCCCAGGCATCAATTTCCTGCCAAAACCGTATCATCCACGTAAGCTGGCTTTGGCTGTCCGAGCCTGTCTTGATCCGGATTGCTGAGGTGTGACCTGCTGGCCCGGGAGCGGCGTGTCGATGCCAATATTACCCATCGCTGCTAAACCCGGGCCCTCGTCCCAGCACCCGGCTCAATTCCCCATGATCTGAAGCTGCCGAAATGAGCAGGCACCTGCCGGTCCTTGCGGGGAGAAGTCTTCGTTCTTCGAGCCGGGGCTCATCTTCCCGAGGCGGATGGCAGCAGGATCACCGGGGAATTCCGAACGGGGGAAGCGGGCAATCTCCTGCAAAACGCCTTCCTCCGATGCCTGCAAGATGACTTCACGGCTATCGAGAACGATGACGAGCTGGCAGGGTTTTGCGGGGTCGTGGTTCCCCTCGAGCAATTGCCGGCTGCCGTCGTCAACACCGAAGCGCCCCTCCACGCGCAGGTTGATCCGCAACGCATGGCCGTCAGCCCAAACGAGGGTGATGCCGGGCCCCCAGGAGGCTCCCTGGTCGGTTTGGGGATCCACCAGACACCGCACCAGGGTCGTCCCGGTGGGAAGCGGTCGTTCGGCAAACACTGCGGCGTTAGCGACAGCGCTGATCTGCAGGTGCCCGTCCACCACACTTAGTTTTGTTCCTGGCCGCTGGGAGAGGCTGACGATCCACGGTGTGACGAGTTCCTGGCCCGCGAAGCGTTCCTCGAGCAGCATCTTCTTCCCAGCCATCAGGTCAGCCGGTTCCGGTAGCTTACGTTCCGTTTCGTCGAGTTGCAGCAGCCAGCCGCGGCCGGGTCGCACGGGGATTTCCTGGCCGGGTTTGAACACCGCCTCCGGCTGGAACCCAGTGATTGGCGGGGCATAGACACCCATTTTGGCAGGGGCCAGGCCGAGGGCGGCGTTGTCCACTTCCAGCCGGATTTTCACCGCGTTGGTGGCCCAACTGGCCACCGAGACGAGCGTCTTGCCATGTTTCACGTAGGCCGTAGCCAGGATGTCCTTTTGGCCGGTCTTGACCGGGCACAGCGGGTCCCAGTAGCCCTGCATCTTGGCCTCCTGGATGCCGAACTCGTCCCAGACTTTCCAGAGCGGGCGTGGATCGCCGCCCCAGCCCAGGCGGTTGCTCATGCCGAAGACCATGCCGCGCCACGGATTGCCGCCGCCTTGCAGCATCTCGCCAAACAGCCCGTAAGGAATGCCAGCCATTTCTACGAGCCAATAGTCGGGAGCTGCGTTGTAATCAAACCCTTCACCGAACCAGAGGCTGTCGATGTAAGGGAACAGCTCGAGGTACTGGTTGGCGCAACTGTTCAGGCCATATTCCCGGGGGTGGTTGTTGCCGCTGTGAAAATCGATCAGGCAATTCCTGCCTTCGCGCTGCAAGACCTTGCGCACGCGCTTCATGATCTCGCGATCGTAACCGATGCCATCGAGGTAGAGGCCGTCGATTCCCACCTTCCGGATGAGCCAGCTCAGGCCTTCGAGATAGTAATTGTGCCAGCGCGACAGGCCGCTGGTGGCGATCGCCGCGTCGGTCCGTCCGTTGCCGAGGGGCGTGTGCCAGGCGGGCGCGTAATCGGTGACGACATGTTCGCAGAGCCAGGAATCGCCGTTATTGGGTAAAGCCTGCTCCGTGCGTTTCGGCTCGAACTGGTCGGCGACGTGAAATCCGGCGCCGCCGGTGAACACCTCGTGGCCGAGACTCCGCAGCGCCCAGAATTCACCCGTGTAATCGCTTAGCTCGCGGATGGTGTAGTAGAGCTTGACCCGCATGTTTCGCTCGTGCGCTTCTTTGGCGTAGGCGGACAGCTTGTCCGTGGTGAGGAAGGGGTAATTGATGTACGGGTTGAGCTTGTCGCCCTGGTGCAGGTTGATGACGGACGCCCCGGTCTTCGCAATGTCCGCGACCGGCGAGGAGCCTTCCCGATGGTAATAACGCCACTGCCAATGATTCTTGTCGAGGGTCCTAACCGGGGTGATCATCAGGCCGAAGTTGAAGTGCAGCTTCTCCCCCGCGGCGACCTGCCGCGGCCCGGTGTAGGCGCGCATGACCACCCGCTCGCCTTCCGTTGCCACCTTGCAGCCGCCCTTGCCATCGTTGCTCCAGTCCTTATAGCAGCCGGTTTCTTTCATATTGGCGAGATCCCAGCGGTCTTCGACGTGCTTGAGTTTGCAGCTCAAACCGCCGTCAACATCCCCCAGCCATAGCTGGCCGTTGGCGTACGCAACGTCCCATTTCCAGTCCCAGGATTCCGGACGATAGCCACCTTCGCGACCCAACCCCATCATGTAAACCGCCCGCTCGCGCTGGAGCGGGATTTCCAGCCGAATATCTTTGAGCTCCGCCGCCTCGCCCGATTCGAGCGTCAGCATGAAGTTCACATACCCGTCGCCATCCATTTTCGCGCGGCATTCCAGCCGCAGACGCCCGGCGGTGCTGTCTGATTGCCAACTTACCGCGCCGGTGCTCTGGCCGAGGATTCTCGGGCTGCCGCCTCGCCAGGCAGCAGGCCCGTCCGCGGTTTCGACCACGAAGCCCATCGGCCCGGCCAGCAGTTCGCGTTCGGGGCCATTCGTGCTATCCACATTACGCGAGAACGTGCTCTTGATGCTCTCAAACAAGCCGGTGGCATGGAACCGGGTCTTGCGGCCCAACACTGAGACCGTGTCTCCCTGCGCAGCGACCGGTGTGTAAGGCGCGAAGACTTCGTCATCGAGGCCGATGGTGGAATCGAGCCAGCGCAGGCGTGATTGCCGCCAGATCTCGCCGTCGCCCGCGTCTGCCAGGGCGGCTTCCGAGACGGTGATTTCCAGTTCGATCGCAGCCGCCGGAGCGTTCTTGGGTTTGAAGCTGACCTTCCCGCGATACGTCTGCGCGGGCGTTTGCTCGGGCAAGGCCACGCCGCACCAGAAGGCTTGAACCTTGCCTTTGGGGACGGTCACGATCTTGTGCATGGGTTTGCCGAGCCAATTGGTGCCCGCCACGTTGATGCAGCGGAGGGCGGCGGCGGGAATTGTCGCTCCGCCCGATCCCTTCAGATCGCTGAACTCGACCTGCACGGCTTCCACACTATCCCGGCACGCGTAGAGACCCACTTGGAACGCGTAGAACTCGCCGCGGGCCGCCTCACCAATGAACGGGCGCTCCGGTCCGGATTGGATCCACCGCAGCGGCAATTCCTCCGTCATGCGGATGGGGAAACGTCGATCTTCCGGGAACAGCAGGTAAGGCCGGCTTCCATATTTCCCCATGAACTCGCTCGTTTCCTGGCTGGTCGCCGTGACCTCCATCGGGTCGAACCGGTGGAATTCATTGATTGCCTGGAGATCGATGAGCCGCGCCGCAGGCACTGCCGGCGGTTGGCCCTCCCGCAGCCGTTGTATGATCGGCGCGCAGCGATTGGTCCAGTCCGCTTCGGCGGTATTCGTGGGCGACAGGTAAATCGTGGTGGGGAAATACCAGGACCCGGCGGTCTTGAAAGGCAGGTAGTAGAAGTAGTATTCCCCGGGCGCCGTCGGCGGCTGAAACAGCAAATCGCCGTAATCCCGGGTGACCCTCACCGTTGCCACATTATTCACCCGTTTCCCAGTGGCGGCATCGACCACGATGACGTCCTTGTTTTCCGGCCTGGCATCCCGCCGCCGCCAGGGGATGTGCGCCCAGACAGCATCCGCCTTTTCAGAAACGGCGACGCGGGCGCGAACATTCCCAAGTCCCGGCACAGGCCAATCGCCGGTCGTGTAGGTGGCCACGCCCTCCGCTGCGAGTGTGGGTTGGGCCAGGCACAGCCAGCAGAAGATCAGCGGGCCTGCCAAACGCCATCTACGCTCATGAATCGAGGTCCAGTTCCGTGCCGCCGCAAATAATCTCATGGGCAGGAGAGTGAGGGCTCGACCCCTTGGTATCAAGCAAAGTGAATTCAGCGTGTCATCTTGCGGGCGCCACTGCGGCAGGCGGTTGGCCCGGAGTGCGCCTGGCCTCGCCTGCGAACTCAGTCGAGTTCAACCAGACCTGCGCCGACGTGTCGCCGTCAGCGCCGCAAGGGAGCTAATGGAGCAAAATGGGAACTACACCGGAGCAACACCAGAGTGCCCCCATGGTTGCAAGGTAGTTGCAGGCAAGTTGCAAGCCTGTTGCAGGCTTATTGGAAGCTTTTCTATTCCCTTTGCCGCCTGGTTTCCGGGCGGGACGTGGGGGCGGACCAACCGCCGGGCGGCGAGGCGTCCCGAGGTGCCCGGGTTTAAGACATAGACCGTCGAAGGGGTAACGAGGTTACAAGGATTTGCCAGGTTTCACGCTTCGACCTCACCTCCCAGCCCGCGCGCCTACCGCCCCTTTCAGTATCTGCTCCGATTAACCTCGATCTGGGCACGATCGGGCCTTATGTAAGGGTACTGTGATCAGGACAGCACATACGGTGCGCCCAATAGCAACTCAGTTAATGTTACCCGCTGCCGAGCCGTGTGACACGGAGGCCAGCAATTGGAAGACGTCGATATGAAACAGAGCAAACAAACTATGGGGCCTCGCCAAGGGGCATCCCTGTGTCGGACGCTGGGCATAATGTGTTTGCTGCTGGGGGTGTTTTTCACGGCCTGCGCCGACACGGCCGACATACGGCAGCGTGGCACTCAGTGGACGTTGCGCACGTCCCGAATGGAGCGAGTGATTGCCATGGAAGATGGCCGCCTGGTGCTAAAGCATTTCACGGACCTAACCACCGGACGCGAACTGGTACCCAAGGGCGCGGTGGTCGAGGAATTCCTCGATCCGGGAGCCGGCGGGGCAGAAAGCCCGACCGCTTCTGCCGTGCGCTGGCAGTTGCTCGGCTGTAAACAGATCAAGCTGCCCCAGGGCGAGCGCCAACTGGATATCACCCTGCAGCACGATGCCCTCCAGGTCACGAAGAGCTATGTGCTTTATCCCGGCTCCAGCATCGTGCGGGAGTGGGTCACGTTCAAGAATGCCGGCACCATTCCTCTGCCCATGCGAGAGCCGTGCTTTCTAAACCTCACCGTCCAACCGGGCGCTGCTCAGCCGCCGGATTTCTCGTGGATGTCCGGCGGTGATAACCAACCCGGCTCCTGGAACCTCAAGACCGAGTCGCTCCATCCGGCGAAGCCGCGCCAGTTCGATTCCTACGATGCGTTTCCCGCTGAAATGACCGGCGCCCGGCAGTTTCCCGGCGACGGCATTGACGCCAAGGTGCTGCTCAACGGCCAGCAAGTCTGGCCTGGCACCGGCTGGCAATACGTCGCCAACGCCACGGTCCGCGTGCCGTTCGAATTCAATGCTGAGGTTCAGCCCGGTGACCAGCTCGTCTTTCTCGTCAACATGCACGGGAACATCGGTTACGACACCACCGCCCTTGATCCGACGATCGCCTATGCCGATGGTGAGACGCACAGCGCCTCTAAGGAGTTCAGCGAGCTGCAAGGCAAGAACGGCTGGCGCTACCAGTATGTTGCGAACGGCAAATTCATCGACCTCGTCTATTATCCCACCCCGAAACAGTGGCGAAAGGAAAAGGACAACACCACCGGCACCCCGTTCGTCGGCGTGAACGACCAGCATCCCGACATCGGGCAGGATGCCGTTCGGGTGTGGACGGCTCCGAAAGCGGGGCGGGTCCGCGTCACCGGCGCGATCTGCAACACCGGGAACGGCGCGCGGAGCAACACCACCTACGGCTTCCGGCCGGGAAGCGCGAGTTACGCCCCGTGGTATGCGCTTTACGCCCGGGACACGAAGCAGGGCCTTTTCATTGGCTGGGATTATTTCGGACACTGGACCTCGTCATTCTCGCTTGCGCCGGATGGCAGCGTCACTGCCCGGCTCCAGGTGGCCGGCTGCAAGCAAGCCCTCGCTCCGGGCGAATCCCTTACGACCCCGAAGGCTTTCGTCGGCCTCTACCATGATGATCTCGATAACGCCGGCAATGAATGTCTCGACTGGCAGTATCGCTACCTTTGGGATTACACGCGGGACGGCTGGTTCCCGGCCATTCGCATGCTGGGCTACTGGATGAATGGCACTGCCTGGGGACAACCCGGCGTTTCCTGGACTGGGGGGAGCCCGGATTTTCAGAGCACGTTCCGCAAAGTCTTCCGCGTCGCCGACCTCATGCGCTACGTCGGCGCGGATGTTTATCACCGCGACTGGGGCTGGTGGGACCGGGCGGGTGATTGGAACGGCCCGGACTTCCGCACGACCATCAACTACCTCCGCAAACAGGACATGGGCCACCTCATCTACGCCTTCCTGTACACCGTGGACAAGAAGTCACGCGTCGCGCAGGAGCATCCCGACTGGCTGCTGGGCGAAACGCTCGACATGTCACGGCCCGAAGTGGTCGCGTTCATGCAGAGCCAGCTCGACCAGTTTGTTGCGCGCTGGGGTGACTTCGAGTGGCGTAACGATAGCTTCTTCACCGCCGCGCGCGGTGGTGATGACGGTGTGATGCTCGCGCAGGACGAAGGCTTCCGCCGCCTGATCCGGACATTCCTCGACCAACATCCGAAGTGCGCCTTCCAGGCCGTCAACGGCGGCGGCAACTATGGCGGCTATGATTACACGCGCTACGCCTCGGCGTTCTCGTTCAGCGACGGCGCGGTCGGCCCCTTGCGCAATTATTACGCCGCGCTGCTCTTCCCGCCGGACAAGACGAGCGACATTCCGGACGTCTGGAACCCGAACGACTACAACAAAGCCACCTGGCGCGGGTTGCTCTGCTTCAACTTCGACATGACCGGCGATACCACGGACCCGGTGAAGCTCGAAGGCTTGCGCGAACTGGTGGACGTTTACCACTACCTTCACCGCCAAGGGGTGGTGGGCCGCTGGGTCCACGTCTTTCGTCCGCTG
>SESG01023241.1_pt1 | contig 20331 bp, 30 predicted proteins | sample 3171421 | NCBI WGS metagenome assembly SESG01 (sample SAMN10866946, study PRJNA518727) | freshwater metagenome | biome: subpolar coniferous forest; feature: holomictic lake; material: water; isolation source: holomictic Lake 227, 6 m and 8 m depth | place: Canada: near Kenora, Ontario | collected... | reverse complement strand
ATTAATCCCCTTTGTTGTATCCGGGAAAAAGCCCTTTATCAAAATAACATTATTTCGATCGCTTAAATATGCCTTGACAGATTCAAAGGATGTATCGTTAAAATCACCTTTATTATGTTTATCGACTAACGCAGTTTCCGGCATCCCATCGAATGTATCGAATAACCACACCCAATTATCAGTTAAGTAAGAAAGTAACCTTGCAGAGCCTCCTTTATAAACACCAAGCTCAGCGAAATCGCCACCGGCCGGAGCCATTTTCGCAAACTCATATAAAAAATATAACCTATCATGCGAGATAAGACTATAGCCTATTAATTCATTCAATATCCTTCTGAATTCATAAGATGTCTCGTCGATACCCAAAGTTATTTGATTCATATTATTTCCCCTCAGAAATTATTATTAATCCCTATTTATAATTAAAATTTAGCGGTTAAGAGAGTGGTTAAGGCTCCCAAAACCAATTACTTTATTGCTGAGTTAAATCCAATCCGACTTTAATCCAGGCTCCGGTCGCATACTTACCGGCAACAGAACCGCCCCTTGGTAATAACATACCTACAACATCCAAATGTTTAGCCTTAGATGAGTCGATAACTTCATTTGATATGGTCACCCCGCAGGTAATAACTGCCACTGAATCCTGAGTAACCGTTCCACTGCTATATTTTGGCTGATCCTTGAAATTCGCGGCTAATATATCCCATTGCAGAATACAATATTCGAGAGTTGTATTTGCAGTCTCAGCGAACGCTGTGTTTTTCACTGGGGATATATCGCATTCATTCCTGTTGAATAGCAATAACCTTAAATCGGGTTTGTATAGCCCTGTGTCATGCAATTTGATAATAATATTATTAACTTTAGATCTGCCTCTTCCAGAATTTAAAAAGGCATTGCTAAATGTCAGTAAATTGGTATGCAGAAAATCATCAGCAGCATAATTTGTCGATGAATCCAAATCACCATTAGCCAGTGTCAGTTTATTAGCCCAGACAACATCAGAAAAATCACGTGTATAAACAATACCATCAGTATTTTCAGCCATTAGTTTAAACTCCATTTGTGTGAAAAATCAATATCAATATATCCGGTATGAGTTTCACCGGCTCCGAATCCGGTCGCTTTGTCGTGAATCAATTGCACTGTGAAAATATCATCCGATGTTAAATCAATATCCTTGGATCCTTGCAAATTAGCTTCAAGATGATAAACATTAGAAGTCATAGTTGCAGCCGATAATATGGCCTCACGTCCTATTCTTTTGTAAATAATGTCATTCTTATATAAATCAAGTTCTACAAAAGTCATTGCACCGGGAGTCGGTATGTCAATATGCCATTCAACATTAATCATATAGATACCTGGTAATGATACCGAAAAACCTTTGCCGGGCAAATGGCGATAAATAGTGATATCTAAACTTTTACGGTCTTCAGAATCAAACTCCAGGGGATATGATGTTCCCGTTGGAATAATTGGATTATAAGCACTGGACTTTACAAAGGTAGCTGAGCCTTTTCGGGTTCTGTCAATATATTTTCTGTGTGACTTAAAGTTAAGTACAGGAATAATAGCAAGCGAAGATGAGCCAGGCAATTCTTCAGATTGAATATCACCAAGAAAGTAACCGTCCGTTTCGCTATATTTGCTGTATTTTGACATTACAAACTTATTTCCTGATTAACTAAACTGCTTACAACATCCGCTAATACTGCATTTTGCTTATTTATTTCAGATATGTAGATATTCTTAAAAGATGTATTCAGATCAGCCATAACTTCCTCTTCGGTAGTTCCCTGACTTACAAATCCTCTTGTACCTGAAAACACCAATGTACCATCATCCTCACGAATTTCAATATCGAGGTTGACAACATTATTTTCCTGTTTTTTCTGTGATAAAATTTTAATTTTCATAGTTCCAATCCTTTTAGTCCTAAAAATTACATTATTCCGAAAACGTCATAAGTAGTACTTCCTCCACCACCAATGTCTGCTGAAGTTCTATTAGTTATTCCTGAACATCTTGTAAGTGTTCCTCCATACCAATTATCGATTCCCTGAGCAGAGCCTGTTGCGTTTATATCCGTCCAATAAATACCAAAAATCCGTGCATTTGCACTTGAACCAGAAAAAACAAAATAGGCTGTTGTTGACGCAGTCCCTGATTGGATTATAGTATTATTTACAACGCCGTCGGATGCTGCTTGTATGTATGTTGTCACTGTTAAGGTTCGCCCAGCAGGGATTGTTAAAGTTTTTGAAAGTGGTAAATATAATGTTTGACAAGATATATCATAAGCGCCTGCAAATGTTATATTATAGGTTACTGATAATTGACTTGTTAAAGTTAAATTACTTCCCAAAGTAATAGTATACGCTGCAGTTGTAGCCAATGTGTATAATCTCTGGCCATTCATATTAAGCGTAACATTCCCTGCAACAGAAAATGTTCCTGTTCCAAGTACTACTGTGCCTGCTGTATATGTTAATGAACCACCATCATTTAATCCTGTCCTCGTTCCGAATGTTAATGTACCTGCTGTGTTTATAACGACTGCCATACTTGGGTTTAACTGCCCAGAACTAGTTGTCCAAGTCCCTGTCCCATTAAATACTAATGTTGCTGTACCCCCAAAATTGCCAGCTTGTGTTAATCCGCCAGTGTACCAATTATAAGCTCCATTTATAGTTGTCCCTTGGTAAACTGATGTTGTTCCATAGACATGTGCGTGACTCGTAAGTGTGATTGTTTGTGTCATAACATTAGCATAAAAATTATTAAACTGCATATAATTCGACCCGTTTGACATGCTTAGAGTCACTGCCGTTCCTACTGGATAAAATGTCCCAGTACCTTTGTCAACGGTCCCTGCAATATATGTTAATGTTCGGTTTGCACCTGTCATCCCAAATGTTGCATAGAATCCAAAAGTTATTGTTCCGGATGTGTTTATGGTGGTATTCAAACCAAACTGAGTTGTCGAAGCGGTACATGACCATGTTCCCGTTCCATTTAATACAAGGCTTGCCGTTCCTGTGACATTTCCCGTGTAAGTTAAGTTTCCGGAACAATAGATAGTGCCGCCATTATATACCTGCGCGGCTGCAATATTTAATCCTGTACAAGTTATATCACCTACAAAATTTACCGTCCCGTTACTCCATAATGTTTTTATTGATTGTGGAATGCTGACGCCTCCGGTTGTAAATGTTTGAGTCCCGGAATTTGCATAAGTTTGAATTATACCATTGCCGGAAAAACTCATCGTGTTAACAAATGTTGTAGCACCACCTGATATTTGTAGGATATTTACACCATTGCAAGTCAGTGTATTTGTATATCCGGTAAAATCAATTGAATTGCAGACGCACCCTGATGTATCAATTGTTAATTGCCCTGCACCTGCCGGACATACTACAGCGTCTGACGAAGTTGGTACTGCGGCCTCGACCCATGTTCCTGTTGAACTCCAATTCCCTCCTGTGCTTTTTAATGTTCTTGTTGCCATATCAATTCACCACAAATTCAAATGTTACAATAGCGTAAGTCGGAGCGCCAGACACGCTCGTAGTTTTCCAGCCAAGATAGTTCCCGTTTGCAATACCTGCATTATTTAAAGTTCCATCATCATTTGTGTTTGTTGCCGCAGTTGTTGTTATGTCAGTGGTATCAACAGATGAACCATTTAAACCATTTGTATCATATTCCCAAAGATGTCCAACTATAACTCCAACTGGTGTTAAAACATGAACTGATGATATTGTTATATCATAAGGGACTCTCCATAAAGGCAAATCAGAATTAGCTGTTGGATTTGTAATAACAAAACTTCTTGAAAATTGATTATTTGTACCAAGATTTTTCATTTTTTATCCTATTACTACAGCTCTAAACTGCGCTGAAGTTGGCGCCACACTGAAAATTATAGTCACTGTATTTACTGTTGTCATTTGAACATCAACTAAAATCTTATCGTAAGTACTGGATTTATAATAAACTTCAACAATGACATCCCTTGTATTAAGGTTATGAGTTAATACATAGGAAGTCGCAGAACCATCCCCTACATCGAATGCTTTTTTTATTGGAAAATTAACCAAATCAGAAGGAACAACGGCTTTGGCTGAATCGCTCTTTGCTTCAGCTTCGGCTTGAGTAGCAAGTTGAACCTTCCCTTTTGTTGATGTACTTGCATCCGGAACAGTTCCTCCTCCTAACTGAATAAATGTTAAGGCTGTTGAACCTAATGTTGGTAGGGTTGAGTTGTTATTTTTGAATATTAACCCTGCATTAGCGGTACCTAAGAGAACAGCACAAGTCATATTCCATACTTCAGTATTAACATCAGCATCCGTTGCACGTGTGGGAGCACCTGAAGCATTAACCGTGTAAATTCCATTTTCAGCGCCTGCAGCCTGGTCTTTAATTAAAATCCTGTCGCCTGTTGCAAGGGTTATGCCGTCAATAACCTGACCATTAGCAAAACTACTCGCCAATGTACCGGCTGCTGCTGTTGCTGCTCTTACTGCATCCTTCCACTTCAAACCCTGAACGGCATTATCAACATAAGTTTTAACAGCATCAGAGCGTGGTATATTTGTTGTGCCACCGGATAAAATTGTTTCAATAACACCAGCCATAAAGTCAGCAACTTCAAGATTGCTAATTGAATTCCCTGTGCCGTTTGCGTCAAAAGTTTTGTTTGTTAAAGCTGCCGAACTTGATGCAGTAAGGAAACTTGTTAAATCACCAAGCGTAATTGTAGCCGAATTGGTACGATATTTAAATGCACGTGATGTAGAATTATACCAAAACTGACTTTCGGCTGGGGATCCGGGGTCACTTGCTAATATCTGAAATTTTGCATTCAGCAATTGGTTATTGTTAACATCTAAATTATTTCCTAATACCATAATGACCTCTTTAAATTAAATATGCTTTGCCTGAAAATGGTGCTGAAAAATCAATTCGAATTGATTTTAATGATAAATATATTACATCGCCTACAATCTCTGTATTAGCTGTATCAAGAACTTTTACTTCCGGATAAACTTCTAAATTGTGATTAATAACCCATGAGTTCGAAGCTGCATCCTGCGAATAAATAAACCGTGAAGGGGCACTACTAACAAATTGTAAAATAACCGGATTGCCCTCAATGACAGTATTTTGAGTTACTTCTTCGGTGATACTGACAACATCATCAACCTGTTCAATAACAATATTTGTTTCAATTTCTGTTATCATTTCTTTATTACCACCGTACCATCGAAACATAATGTTCTTTTTGCCAATGAATCAATTTGAAAAACCTTCCAATTGTTATTATCTGATGGCAATTGATCGCCTGTTACTGTTTTATCAACTGAAAAAAGAACCTGGTTGTTTACCGTATCAGGAGTCGCAGTGAAATCAAAAAGGGAATCACCTTTGAAATTATAACATTTTGCCTGGAATGTGCATCCGGCAATCGAATAGCTGAATTGATAAAGCCGGGCATAGTCACAGCCAATAATTATTGATTTCTCAGCAGTTAAATTTGAATGTCCATATACAGGAGTCCCGGTCATTATTTTTGTATCCTTCCAGCAACATAACCAAGCAACCCACCGGTTAGAAAAATAGCCGGTTTGATATACCAGGCTTCCGATTTCTCTAAGGTTATAGTCTCAGTTACCTTTATAAGCTTTTCTTGAATGGTTATAGGCTTTAATTTGAAATCAAGTGAAAACATATTTGCAGGGTAGAAAAACATCAACTTAAAAGTATCCTTGTTAATGATTGTATCGAGACAAACTTCAAATGGTAACACTTCAATTGAATCGGGTTGCTGTGCCAAAGATGAATCATTTCCAATATCTTTATTTTTTAATGGATTGGCAATTTTAACGTATTTATTCCAATATTTAAACCATGATGCTTTAGCTGAGTCAACATTGAATTTTGCACCAGATATGACCAACGGTTTGTAAGTAGTATCGGCTTTAGAAGTTTTGCCGGTCACAATAACTTGTTTTGGTGCTGAGCATCTGCCAAAAATGAAAGAACCCAGTAATAACAAAATTACCAGGAATGTAATCCAACCAATTTTTTGAAAGTTACTCATGATTAATTTTATATTTGTTTTGAAAAAAGTCACATGCTTTGCATTTGATATGTCTGATTACTTTTAATCCGATTTCTCCGGATTTTTCATCTGTCTTAACCTCACAAACACCCTCTGTATGATTTCGGATTAACTCAATGTAATCATTATTGAAATCAAGATGGATGCAGTTGCCACACCGTTCCTCATCCCAAATTTTTAACCATATTTTACTCATTTTGTCAGGCATAATATAATTACCGTTATTACAATGATTAAAGCAACAGTCTCAAGGAACATCTGTAATTTCCATGTTGAAATTTTATTGAATCTCATGTGAAATCCTTACATACACTTAGTCGCGGGGATGAGATTCGAACTCACGTCAGCCGGGTTATGGGCCCGGTTAGGAACCACTCCTAAACACCCCGCAATCAATTACGAATTACGATTTTAATCGAGTACAACCCAATCATCCGACAACATATCTGTCTGGCTTGCTAACCATCCGTTAACAATAGAATCATCTGATGCTTTCATACATAGGTATGCTGTAAATTTAATTAACGGATTTTTTGTTTCTGTAATCGGCTGATACTTTAGTTCAAAGTAATCTTTTACTTTATTGGATAATGATTTTAATCCTAATAAAGTAGCAACTGGAATATTATCCGATGGTCTCATAAATACAAACATATCCTTACCATTCCAACCTTCACGGGAAATTCTTTTACCCTGTTTTACTGCATCTAAAGCTTCACTAAATTTCATAAATCTCCTAATAAATTAAATTTTTAATATTATGAATTCAAGAATTTACAGTTCCGAATTCATGCCAGTGTGTTCTTTTATAACACCGGATTATTAAACCTTTCATTTCTTTTAAAATGCCATTTATCCTTGCATGGTTAAAGCCATTCATCTTTGCTCTGATTAATTGCTTTGCCCCAGCTTTAATCATATCTAACAACTCGCCTTTAAGCGTATAACCGGTATTGAAACATTGATCAACATAGGCTTCGAATTCCTTCTGAAGTATAGGATACCCTTCAAGTTGCTTATTGACATAGTTAACAAATTTTGATAAATCTTTTATAAAAATTTGCAATCCTTGTTCTTTAGTTATTACAAGGCCCGGATAAACATCTTTACCGGTATGGCCAAAACCAATTGTCCAGGGCTTTCCTTTTGTTGCAGGATCGGGATAAGCGATGCATCGGCAACCGCCTTCACTTGCTCCTGTTAAGTTCTTAGCTGCATTCATTGTCATGGCCCGGGGTTGAGCAAAGACTCCGGGCATGACTGCGGCGCACATCAGGAATAACATCAGTATGGAGCAAAAAAACTTTTTCATTTTATATGCAAATGTAAATATTAAAAATTATATCAAGTGGTATCCAAAGCAATGAAGTTATAACAAGTATAATCATCAACCCGATAAATGCTTTTTTAGCTTTTAATTTTTCAAGTTCAGTTAAATTATCTTTATTCATTAACCGAATATACTGAAGGAACTTGAACGGTGTAAACCCATGAGCCAGTAAAGCACTTGTTATTAAAATCAAAAATGCACAGACAAATCCCGAACTTATCAGAATTGTTGTTTTGGGCAATGTTTCTCTATGCCGGGCTTCCTGAATTTTTGTCTGAGCTTGGAAAAATTCATGTTCTTTTCCCGGCCATGGCAAGCCTTTATCATCTGAAATAGCAGTCTGAATCATTGCCTGGCTGCTCATTTCATTTTGCGAGGCATTATAATAGCCGAATGCGTAAAACATTGCTGTTATTACAATTGCTGTTATGATATACCAATACCAATGCCGGTTAAGATAATCGAGAGTTTTTTTACCGAAAGTTTCAACAGCTTCGATATCTTCTTTGACTTTTTCAACGATTTCGATTGACATGATGTTTACCTTTATGATTTTTTAATAATAGGTTTTTTAACTTCTCTTTTTTTTCTAACAGGTTTTAAATTTAAATTTTTTAAAATTTCAATAATTTGTTTTTGCATATTTTCAAGAACTGACTCGATTTTTTCGTTCGATTTATTCATATCGTTACGTAGTTCATCAACAGAAGCTGTAAGTGATTCAAATGCACTCTTATTCTTTTCATTCGCTAAATCCATGTTCTTTTCTATCATATTAAACTTTTCATTAGTTTCTTTTTCGCGGCTGTTTTTGCATTCCTTGCGTGATTCCTCTATTTCCCAAAATCTGTCGTCAAGTTTCTTCTCTGCTTCTAATTTCTCAGTGGTTTGTGCTTTTATCGTAGCAATTAATTCCTGATGCTTTGCTTCACGTTCAACTTTTACCCTTTTATAATATTTTCTTAAAACAACTATAAAAGTCAATAGTGTGATTATTGAAATAATCAATGTGCTAATTGCTGTCGTTGCGTCCCAATTCATATTACTGCTGTTCCTTTATTTTACTGATATTGAACATGAGATAGTTTTCTACCCTAATTTTAACCCAGAGTTGAGTTTCTTTCCTTACCTCAGCAGGAGTTACTGAGACTAATATCATTGGCAATAAACAACCTGAAGGCCTGAATGCTGTAAGGCTGTCAATAACAGATTCAATCAATTCATCATGTGCATCCTGCAAACTATCTACGGATTGATAACCGACTTGTATAATGAATTGAACGGGCCTGATATATCTGACATAATCAATTTTCCTATTAAGGTTTAAAGCCGTTTCCAAACCGCCCTTTGGTTCTGATTTTACATTAGGGCTTCCTGCATTGCAAATAACAACATGACCGCGATCATTAGTAAGAATATCCCTATTTTTATTCGGAGTTCTTGAATCTCCCAACTCAAAATGAACATTGGATTCAATGTCTATTTTCAATTGTGCCATCATTGCCTTTCGGATTTGATTAGGTTTCATCAGGGCATTCTCCTTAACAATCTATCGGTATAAATTTTATCCCTTCTGGTATGCGAGCTCCCTAATGCTATTTTAGGAGCACTACCGGGTTCGATTTTCTGTAATCTTTTGCATCCATGAAGAATACTTGCTGTTGCTGCTGTTGCAGTATTACCTGAACTTACAAATGCAAGGTCGGTATCATATGAATTTAAATGAGAATATGCACCAAGATAAGATTCGGGAACCTCACCTGTGGCATTCTGATAAAGTGTGAACATCACACAATTCAAATGAACCAATTTCAGCAACCTCATTGAATCGTTAAAAGCATCAATGTATGAATCATCAATAGGAACTAAGGGAAGCGTGTAATTTTTCCTTAAGACATTATTTATTTCGGCATTGACATCATCAATTGCATCCTGAAGCCGGTTATCGTTAATCTCTCCGGTTTGGTTATCTGGATCAAAAGCCGAATCGGTAATTTCTACCAAAATCCGGTATCTGATATTTGTTTTGCAATAGTCTAAATCAATGTAAGCCATAATCAAGAGTTATAAAGTTCTTTATAAAGAATCCCTCCCTTGAATAGAGAGGGATTTGTACACATAGTTCAATATTTCAATTAAGAAATTACAGTTGCGGCGATAACAGCACCGGGCTGATGGACAACAGGAAGTGATTTCTGTTCGCATTTCCATTCAACTACAGTCTGATCATCATTAACAATTGGCTGAATATAGAATTCGGAAGAAATTGATATCGGCTCGCCGGTTGCTTTATCAATACGGTTAACAGGGCCGTTATGAATTCTGAAAGCAGCCTGAGAAGCACATGCGACAGCAACATTTGTTCCAAACATATCAACCAATGCTGAACCATTATTATATTGCTGGTCAACTTCATAGACATTGACACCCATGAATTTACCAAGGAAATTAGCACCGATTGTTGGAGCATTTGCGAGCTGGAGGTTACCGACATCAATACGGGAAGCCCATAAGAGATTGGTTGTTTTTGTATCTGCCATTAAAGCCGAAGCAGCAGCTTCACCAAGGAAGAGATAATCCATAGGATAACCGCAACGCTGGTTAATTTTCTTTTTCCAGTTCTTAATTGAGGCTACGATTGCAGGAGACGGAGTCGCGGCATTCCATTTGCCGTTTGAATCAAGAGTGATTAAGTTATCTGATGTGAATCCATAATCATAATCAAACACGATATTATCTTCTGAAACTACGACATGTCCGGTTGTAAGTGCCTGAATTGCCATCCACTCGCGGCGTCTTATAACTCTGTCCTTTAATCTTTCGATATTATCCATCACCCATTGATTTTTTGCCTGAGCAATTGCTGTTGAGTTACCTTCATACAGACTGCCGAGCGAACGGTAATCTGCTAATTCCTGAGCTTCGAAAGTTAGTTTTTCGTAAGTTCTTGGTATCTTAAACTGTTGAATAGAACGGGTTCCTTTTGCAATTGCCTGAGCCTCTTCATGTGATTTGACAAATTTTGCCATTGCCGGTACGAAGTCCTGAATTTCAACATCAATGTTGTCAGCGGCATGTGGTATATCTTTCTTGAAAAGAGTATCAAGAATAAATGGCTGTGGAATTGTCACATTTTTAATAGCCTGAGATAAACTCCTGGCATTCAATATGTTAATTGTTGGTGTTGCCATAATTATTTGACTCCTTTCACGAGTATTTGGGCTGCATTGTACATACCGATTGGCATAAGAGCAGGAGACTGTGCCGAGATGGAACCATAAGCGAACTCACCTTCGACATACATCTTTGCATAGTCGATATCGCCACCGGAAGCATCATAATCATCTCCAAGGACACCAACGCAAACAGCGCAGTTATTCGGAGTAACCGCAACATTGTAAGGCTGGTATTTATTTGTAGAACTATTCAACGCTAATGCTGTTCCTCTCTTTGTATAAGCAACCGGAGTTGTTGCCAGAAGGATCGGAATTGATTGAGTGTATTCACCGGCTATAAAAATCGAATCGGCATTATCACATAGGGTTTTAGCGAAATCTGCCATTATTATTTCGCTCCTTTCGACTTATTATATTCGTTAATGTAGTCGAGTTCATCCTTCAGGCTGGTATTCGCAATACCGGTAGCATTGTCCATCTTGTCAATAAGTTGCGAAGTGGATACTGCGGGTTGACGGGCTTTCAAATCCTCGAGTTCCACATCGTAACATGTAACTTTATCGTCGAACATGGCTCCGGATTTCTTAAGTGCAAGTAACTTATTTACTGTTCTGTTCTTAATCGAATCATTTTCGCCACGTGATAATCTTGCCTCTGCAATAAGTTTTTCGACCTGGGCATCAACCTCAGTTCTCATCAACCTATCGGTAAGAGTAGATTTTTCGGTCTCCAGATCGGTAACCTTTTGAATTAAGGGCTTAACCGTTTTTAATTCATTCTCCAGATCTGTAATCTTTGATTGCATATTTGCAGTTACATCCGGGGAAGGAACATCTTTCAACTTTGCTTCATAATCGGCAATCTTTTTCTCCATTGCCAATATTTCCGCTTCTGTTTTCATAGAAGTTTCCTTATTTAAATTTTGGGAATTGTTATTTTCGTTAGTAGTTTTTGGTTTCATCTGAGCAGCAAATTTGAACATAGCTTTGTTCTCTATGACATCAGGTGAATAAATACCGTCAGCGAATTTCATATCAACTGCCTCCTGAGCGGTTAAATATGTTTCAGCATCCAGTAAGGTTTGAATTTCTTCCTCTGACATACCTGTTTTCTTGCAATAAGCTGTCATAAGAGGTTGTTTGACTTTATCAAGCATATCGGCTGCTTTTCTCATTTGATCTGCATTGGCGGTTTCCCAGAAACTTGTACCCGGATTATGAAGAAACATCATCCCGGTTTCTGCAATAAGAGTTTTACCTGCCAGGCAAATAACGGAGGCAATCGAACCGGCCATTGAATTGATCTTGAATATGGGTTTGGGATTCATGCTAAGGAAATGATTGTAAATCGCCATACCGGTAAATAAATCACCACCGGGAGAATTTACAATGACTTCGCATTGTTCTCCGGGCATCATGCCACTGCATTGATACATGATGTCATCCATTGCCCATTCGTAGATGATTCCGTTTAAAAAGATTTGTTTCACAATATTGCCTCCGGCTAATTAATTATGTTGTTTAATTAACAACTGATTATAGTCAATAGCAAAATTATGAATAGTAGTAAAGGAATTTATAACGGTAGTAATTACGTTATTTACATAATAATTATACATAGTTGACAGCGTTATAAATAAGCATATTCATTTTGATAAGTTTGTTATATTTTTTATTAATTATATTAAATTTAACACAGTTTTTATAGGATTATGGAACTAACTAATCAAAATATAGCAGGAAATGTCACTTTAAATAATTTTATCATTATCGATATTGATAAATTAGTCAAAGCAGACTGGAATTATAAACAGGATAATGATATCCTCAAAGAGAAATTAAAAGAAAATTTTAAACGTAACGGCCAGATTGAAAATATTATCGTTCGTGAGCTTGTAACCGGTTTTTATGAAATCGTGAATGGGAATCACCGCTACGATGCAATGAAAGAACTTAATATTAAGCAAGTAATCGCTTTTAATCTTGGTAAAATATCATTAGCAGCTGCTCAAAGAATTGCAATTGAGACAAATGAGACACGGTTTGCAAGTGATACTGATATATTAGCAAAATTATTACAGGAAATCAATCTTGAATTCCCTGATGAAGATTTAATCAATACTTTACCATTCACTCCTGAAGAATTGGATGGATTTCTGCATTTTAATAGCGATGATTTAATTGTTGGAAATCCTGATGCTGAGGAAGATGATTTTGATCCGGAAGTTTTACCAAGGGAAGCTCCTAAAACTAAAAAGGGGGATTTGTATGAGTTTGAATCTAATGGATATCGCCATAGGCTTTTATGTGGCGATTCTACGAATGATATTGACGTCAAAATATTAATGAATGGCGATCTTGCTCATCTGCTTTATACCGATCCCCCTTATAACATCAATTACACTGAATTTAATAATGAACGTGCAGGAGGCAAAGGTAAGGACTGGGGTGAGGATTACTGTTCTGAATGGAATGACGAAATGTCGGATTCAGATTATCAGGCTTTCCTTATTAAGTTTCTGAAACTTGCCAAAGAACACATGATAGATTGGGGACATTATTACGTGTGGCATGCAACTACATATTTTGTTGATGTGCTTAAGGCTTTTGAAGTTAATGCAATTCCTTACGATAAAGTCCCAATCCAATGGGTTAAACAAGTAGCCCCTATATCCTGGGTTCGTTATAAACGCAAATCAGAGCCATGTGTTTACGGTGGTAAGGGAGCGGTCAACGGGAACGGTGCCGGTGCCCGTTGGTTCGGTCCCAATAATGAAACTAATATTTGGGAAATCTCACGGGGCCATAATGTAAATTATATTCACCCCACTCAGAAACCCGTAGCACTTGCTTCTAGAGCAATTATTAATAGTACCCAACAAGGAGAAAGTGTTCTTGATATGTTTATGGGATCCGGAACTACATTGATTGCTTCTGATATGCTCAACAGATTAAGTTATGGAATGGAATTCGGTGAGAAATTCTGTGATATGATTACATTAAGATTCGCAAAATATAAATCAGACAGCAATTCGGAATTCTACATCTATCGTAATGGCCAGAATATTACTGCTGAGATTCTTGAGCAATTGGACAAGTATAAAGATTTAAAATTAAATCAAATTTCTATGCCTGAGATTAATTCAAATATTTAAGAGTCAGACTATGCAAGAAGATGATGAAATAAAGCCCTGGGAGAGACAGCCCGGAGAATCCGAAAAATGTTTTAATTATTTTAAAACTTATAAGGATATGGGACCTGACAGAACCAGGGCTAAACTTGCTGTTATGGTTGGTAAATCGAAACCGACAATGGAAACGATTGCTAAAAAATGGCATTGGATAGAACGTATTAACGCTTATAATGACCATCTCGAAAAGATTAGCCTTGCAACTATCGAAAAGGAAATCAAAGAAATGGTTAAAAGGCATGCGGTCCATGCTCAGAGTTTAGAAACTGCAATCATGCTGCCGGTAAATAAGTTTATGAAAAAATATCAGGAAAATACAAATGCTGCATTTGGCGATTTATCGCTTGGTGAGTTGCTTGATTTGGTTTTCTCATCAGCGGATAAATTCCCGAAACTTGTAAATGTTGAAAGATTATCGCGGGGAGTGCCAACGGATTACAGCAAAGCGGATTTGACTTCCGGTGGCGAGAAAATCAAGCCGGTAATAAATATCACTGTCAGCGGATCCCAATCAAAGCTTCTTGAATCTTTGCAAGGTAATAATCAGAACGAAAGTCAGGACGAAATCCGGGATGGGGACTAATGAAAGAAACGTATCGCCTGTTTATCTGGCTAATTATTATGCCTATAATGATCCCAGATACAAGATAATTTGTAACCAGGGCGGTGCCCGTTCCGGTAAAACCTATTCTATTCTTCAAAATTTAACTACTATTTCCGAACAAGAGGATCTGGAAATATCAGTTGTTTCAAAAACTCTCCCACACATCAAAAAAGGTGCCTTAAAAGATTTTCAGAATATCAGAAAAACATGGAACATCTACGATGATAATTTATTTAATAAAACAGAGCTAAGTTATAAATACAGCGATACTGGATACTTCGAATTCTTCTCGGCAGATAAAAGTGATAAATTAAGAGGTCCCGGAAGGGATATTTTATATATCAATGAAGTTAACAACCTGAGTTACATGGAATACAAAGAATTAGAAATGAGAACTCGCGGTAAAATATTCATTGATTTTAACCCGGTAGATGAATATCATTGGATTTACGATAAAATTATTCCCAGAAAAGACTGTAAGTTCATACAATCAAATATCTTTGACAACTGGGATTTCCTTCCGGAGAGTCAGAGAAAAGTGATTCTTAATCTTAAAGATGAAGATCTAAACTTATGGAAAATTTACGGGCTTGGAGAGAGGGCTAAAGCTACAAATATCATTTATGATAACTTCAGAATATCAAATGAAAGGCCTGAAGGAGAAACTATTTATGGACTTGACTTTGGATATAATAATCCAACTGCATTAATTAAAGTGCAGCATCCGAATGGGAATAAATTGTTTACTCAGCAATTGCTATATGATACACATCTGACAAATGCCGAATTAATTGAAAAATTAAAGATACTAATTCCTAACAGAAGCAGCTACATTTATGCAGATGCTGCTGAACCGAATAGAATTAAGGAAATACATGATGCCGGATTCCCTTGTATTTTCTCAGCAGATAAAAGTGTAAGCTCCGGATTAGATTTTTGCAAAAGGTTTCAGCAAATTATCACTCCTGATTCAATTGATTATATCAAAGAAATAAAATCATATAAATATAAAACTGACAGGAATGGGATTGTTTTAGAGGAGCCGATTAAATTTAATGACCATCTTCTGGACGCTTTCCGTTATGCTGTTTTTACTTATGGAAGGGGACGTTGGTTAATGGGTAATGAGAGAATATTTATTCCAAAAACTACTGTTTCTTCCGGATCAAGATTTTCACAAAAAAAACGAATTTCAAATTTTTAAAAGGTTAAATTATTATGCTTAATAAATCAAAATCTTTGCCGGTAACCAATCAGGATGATATGAACTCTGATTTAATTGATATGATGTCATTGCTTTATATGGTTGGATATAATTACCAGAATATTATGCTGAATCCGGATATAATTTTACGGAAACTTCAGGTTGATGATCCATGGAGGGAAGCCGGATTTTATGATCAGATCATGGTTGACGATATGGTGCAAACCTGTATCCAAAAAAGGAAACGTGCCTCAACCGCTCTTAAATGGAGAATCAAGAAAGAAGAATCGAGCGATGTAATTCATGAATCAGTTAAGAATAACTTTAAATTTCTGGACCGGAAAGGATTAATCAGAAATACAAATCAAAACATTATTAAAACACTCGATACCGGGCGTCAATTTATTGATACTAAATGGCGATATTTTGATGGGTTATGGCAGGTTTTTGATTTAACGCCTTTGCCCTTGGAGTGCCTGCTGTTTGATATAAATAATGATATTCAGATCAGGCAATTAGGTGACCTGCAAACGAAACCGGCACCTCCTTATCGAGTATTAAAAGTTACTAACGATACTACATTGAAAAATAAATATGGCGATTCATTATTAACAAAATGTTACTGGCCGGTATTTTTCAAAAAAAATGCGATTCAATTCGCTAATGTGTGGTTGGAAAGGGACGGTATGCCCTGGATAATCACCCAGTATGATACTGCAATGCTCATGGAATTATTCCCAAGCCGAAAATCGGATAGTGGTGGGTTCGATGCCGAAGGTGCGATGGATGATTTTATTGATTTCATTAAAAGTAAATCCGGAGACGGGCTATTAGTTGTTCCAAAGGGTGTTGAGGTAAAAATTGAAAACCCGGCAAAAGACGGTAATATGGATAATTACGAAAAAGTAAAGAATTCGATGAATGACGCCATTATAAATATTTATACAGGTCATGTTGCCACAACTAAACCAACATCCGGTAAATTAGGTAATGAAGATAAAGCCAATACAGACTGGGATTCAGTTGTTAATGATTGCAAAGAATTAATTACTTCAACGTGGAATACTTATATTAGCTGGTATGTTACTATCAATTACGGAGAAAAGGCTCCATGCCCTGAATTTGAATTTATTGAAGAACAGAAAGGCAAAAAGGAACAGGCTGATATTTGGACTGGGTATATGGATAAAGGCGGTTTAAGGCCAACTGAAAAATTTTATATTAATCATGCCGATTTACAATCGGATGAATTCACTGTTGATTTTTCCAGTCCGGTTAAAACCGATAATAACAATGATAACTTAATAACAAAAGCTCTGAGCAACGATATAAAGGCAATGGCTGAGGATGGGTTAATCGGCGATTGGGCTACTTTAACAAAGGCTGTGCAATCAAGAACCAGGATAAATGACATGAACGTAATTAATTCAATAGCTGCTAATATTGTGAATGAATTGAAATTAGAGGTTTAACTATGAATCAGGGTTGGATTGGTTTTGATTTGGATGATACACTTGCATCTTATGATGGATGGCATGGAGAGGAACATATCGGAGAGCCGATAATACCAATGATTTTAAAATTGCAACAATTTATTAATGCAGGATATAAATGTAAAATATTTACTGCCAGAGCAGGCAACGGGATAGCTCAAATAAACCACATACATAATTGGTTAAATCATTATGGCTTACCGTCACTTGAAGTAACTAATATTAAAGATTTTAATTGTATCTGCTTTTATGATGATCGTTGTATCGCCGTTGAATCTGGAACCGGTATAATTTTGGGTGGGAAGGAAATTGTATTATGATAAACATCAATGCTGCTAACCTTAAACTCAAAATATTATGCCAGGCTGCTAATCCCGGCCAGACTGTTATTGATAATGCTGTTGATAAATATGATACAGATACTAAAGACATTTTTGTAGATATTTGCAAACCTGTAGTTTCGCATTTGAAAAATGCTTCCGGATTCAAAGATGCGATGTCCGGATTGCCTGACCTTATTCCGAAAATGAAAACCAACAGCCTTGAGGATAATTTCCTGAAGCTTCGGTTTATGAGTGAAGTAACCGGTCATTTTACGGTACAAAAAGAGACTAAGAAACAAAGGGTTAACAACCTGATACTTTCATCACCCTATGGATTTAAAAGAAATATTACTTCAAAGGGTAATTATTATGCTAATTTGGGACTTGCTTTTGATAAGAGTCCTGAAGATGCGGTTAAATATCTTGAAAAAATGGGTATTGATATTAGTTTTGACTGGAAACAAACTATCAAGATACTGAAGGAACATAACTTCACGATTGCTAAAGTTGAATCTGCGCAGATCCTGCAATTATTCAAAGATGAACTTCAGGCCAGCCTTGAAACCGGTACAATTTACGAAGACTTTGTTCAGAATATTAACCTGGTACTAGAAAACAGGGGTTACATACCAGGTAAGGATCATCCGGACTTTACACCTTCGAGATTGAATCTCATCTATAGAATGAATACTCAAAATGCTTATATGCGGGGCAGATACTTACAGCAAAAAGATGTGACTGAATTCTTTCCCTATTGGGAATTTGTAGCGGTCCTTGATGACCGGACTACAGATTTTTGTTACCCATTGAATGGTATAGTTGCAAGGAATGACGAAACGTTCTGGAATGCTAACTACCCGCCATTGCATTATAATTGCCGTTCGACAATCAGAACATTAAATGATAATGAGATTGATAAACGGGGCATTAAAGTATTTAATGATGATAGTAAAGTATCTTATGTTGATGAGGATGGAAATTTACGCGACTTTGTACTTGGTGATGTCATGCCCGCTGAAGGATTTGATAATACACCTGATGAGTTTTGGGAATGTGATTATAATGCTTTCGAACCGGCAATCCGGAAAGCTCTTATAACAGAAATTGAAAGTTATTAAATACTATGGATGATATTTCAAACAGCATTAACAAATGGGGAGACGATTTCATTGGCAGGATTACCCAGGCAATGGACTTCTCTCCATTATTCCCCCGGATAAGGGAGATAGTTCTCAATTCAGTATCACGTAACTTCTCTGAGGAAGGTAGATTTGGTACTGGTGATTTCGATGGGGGTTCAGAGCATTGGAAAAAGTCAAAGAGGGCTATCAAGCAAGGTGGGCAAACCCTGTCGGATAAACCGGCATTACGGAAGTCTATTCAATACGATATCCATCAGGAAGGCGGTAAATTAAAGATTGTGATTGGTTCTAATTTGGAATATGCTGCTGCTCATCAATTTGGTGCAGAGATAACAATTAATCCAAGGGAAGGATCTGCAAAGTGGAAGGCTAAAAAGAATAAAGCAACCGGAAAATACTCATATCGCTTTGCTAAGAAAACATCGAACACTAAGAATACAATCGAGAGGAAGTTCCAAACAAAAGGGCATGTCCTGAAATTGCCGGCACGCCCTTATTTAGTTTTGCAGGATGAAGATATTAGAGAGATAATTGAGTTATGCCAAAATCATATTATTGAGCAGATGAATTATTAGAAGAGTTCATAAAGTTATAAAGTAAAAGCCCTGGTGATTAGCCGGGGCTTTTTGGTTTCTCCGCTGACATATAATAATCAAAATCGTATTCTTCCTGTTCTTCCTGTGTTGGAACATGACGGTAACCCGGTTTACAATCGGCAATAAAGCCGTCCCAATTTGAACACGGGCAAAGGTCAGCCAGTTCACAACTGCAAACATCAGAATATAAACCATCGTAGCCGTAGTCTTTAAGATAAGTTTCTATTATTTCACGAACATCCATTAAATCAATCCGCTATTAATTTTAATGTTATTATTATTATCATAAATAATGCAAATAACAAACCGATATTGATATGTTTAGAGATATTATCCTGATATAATTTTTCAAATTCGTTTAATAAATCCTCCCTTTCAACTGTATCCTGATTAGTTACGTAATTTTGGTATGCTACGCTATTCAACGGTATTAATTCAATACCGTTTGAGTAGTAATCATCTGTGGCCGTTATTATTTTCAGCATTAAATTATCCCCCTTTCAAGTTTGAATCTGTTAATTACCATTTGGATGCTGTCCGATTGTTTTTTGATTGTGTTGCCCGGTTTAAATACTACCGTTTTGAAACATTCCCTGTGATACCACTTCCCATGTGGCCCCATCAACATTCCTTTTTTATTGCCTATCTCATGGCATTTATTACAATGTACTTGCTTCTGTTGTATTAGTTCTAATCTATCCATAATTTATTTATCCTTAGTATTAAAGGTTTCTATAATTTCTTTAAGTATTATAATTTCACCTTCCAATTCCTGAATCTGAAATTGATAAGTCACCTGCCCTTCGTTCTTTGGATTATTTCTTATCTGCAAAATCTTTATTTGCCTGTTTTTTATTTGTGGTAATAATGCTTTGGCTATGGCTTTTTTCTCCCAATCTTCGAACCGATAAGCATATTGTTTACGTCTTACTTCATTTGAATATTCAATTATCATTTCTTTAACTCCTTAATTAATAAAATATTTACAACAGTTTTTTTTATTTCTCACCTATTACTTTTATATCAACAATAATCTCATTATTAACAAATGGTACTGCTGATGCTAATGTCATATCCTTACCAAATATTTTCATAAATTCCCAAATTTGGTATTCCATATTTATCGTTTCTAACTGT
>SESG01010733.1_pt1 | contig 20363 bp, 16 predicted proteins | sample 3171421 | NCBI WGS metagenome assembly SESG01 (sample SAMN10866946, study PRJNA518727) | freshwater metagenome | biome: subpolar coniferous forest; feature: holomictic lake; material: water; isolation source: holomictic Lake 227, 6 m and 8 m depth | place: Canada: near Kenora, Ontario | collected... | reverse complement strand
TTTTTTTACTCACTATGTTGATCATTCCAGCTATAGATATTAAAGAGGGGAAGTGTGTGAGGTTGACCCGTGGCGATTTCAGCCAGAAAAAAATATACCTCGATAATCCCCGCGACATGGCTATCATCTGGCGCAAACAGAATGCCAAGATGCTCCATATCGTCGATCTTGATGCGGCACTTACCGGTGAAATGGTTAATTTTGAGAAGATCAGGGAGATTGTCATCAATCTTGATATCCCTGTCCAGGTGGGAGGTGGTATTCGTTCCGCTGATGCAGTCAAGCGTTATCTTGACATAGGCGTGGGCCGGGTAGTTATCGGTTCTGCCGCTGTTACCAACCCCAAGCTGGTTGAAGAGCTTTTTAAAACATACCGTTCATCCCAGATTGTTGTGGGTATTGATGCCGAAAACGGTGTGCCGAAAATCAAGGGGTGGACCGAGAGCAGTAACCTTAAAGATTACGATCTTGCTCTCCAGATGAAATCGATGGGTATTAAGAGGGTTATCTACACCGATATTGCACGTGATGGTATGATGCAGGGATTTGGTTACGAAAGTACCAAGCGCTTTGCCGAGAAAGCAGGGATGAAAATTACAGCATCCGGTGGCGTCACTAACGTTGGTGATCTCGGACGGCTTGAAGAGCTTGCTCCATTCGGCGTTGACTCTGTAATTATCGGAAAGGCTCTGTATGAGTGTAATTTTCCCTGTCAGGAACTCTGGTATAATTTTGAGAAAGGGATCTGTATTGACCATAATTTTTCAACAGCACGCAAAAAATAGTCCCCATTTCGGGATGACGTCAGTATTTTGTTCTCTAACAGAGAAAATACAGGAACGTGCAGCAGCCGGATTCACAGTTACAGCAGCATATTGAGGCACTGATTTTTGCCTCTGAAGAGGCAGTAACCCTCCAGACCATCCGTCAGGTTACCGGACAGGATCTCAATTCGGACGGGCTTCACGTGATTATTGAGCAGCTCAATGAAGAGTATGCGGCCTCTGGCAGGACGTTTCAGATTCACCGTATTGCTGGTGGCTACCGATTTCTTACCAGACCCGAATTCGGCGACGTCATCAAAAAACTTCTCGCACCTAAAATCCGACGGAGGCTTTCCCACTCTATTCTTGAAGTTCTTGCTGTTATTGCCTATAATCAGCCTGTTACCCGTGGGGATATTCAGCAGATTCGCGGTGTCAGCCCCGATTATGCTCTTGACAGGCTTCTGCTTCGCGGCTTCATTGAAGTTCGCGGACGCGCCGATTTACCCGGCAGGCCCCTGCAGTATGGAACGACCACGGATTTTTTGGATCTTTTTCACCTGTCATCGTTAAAAGAGCTGCCTAAACTTCATGAAATAAAGGAGATTCTTCGGGAGAACGAAGAGCATGAGTATCTTGCACGAGCCGATGTCGATGAGTCCATTATACCTGAAAATTACCAAGAGGAAACCGATACACGATCATGAAAAACAGTAATAACGATGACGAGGTCAGGATTAACCGCTATCTGGCCTCCTGCGGCATAGCTTCACGAAGGGCGGCCGACCAGTTCGTTCTGGATGGTCGTGTCATGGTCAATGGTGTGGTTATCACAACACCCGGCATCAAGGTCAGCCCCTCCCGGGACGAGGTTATTGTTGATGGCGAGCGGTTTGCCCAGCCTGAACACCGTAAGGTCTATATCCTTTTCAACAAACCCCGGAACGTCATTACGACCAACAGTGACGAAAAAAACCGTGAGATGGTGCTTGATTTTATTGATGTGGAAGAGCGTGTTTTTCCTGTGGGCCGACTTGACAGAAAAACGACAGGTGTTATTTTGCTCACCAATGATGGAACCCTTGCGCACAAGTTGATGCACCCCTCGTCAAATGTTAAAAAAGAGTATATAGCGGAGCTTGCTGAAAAATTTACTCCAAACTTTCTGGCGCAGTTGACAGGAGGCATGCGATTGAAGGACACTGGTGAGAAGGTCAGTCCATGCAGGGCAAAAATACTCGATGAAGGGATGCAGGTGCTTCTCAGCATTCATGAAGGGAAGAACCATCAGGTGCGTCGAATGTTCGAGACGCTCGGTTTTGAGGTGAAACGGCTTGAACGGGTTGCCTATGCAGGCCTTCAGGCTGGTGATCTACGGCGTGGCGAATGGCGCTACCTCAGTCGGAATGAGGTTCAGGAGCTTTATAAGTTGACTGAAAATCCATAATTTCATAAATTATCTATGAAGTCATTTAACGGTTTTGTAAAGGTACAAACCCCCAGTGGCTATGAAACAGCTTTTTACCCCCGTCAAACGTCATCTCCTTCAAAAGGTCATGGCGTTTTTTTTCTTGCTGATACTTTATCTCTCCTGCTCTCCTCCTCTCAATGCTGAGACAGATGGCCTTCAGGAGCTGCTTGAGAATGCCGAATCCGAAACAGGCAGTGAGCAGTTGCTTGAATTGATCGAGGATCTCAAAAAAAACAGGATACCCCTCAATAAAGCAGATGCTGATGAGCTACGGCAACTTCCCTGGCTGACCGTTGCCGATGCAGAGGCAATCCTGAACTATCGGCGCAACAAAGGCCCCATCCTCTCCCGTCAGGAGCTTGAACCAATTATCGGCAAATATAAAGCCTCCTGTATTGACCCCTATCTTCAGTATGAAAAGCAGCAATCATTCTCTGGAAAGCAGTTATCCAAGCCGCTTGATCTGACGCTCTACAGCCGTTTTTTCAGCGAAATACCCAGGCGGCATGGGATTATCAACGGTACTTATGGTGGCGAAAACTATAAACTCTATAACCGACTCCAACTCTCCACCCCTCACGTTAAGCTCAGCCTTCTTGAGGAGAAGGATATTGGAGAGCCCGATATTGCCGATTTTTCCTCTGTGAGCATCAATTTCTGCGATCTTGGTGTCATCCAAAGCGCGGTTCTTGGCAACTATAAACTCAACGTTGCCCAGGGGCTGCTTATTGGTCAGAGCCGCTTTTATTCAAAGGGCTCTGACCCCACCGGCACTCTTCGCCTTCCGTCAATACTTTTATCGCCCTATACCTCAAGTGGCGAAACCGGCTTTTTGCAGGGTGCCGCCACTACCCTCAAGCTTGACCCGTTTGAGATTACTACATTTTACTCCGCAAACCATGTTGATGGCATCATCAATAAATACGGGGTCATCACAAGCTTTGATCAGTCAGGCTACCACCGTGCCCAGTATCAGATAAGCCGAAAGGACAACCTTGTCGAGAAGCTTTATGGCGCCAGCCTGCTCTATCATTACCAGTCAGGCGACCTGAGCGGCAAGACAGGCGGTACCGTCCTCTCCTATCGCTATCCTGTGCCGCTTGATGAGCTTGAACCGGATGTTATTCCCAGTACCATCTCCTCGTCCACCCTCTACAGTGTTCAAACGGATCTCACACTTGGTCATGCAAGTCTCTTTGCCGAAGCGGCGCTCTCCAGTCAGCCCAAAGATGCCTCATGGGTTGCAGGTGTTGAGTTTGAGCCATTGCAGGGTCTCAATACAGTAGCGGCTTTCCGTTGTTATGGTGAGCACTATTACTCTCCCTTTGCCGGAGCGTTTGCCGAACGGGGAGATGGTGCCTCAAACGAAAAGGGGCTCTATCTTGGCCTGAATGCCAGAATAAGCGATCGCCTCTCACTTGGTGCTTACCATGACCGGTTCACTTTCCCCTCGCTTGACACTCATTGTCAATATCCCTCTGACGGTAACGATTCCAGACTCTCCTTCACCTGGCGCCAATCACCAACGTTTACCTGGAGCCTTCAGTTACAGCACAAATACAAGGAGGAGCAGTCAAATCAGGGGAGTTCATCCCATCCGATCTGGACACCTCTTCCGAAAATATCTGATCGTTGCCGACTTGACTGCGATATCAATCTCTCAACGCGGATTCATCTCAGGAGCCGTGGAGAGGTGAAAAAAGTTGTCAAGCAATATCTTGCCGCAGATCGGCTGTTTAACGGTTGGCTGATTTACCAGCAGGCGGGATACAATACGGGGCAATTGAGTGTAAAAGGGCGCCTTACCTGCTTCAATACCGAGGACTATGACGCAGCCATCTACGCTTACGAGGATGACCTTCCTCTTACCTCCAGCCTTGGGGTATACGACGGGCGTGGCAAATCTTTTTTTCTTCTTGCAACATGGCAGGTCATGAAGCAGATGAAGCTTGCTGCCCGATATGAAACCACATGGTATAGTGACAGGACGGTTTCCGGCAGCAACGTTAACGACCAGCGTGCAACCAGTTCGCCCGCATCATACACTCTGGGATGTCTCCTCACATTCTGAATTCTCTCCGGCAGCCCTGAGGATTCTATCCCTGATAGCTCTTCCGAGCCCCCGGTTAGAAGGGAGTTCACAATAAATAACCTTTATCCCTTTTGCATCGCATAACCTGAAAAAACTGAAAAGTTCCCGACCATAATCATCAAGACTTTTGCAGATGTTGAGCAGCAGAACATCACCCGGAGGAGAGGAAAGACCGATGTATGCTGACAATGGCTCAACCACACTCTTCTCCCAGGCTCTCCAGAGGCGTATTGTTGCCTTTGGCGCATAGTGCGGATATTTCAGACCAGGGCTTTTTGGTGGGCTCTCTTTATCCCTCACACCGTATGCGGTTATTTCAGGAACAACAGTCTGTAACTCTTCAAAGGTTATGGAACCGGCCCTCAGCAGAACCGGCAGTTTTCCTGAACAATCCACAATTGTTGATTCAAGGCCGATACTGCTCGCCTCGCCTCGCAGCAGACCGTCGATCTTTCCGTTCAGATCCTCAAAAACTGTCTCCCAGCTTGTTGCACTTGGCAGCCCTGAAAGATTTGCTGAAGGAGCGGCAACCGGACAACCGCAGTGACGCAAAAATTCTCGCGCAACCGGATTTGCCGGACACCGGACTCCCACGGTGTCAAGGCCCGCTGTCACGCTGGTAGGTACACCCAAATTTTTTTTAACCACCAGGGTTAATGGGCCAGGGAAAAAACGGTTGATCAGTTTATTTGCAGCATCATTGATCTCAGAAGCAACCTCATTGAGCTGCTGAATGCTGTAGATATGGACAATCAAGGGATTATCTCCCGGCCGGCCCTTTGCCCGAAAGAGCTGCCTGATGGCATCTGCATGGTAGATGCTGGCACCAAGTCCGTAAACTGTCTCAGTTGGAAAAGCAACCACCCTGCCCGATTTAAGAATGTCGGCGGCCTTCTCAGCCGAATCAGTAACAAGAGTCTGCATGATAAACCTTTTCAGGGTAGAGCTATCGGCAAATTAAGAGAAGTGGAATCTGTTCGGGCATAAAGAGCATATAGCAGAGCAAACCTGCCGTAGCGCTTACCAGCGGTATCGATAGATTATCATCAATTTTGAATTTGCCGATATGGTCTGTAAAAGCCTCGGTAAGTGTTGCTGCAACGGCCATGATAATTCCGACATAAATATTCAGCCTTGGAAAGAGGGCTACCAAAAGCACTGCAGAGATAAAAAATGCTACACTTCCCTCAATACTTTTCTCTCCGAACCGATGCTTTCCGAAATTTTTACCAATAACAGCCGCTATCGTATCCGAAACTGCCACTATGGTAAAAGCTGTAATAGCAATGAGCTTCGGGAAAAAGAGCACCAAAAGCAGTGCTGACATCACCATGTAGGAGGCTCCGTTCAGGTGGATACTTTCGCCCTTGAGCTCGTGCGAACGCAGCATTGCATCAAACGTTCTGTGATACCATCGTCCAACAGGTGCAATAAAATTTTTGAGCACGTCAACCAGAAAAAAAGCTGCAAAAAGCGGTACAAGAATCAGCAGAGCAAGCTCCCTGCTTATAAAAGAGTAGATCAGGGGAATCAAGAGTGATGTCAGATGAATGGTTTTCCGCACCATTTCATAACGTAATTTCAGCCTCTCCCTCTCTTCCATAAGTATAAAATATTACTAACCCATTTTTTCGGAAAGAATATACACCGAAAATCAAACAACCTGAAAATACTATCTTTTTTTCAGCCTCACCCCTTCTTTTGGGTGACTTAATGAAATGTTGCAGAATAATATCACCCTCTTCTCTTTCCTTTTCAAAACGTATATTTCAAAACGCTTTATAAAATGTCTCCAAACCATCTGTATGACGACTGAAAAATTCAGGGTAGCCGCCATAGATCTCGGCACTAACTCTTTCCACATGGTTATTGTCGAAGAGAGCAGGGGAAAGGGGATTGTCGAAATCGACCGTGTCAAGGATATGATCTGTATCGGGAGGGGAAGTATTTCAACGAAAATGCTCAATGAAGAGGCTATGGAGTCCGGGATTGCCGCCTTGAAAAACTTTCTCATCCTTGCCTCCCAGCATGGTGTGGCCCCTGAAAACATCTTGGCATTCGCCACCAGCGCCATCCGTGAAGCCAAAAACCAATATGATTTTCTTCGCCGTATCCGTCAAGAGACAGGACTCAAAGTGAAGGTTATCTCCGGCAGGGAGGAGGCTGAATTTATCTATTATGGTGTTCGTAATGCCATTACAATTGGCAAAAGTTCCGACCTTATTTTCGATATCGGCGGTGGCTCTGTTGAGTTTATCATCGCGAACAACAAGGGGGTACAGCTTCTCGAAAGCCGTAAGATAGGTGTTGCAAGGATGTGCGAACGCTTTGTCACCACAGAGCCGGTCAGCACTCATGACATCAAGATGCTTGAACAGTTTTTTGCTGCCGAGATGGTTACCGCCGTCATGAAAGCCTCCGAACTCAAGGTCATCCGGGCTATAGCCTCATCTGGAACAGCCCAGAATATTGCCCGCATGATTCACTCCATGAATGGGCGCGAGAGCGACACTTCGCTGAACCACAGTTCCTTTACCCGCACCGAGTTTCAGGTGCTCTACAAGGCGGTGCTTCCGCTCCGAACCGCTGCCCGCAAAAAGATGACAGGCCTTGATGAAAAACGGGTTGATCTTATTATTCCCGGGCTGATCCTTGTCGATATGATTTTCAGGCTCTTCAACATCAAGGAGATTCTTGTTTCCGATTATGCTCTTCGGGAGGGGATGGTGCTTCACCATCTTAAACACCGATTTGAGGGTGGCGCCGACCAGGATACCGACATCGGGCTTGATATTCGGCGAGAGAGTGTCAGCGAACTTGGTTGTCGATGCGACTGGAACCTTGAGCATGCCGAGCAGGTTGCCATGCTCAGTCTCCAGCTTTTCGATCAGCTTTCACCACTTCACCGCCTTGAAGAGCCCTATCGTGAACTTCTTGAATATGCATCCCTTCTGCATAACATCGGTACATTTATCTCTATCTCTTCGCACCACAAGCACAGCCAGTATATCATCCTTCATGGCGAGCTTCGTGGATTTTCCCCATCGGAGGTGGAGATCATTGGTCATGTAGCCCGATATCACCGTAAATCTCCCCCTTCGGACAAGCATACCTCATACAGTCTACTCAAGCCAGCCTATAAACGTGCGGTTGATATCCTTTCAGGCATTCTTCGTCTTGCCAACGGTCTTGAGCGTGGTCACCGGCAGAATATCCTGTCGATAAAGGCGACAGTAAAAGGGGATTGCATAACCCTTAACCTCAAAACCCGTTTTGAACCTGATATTGAGATGTGGGCGGCGGACCTTCTGAAATCATGGCTCGAAACGGTGCTGCAAAAATCAATTTCTCTTGAGTCGGTTTGATATAAAATACAACGCAGCACCGAGTTCTGTAGTTACTGCTCTGGCAAAAGAGGGGTCGCTCTGGTTTGAATCCGCCTTTTGTAAAGAGCAACATGGCGGAGCGCTTCTTTTTTCGGATCCGGTTGAGGTAGTTACCCTCTTATCCCCCTCAGGACTCAAAACATTTTTCCATACCCTTGAGCAAAAGCTTGCTGAGGGCTATTTTCTTGCTGGCTGGTTAAGTTATGAGGTTGGCTGCGGTTTTGAGCCGACACTCTTTCCTCCGGACAAGGTCAATCTTCCAGCGTTGCCACTTGCCTGGTTTGGTTTTTACCGCAAACCTGAATATTTTTCAGCAAGTGAAGTTGAGCAGCTCTTTGCCGACCATGCTGCGTTCAGTCCGATTGACCTCTCCTTTGATTTTGTTGAAACCGATTATGCCGAAAAAATCAGGCTCATCAAGGAGCAGATTGCCGCAGGAAATATCTATCAGGTCAACTTTACCGGCCGTTACCGCTTCACCATTCCCCAATCGGCGGAGGCTGTTTTCGCCGCATTGCGAGGTACGCAACCCCTCTCCTATACCGCATTTCTTAAAACTGGCGATCGTACTATACTCTCTTTTTCTCCCGAACTTTTTTTTACCCGGCGTGGCAAGCTCATCCAAACCATGCCGATGAAAGGAACGGCTGCCCGTGGCAAAACTCCAGAAGAGGATACTGCACTCAAAGAGGCTCTTCGGCGATGTACCAAAAATCTTGCCGAAAATCTCATGATTGTCGATCTCCTGCGCAATGATCTCGGACGAATATGCACTCATGGTTCGGTCCAGGCTGGAGATCTCTTTGCGACCGAGACCTACCCCACCCTACACCAGATGGTATCGACCATCTGTGGCGAGCAAAGAGAGGATATCGGGCTCTATGATCTTTTCAGGGCGCTCTACCCTTCAGGCTCTATAACCGGCGCTCCCAAGATAAAAGCCATGAAACTGATCCAGACTCTTGAATCGGGGCCAAGAGGTATCTATACCGGCACTATCGGCTTCATAACGCCCCGGCGCGACATGGTTTTCAGCGTTGCTATCCGCACCATTGAGATCGCCGGAGAGGAAGGAACCTATGGTTCAGGCAGTGGTATTGTATGGGACTCCGATCCTCACGAAGAGTATCGGGAGTGCCAGCTTAAAGCCAGGATACTGGGCAGCGCCGTTAATCCAGAGCTTCAGCTTTTTGAAAGCATCCTCTACTCCTCAGCTTATCTCTGGAAGGAGGAGCACCTTAAGCGGATGGAATCTTCAGCCATTGCGCTTGGCTTTCCCTGGGACAAAATTGCTGCTCTCCAGAGGCTAAACCAGCTCAGCGAAGAGTTGCACGCCCCTTCTTCTCGTTTCAAAGTCAAGCTGACCCTCTCTTTTCAGGGGGTTTTCACTGCTACAGCTCAACCGATTGAGGTCAACAATCCAGCTTTGCCCATCCGTATCTGCTTTGCCTCAGAGCGAACAGACTCATCGCAGCCCCTGCTCTTGCACAAAACCAGCGACAGGCAACTTTATGACCGCTTCTTTGCCCTTGCTCGCCAAAAAGGTTACGATGAAGTTATCTTTCTCAACCAGCGCGGTGAGGTCACCGAAGGGGCAATCAGCAATATTTTTATCCTGATGGGTCGTAATATCTTCACTCCTCCCCTCGAATCCGGCCTTCTCAACGGCATATTCCGCCGTTACATGCTTTCGACCCGCCCCTTCGTTCAGGAAAAAATTCTCACGCTCTCCGACCTCAAGGAGGCAGATGCAATCTATACAGCCAACTCCGTTCGTGGCTTCCGCCCCGTCCAATTTGCTGATGAACAGATAACATTTGACTAACCCTCTTCCAATGGCGGTGTAACGAGAAGCCCGCCTCCCCCTCATTTAGCCTATTCGTACAAGGTGTCAAGAACAGAGTGACGGGTCAACCCCCCCCTCCGGGAGAGGGGGAGTAATGGCAGGGTAACTTTTTCTGAAAGAGAAATTTGCAGTGTTTATTGCGGGGGAATTTCAAGCAGTATTCGTTCAGCTTTCAAAAGTTCCTGGGGTGTGTTAATGCCGATGATTTCATCCGAATTATCCGTTTTGAAGGCACAGACCTTTTTCCCGCTTTGAAAGCAGATCCTGAAGAGATCGGTCAGGTAGTACTCTTTTTGTGCATTGTTTGTGTTGATCTGCCGAAGAGCCTCAAAAAGCAGCCGCGCATTGAAAACGTAGATACCTGAATTGATCTCCTTTACGGCACGCTCATTTTCGGAGGCATCTTTTTGTTCGACTATTTTCACGACACTCTCACCGCCATGCAGCCTGATGACTCTTCCATACCCTGTCGGATCGCTCAGTTCAGCCGTCAGCACGGTAGCCGCAGCATCTCTGGAGTGGTGGAAGGCGATCAGTTCATGCAGGGTGTGGATATTGACCAAGGGTGCGTCTCCAGAGAGGATGAGCACCTGCCCCTCAAAATCAGTGAGATGGCTCTCTGCCTGCATTATTGCATGACCGGTTCCCAGTTGGGGCTCCTGAAGTGCGGTCTCTACTCCGTATCGGGCTGTAGCCTCTGTTACAAGCGCAGCCTGGTGGCCGACAATAAGGATCGTTTTTTCGGGCCCGAGCTTTTTTGAGGTATCAAGGACATATTCGATGATAGGACGTCCATTTGCCTTATGCAGTACCTTAGGGAGGTCTGACTGCATTCGGGTGCCTTTACCGGCGGCCATGATGACTACTGCAAGTGCCATTGAACAGGTTTAATATCGTGATAACTCTTTGGAAGGATCAGGATAAGGGTTCATCTTTCTCGCCGACACGGTGCCGGCTTTTAGGATTATTCTCTTTGTCGACTATCAGTACCATTGGTTTATAATTTCTGGCTTCAGCCTCTTCCATGACAGCAAACGTCATGATAATAATTTCATCCCCAACCAGCGCACACCGGGCGGCTGCGCCGTTGAGCTGTATCTCTCTGGAACCCTGGGCACCTTTAATAATGTAGGTCTCAAACCGTTCGCCGTTATTGTTGTTGACAACAAGGACTTTTTCATTTGGAATCATATCGACCATTTCAAGAAGCTCATTGTCGATGGTGATGCTTCCCTCATATTCGAGATCTCCGCTTGTGACTATGGCGTTGTGGATTTTTGATTTTAAAATATGCAATTTCATGAACTGAAAAACTCCATTATTATTTTGTAAGCGCCTCTGCGCTTCCCCGGAAGATCCGGTACTTTTTTAAATCCTGATCACTTTCAAACCCCTCTCCCCTGATGGTCTCACCGGGTCTGGTGATGGTTACCAAGCGGTTTGAACGTATCATGTTGTCTTTGCCGGATCGTTTGATATACTCGGTTTTGATGACGGTTGAGCCACCGGAAGATATAACGACGTTCCCCAGTGCCTCAATATCCCTGTTGGCATAAATAACAGCCTTCATAGCTGTTATGGTGGTTTTTTCATTTCCGTTGATGTCAAGGAAAACAGCCCTGATTCCTCCGTCAAGATGGTGCTCACTTCGCCCTTCTACCAGATATTCCGCACCGTGCCGGGCTTCGATTACACCCCGCTTGATGCCCGATTCCATCATAACGATTTTGACAGTCCAGCTCTCCTGTACGGGGTGATCGGCTCCAGTAAGAGTCGTTTCGGGAGAGCGGCGTACCTTAATCGGATCGCCGCATCCCGACACAAGAATCAGAATAACATGCAGAAAAAGAACGATGACTTTTTTCAAATCAGGATATCCTTACTTGTTGATATTCAACTGGTCTATCACCTTGTAGGTAAGATCAAGCTCAGGAGTAGAATAGTACGTCGCATTTTTCTCCAGAACAAGGGTAAATCCCTCCTTTTGAGCAATCAATTCAACAGCCTTTGTTATTTTATCCTTTATCTGAGAGTCAAGCTCCTGCTCTTTCTTTTGAAGAGCTATGCTTTGCTCCTGCTGGTATTTCTGAAGAGCCTGGCCTTTGAGCTGAGCATCCTTGTTTTTTTGCTCCTTTACAGCTTTTGATGCGGATGCCGGCAACTGGTTAAATGCAGCGATGGCTTTTTGGTACTCCCCATTTAAACGTGCAAGCTCTTTTTGAAGTGGCTCGGTTGTTGCCTTCAATGTGGCCTGAGCCTGTATGGTGTCAGGCAGTTTGTTAAAGATTTTACCATAATCCACAACGCCAATTTTTCCCGCATCTCCTGCCGCGAAAGATGGAGTGGTTGCCAAGCCAAGGCTCAGGGCAACTGCTATAACAACACGACGTGACATCGTTATAAATTTTTCTGAAGGATTCATCAATTTTAAGGTTTATTGTTAATCAATCTTATTGAGTTGATGCCGTAATGTTTCCGCAAGGAGACAACTACACGCTAAAAGGTAATAATTCCTTGTTAAAAAACTATAAAAAGCTGAGAACTTGGACTGTTTCAAGTTCTTGAAGGCGTGTTGTCATGCTTTTTCATCGGAGCATGCCTTTGATATTGAGAGGTGAAAAGTTCAGCTCTTTTTTTTCTGGAAAAACTGTCCCGGTTGCTGTTCAATGGCTGATTTCAGTTCAAGCTCAAAGAGATGCACCAGAAGTGTTGAAACATCCATTGCCGTAAGGGCAGCAAGTGCATCAATATGAATCAGGCTATCGCCCATGCTGCGCATAACGGTATGCTCTTCCGGTGTCAGGTGGAATGAGGGTGTTGAGCCCTCTACAGCCAGTTTGGTTACAGCTTTTTTGATGAATCGTCCTCCCAGTTCATAAAGAATATCATCAGCATTCATAACCGCTTTTGCCTGTCCTTGCTGAATAAGCCGGTTTGTGCCCTGTGATGTTCTTGAAAAAATGCTTCCCGGTACAGCAAAAACCTCCCTGTTCTGCTCAAGAGCGGTGGCGGCTGTTATCAGTGCTCCTCCCTTAAGATCCGACTCTACAACGATGGTTCCCAGAGTCAACCCTGATATGAGTCGATTTCTTTTCGGGAACTTTCCGGGTGTGAGCTCTGAGCCAATCCACTCTTCCGAGATGATTGCTCCACGTTCAATGATTTTTGGCCACAGTTTTCCATGAGGATCGGTATAAATGGAGTCAACGCCGCTGGCAAGGACAGCAACAGTAACCCCTTCTTGCTCCAGGGTCGCTGTATGGGCTGCCATATCAATACCGAAGGCCAGCCCGCTGAAAATGGTAAATCCGCTTTTGACCAGCTCCCTGCACAACAGTGATGTGCACTCTTTGCCGTATTGCGATGCTTGTCGGGTACCTACAACGGCAAGTCCAGGACTCTCTGTTTGCGGAAGTTTTCCGCGTACAAAGAGGCAGGGAGGCGGGTCATAGATCTCCCTCAAAAGGGATGGGTAGCCGGGATCAAGCATGGTGACCATATGGCCCCCGCAGTTTTGCAATTTAGCCATCTGCTCCAGCACAGCTCTCTCTGCCTCCTGCCTTTTTTCAGTATGGTGAAGAAAATGATGGATCTGCCGTGCCAGAGGTTCCCCTATTCCCGGCACCTGCATAAGCTGGTGCACATCGTCTTGCAGAACATCTGAAAGGTCGTTCAGATAGCCTGAGATAGCCTTGATTCTCGCAGGGCCGATACCCGGTATCAGGGTGAGGAGCAGAAGCAGCAATCTGTTTTCCACTATTCAGAAGTCCCTTTTCATCAGCATGTTTGCAAAGCCTTTAAGGTGCTCCCTGCCTTCGGGATTAGGCAGAGTGTCAATTGCCGCCAGCGCCTCTTCGGTATCCTGATTGATCAGTGCTGCGGTCTCTTTGAGTACGCCGCACTGTTCGTAGATGGCTTTTACCTCAGCGACCCTCTCAGCATTGATACCTTTATTGGCAATAATGGATTGCAGAAGCTCATGCTCCTCTCCTGAAGTCAGTTCAAGAGAGCGGAGCAGAAGGTAAGTCTTTTTCCCGTTGATAACGTCGCCGCCAGCCATCTTGCCGGACTTCCCATTCTCCGCCATGATGTCGAGGTAATCATCCTGGATCTGAAAAGCCCTTCCAATTCTTTCACCGAAAATCACCAGATTCCGGAGCTGTTCGTCCGTGGCATTGCCTGCAACACCACCAGCCTCAAGAGCTGCTGAAATCAGGCGGCCAGTCTTTTTTGAAATCATATCAAGATAGTCGGCAATGGTGGCATCCTGTTTTTCCTCAAGCTCCATATCGAGCGCCTGACCTTCACAGATGGTGATATTGGCGTGGTTGAGGATATGGATGAGTTCTGCATGGCGATTGCTTTTTGCCTGCAAGGCGAGCTCGTAGGCGTAGGCAATCATCATGTCGCCCGAGAGGATGGCGGCATTGATGTTCCACTGCTTGTGGACGGTAGCTCTGCCGTGCCGGAGATCGGCCTGATCCATGATATCGTCATGAATAAGAGTGAAGTTGTGCAGAATCTCGACGGCCAGCGCAACCTTGAGGGCATTTTCCGAAGAGCCGCATACCGCTTCGCAGGCGAGCAGTGTCAGAAATGGCCGGATTCTTTTTCCGTTTCCTTCAAGAATATACCTTGCTGGCGCATAAAGGGTGACAGGGCTCTCCTTGTCGAAACATCTTCCGAGCGCATCATTGATTCTTGAGTGGTACAGACGGTACTTTTTCTCGACAAGCTGGAGTGTTACAGGTATATTCATTGTTGAATCGGTCATGTTTTAATAATAAGGCGTTTGTTCCGAAGTTCACGAACGGTAGCCGACCCGGTCAGGAACATGACTGCCCTCAGATCGTTCAGCCAGGTTTCAATACTCTCCTCAAGAGCTCCTTCGTGAAGGGCTTTAAGCATATATCTTGCTGAAGCGGCAAGCTGTGCACCAAGTGCCACTGATTTGGCAATATCACTACCGCACCGGACTCCGCCGGATGAGATGATCTCAATGTTGTTGAATTCCGGATGCTCTTTTTTGAGCATATCTATATCGAGCAGACATTGTGCGGTGGGAATTCCCCAGTTCAGCAGCTCCTCAAGAGCGGGCATGCTGAAACGGCTCTCTCCACCGAACTCTCTTGTGTAGCGAATCTCCTCCACCTTCTGCCAACTGATGCCTCCTGCTCCGGCTACATCAATCACCTTCACGCCAGATTTGATGAGGCGATGGGCGGCTGATGCCGATATGCCGCAACCTACCTCTTTAACAATCACCGGAACAGAAATTTTTGCCGTGATGATGGCGAGCTGCTCAAGAAAATGGCTAAAATCAGTGTTGCCTTCCGGCTGAAAAAGTTCCTGTGCCGCATTCAGGTGTACAATAAGCCCATCGGCCTCCAGCAGTTCAAGCATGATGCTGATATCGGACTCTGTTAACCCCCTGGCCACTTCTGGTGCACCGATATTGGCAAAGATCTGTATGGAAGGGGCATATTTTCGAACCACCGCAAAACTTTCACGGTGTGCAGAGTTCTCAAGCGCCTGGCGCATGCTGCCGACGCCAAGTGGTATCCTGAAGTGTTCTGCGGCCTCGGCAAGATGCTGGTTGAGTTTTTTTGCTTCGCTGTAGCCTCCGGTCATGGAGGAGATCATCAGCGGAGCGCCAATTGATTTACCAAGAAATGTTGTCGAGAGATCAACATCGGCCAGTGCTATTTCCGGAATGGCGTTGTGCTCAAACTCGTACCGTTCAAAACCTGTTGTTTTCCCGGTAAAGGCAACATCGCCATGCAGACATATCTCGACATGGCTCTGCTTGCGCTCTACTGTTCTTTCGCCTGTTTTGTCGCTCATGCCGCCCGGATATGTTAGCTTGAAGGATTGGTAATGTTTGAGGTTAAGAGAGGAACTTAATAAAAATATCCCATAGTTCATGAGCCCACCATAACAGAAGAGCATGAACCGCCTCTTTCTTGTTGTTCTGGAAGAGGCTACGGGCTTTTTTCCTGGATGCCATTTCCGGCTGGCCGAAGCTTCCATTGCTCAGCCTGTTAATGTGGTACTGGGGAAGAGCCAGTAACTCTTGTATTTGTGTCACAAGGGTTTACCTTGGGCATTTCACTACTCAAAACCAGAAAAACCTAATCTTGCTTGGCCTGAGACTATGGGCGTAAACTACGCATGAATTTTGTCGAAACTGGAAGATTTTAATGTAAAAAGGTATTTATTGATTATCATAAATGCTGAAGGGAAAAAGAAAAAGCAGTGCCTGTCCCAGTCAACCTGACAGGCATGTTCCGAGAGTAGATAAGTGTCTTCATGCTGAAAACTTTGTTCGATATAGCCGTTCGTCATCTGCTTGGGCGGAGGCGTCAGACGTTGACCACTATTTTTGGTGTTGCGGTCAGCACTATGGTACTGATTACCACCAACTCGCTCACGCGGGGGCTGCTCGACTCCTTTGTTGAGACCATCGTCAACGTTGCCCCCCATATCACGCTGAAAGGGGAGAAGATTAACCCCATGCCGGTCAATATTCTTGAGAGAGAGAGCAGTTCCTCTATTGCCTTTGTTGAAAATAATATCCAGAAACTGGAGCCTGAAGAGGTGCGGAATTACCGCCAGATACTCTCTTTTTTTAGCTCCCCGGAGTATGAAAAACAGATTATTGCCGCTTCACCCTATGTTGAGTCGCAGGTGATGGCGGTAAAGGGGAGTCGCAACCAGCCCCTTCTGCTCAAGGGGGTTATTATCGACCGGGAGGATGCCATCAGTGGAATCCGAAAAAAGATGCTTCAGGGTGATATTGCCTCGTTTGAAAAGACAGCCAGCGCGCTTCTTGTGGGGCGCACCGTAGCACGGGATATGAATCTTAAGCTGAACGATCAGGTTGTTATTATTCCTGCATCTGGAAAGAGCCGCCAGTGCAAGGTGGCAGGTATCTTTTTTTCCGGCATCAATGCGGTCGATAACAGTCTCTTTGTCTCGCTGAAACTTGGCCAGATCATTGAGGGGTTTCCGGCTAACAAGGTTACCGGCATTGCGCTCAAGGTTGCCGATCCGTTTGCCAACGCTTCCTTAGCCCGGGATCTTGAGCGGATTACCGGTTACCGTTGTGTTACCTGGCAGGATGAAAATGCCAGTATACTTTCGCTCTTTAAGCGTATTGGTTATATCGTTTTCTCTCTGGTGGCTTTTGTGGGCGTTGTGTCGGGATTTGGTGTGGCCAATATTCTGGTGACTACTGTTTTTGAAAAGAGCAGGGACATTGCCATTATGAAGTCGTTTGGTTTTTCCGCACTGCAGTTGGTCGGCATGTTTGTTCTTGAGGGTTTTATGGTGGGACTTGCGGGCGCTCTCGCCGGTGGAGTGCTTGCTATCGGGTCGGTAAATCTCTTAGCCAGTCTGCCGATTGAGAGCACCCAGGGGCCGATCACCAAAACCGGTTTCAGCATGTCCTATAATCCCCTCTACTTTCTCCTTGTTATCGGTGTGACGGTTCTCATCAGCACGCTTGCCGCCATTTTGCCATCAGCCAGGGCGGCCAAACTTGAACCGGTCAGCGTTCTGCGCGACAGCAGTCTGTAGGGCTTATCTCTCAGCGGTTAAAGTCTGTTCGGGGTGTTGCAGCAGGTAGAGCTTGTAGTAGAGTCCTCTTTTAGCGAGGAGCGCCTGATGGTTTCCGCTCTCCCTGATGACCCCTTTGTGCAGGACAATGATTCGGTCAGCTTTCTGCACGGTCGATAGCCTGTGGGCAATAATGATGGAGGTGCGTTCACTCATGAGGCGTGCTGTTGCGGCATCAATAAGGATTTCTGTTTCGGTGTCCACCGAGCTGGTGGCCTCATCAAGCACCAGAATTTCAGGGTTGTAGAGGAGCGCCCGGACAAAGGCGATCAACTGTTTCTGGCCGGATGAGAGCCCAGTGCCATTTTCGAGAACCCTGTAGTCGTAGCCGCCCGGAAGCTGGTCGATAAATCGGTCAGCCCCGACTACCCTTGCCGCCTCATGCAGAGCCTCATCCGAGACATCCGGGTTGCCGAAGGCGAGGTTTTCACGTATAGTGCCGGAAAAGAGAAAAACATCCTGCATCACCACACCAATGAGCTTTCTCAGGGCGAGTTGTGATATCTCCTGCAAGGGCAGACCGTCAATGGTAACCGACCCCTTTGCAAAGGGGTAAAGCCTCGAAAGGATGTTGATCAGCGTGCTCTTTCCGCTTCCTGTTGCGCCGACAATGGCGATTTTCTCCCCATGCCGGATGGAAAAGGAGATATCTTTGAGTATCCAGTTTTCGCTTTCATAGGCAAACCAGAGATGGTTGAACTCGATACTCTCCTTGAAGGTCACTGTTTGGTTGGAGAGCGAAGGCTCTTCGATTCCTTCATTCTCGTCAAGCAGGCGGATAATTCGGTCTGAACTTGCAATGGCCGTCTGGATAACATTGAATCGGTCGGAAAGATGCTGAAGGGGACGGAAAAAAAGCCAGATATACTGAACAAATGAGATCACAACCCCTATGGTAAGATCAGCCTTGAGCAGGCGGATGCCGCTGTACCAGATGACCAGACCGGCAGCCGCTGCACTGAGTACCTCAATCAATGGATAGTAGATTGAAAAATAAAAGACAGTCCTGATATTGGCATCCCGGTGATCAGCGTTGATGGCAGCATATTTTGCCGCTTCGCGTGCTTCACGGTTAAAGAGCTGCACGATGGTCATGCCAGTGAGATGCTCCTGAAAAAAGGTATTCAGCCGGGCAAGATGGGTGAGGACATCCTGAAAAGCAACCCTGACCCTGTTTTTGAAGACAATGGTTGCCCAGAGCATCAGGGGAAGGATGGCGAGGACGATAAGTGTCAGTTGCCAGTCGGTCCATACCATCAGCACAACAATAAAAAAGAGTTGCAGAAGGTCGCCAAGAATGGTGATGATGCCGCTGGAGAGCATCTCGTTGAGTGATTCAACATCACTGGTTGTACGAGTGATGAGGCGTCCAATGGGGTTTCGGTCATAAAACCGTGCAGGGAGCTTTTGCAGATGGCTGAAAATATCCATCCGGATGTCGAACACCGCTTTCTGACCGATAATCTGTGTCAGCCAGGTGGTGATATACTGCTTGATGCCGTCAAGCAGTATCGCTCCGGCAAGAAAAATGCTGATGATGCCAAGCCCTTTCAGGTCACCTTGAGCGATGTGGTCGTCAATCGCGATCTTGGTCAGGTAGGGTCTGAGCGGGCCAAGAAAGGAACCGGCGATTGTTATCGCAATAGCGGTGATAACAAGAGTTTTGTAGGGCTTGATATAGCGAAAAAGGCGGGAGACGATGTAGCGGTCAACCGACCCTTTTCTCGCTTTTTGCAGGGTGTCATCCTGCTGGGGCCTGAAGCTTTTTTTAGTTGGTTCGTTACTCATAACTCAGTTTGCAAGTACCCTCTTCGCTATTTCATCTTTCAGTTCACCGGCCAGTGCTTCGGCTTGCTCCCGTGTCGGTGCTTCGGCATAAATTCTTACGATTGGTTCGGTGTTTGACGGACGTAAATGCACCCAACTGTCGGCAAAATCGAGTTTCAGTCCGTCAAGCGAGCTGGCTTCGGCTGTATGGTAGTGTCGGGCAATGTCATTGAATATCTTTTCAAGTGCAACGCGACTTGTTGCGCCGAGGAGAATTTTCTGCTTTGATATGACGTAGTCGGGAAAGTGATGTCTGAATTGTGACACCGCTCCTCCGCCATTTTCGTTCCGCCAAAGGGTGAAGGCCTGGACAAAAAGGGCAATAGCAACAAGGGCATCCCTGCCGTAATGCAGTTCGGGAAGGATGACTCCGCCATTGCCCTCTCCGCCAATGACCGCACCGTTCTCCTTCATGACATCACAGACGTTGGCTTCGCCTACCTTGGCACTGTAGCAGGCCACACCGTGCCGTGCCGCAATGTCACGCAGAGCGCGACTGCTTGAGAGATTGTTTACTACCGGCCCGCCGTTGTGTTTCAGGTAAAAATCGGCACAGGCCACAAGGGTGTACTCTTCGCCAAAAAGGGAACCATCTTCGCACAGAACCGCCATGCGGTCGACATCAGGATCAACAACAAGGGCAAAGTCGCATCCGCTCTCCCTGAGTGCCGCTATGGTGGAGGAGAGGTTCTCTTCAATCGGCTCAGGGTTCCTTGGAAAGAGGCCTGTGCCCCCACATGCCACCGGCACAACACTCTCTATGCCGAGACGTTCACAAAGCTCAGGAATGATGGTATAACCCGCCCCTTCAACACAGTCAACAAGTACCCGAAAACGCTGTTGGGCAATAGCTGCGGTATCAATGCAGGGCAAGCCGAGCACCTTCTCTATATGGATGTTGTCATAGAGTTCACTCCGGGAGATGGTGCCGAGAGCATCCCAGCGAGCTGTGAAAAACAGCTCTTTTTCAGCGATCTCAAGCAGTTCTTCAACATCCGGTGCACTTAAAAATTCCCCCTTATGGTTGAGCATTTTCAGGGCATTCCACGCGACAGGGTTGTGTGATGCCGTGATGATCAGTCCGCCGTCTGCGTTTTCCACCGCAACAGCGATTTCAACGGTTGGTGTTGTCGCAATGCCAAGCTCAATAACGTCGCATCCGCAGAGCACTAGGGTGTTGCTGACAAGAGTTCCAATAGCATTGCCGGTTGGCCGCGTATCCCTTCCAATCACAACTCTTGGGCGCTTTGCCCCATCCTTTTTCCTTCGGAGGATCCAGGATGCAAAAGCCATTGCAAAAGCCGTAAGATTTTTCGGGGTCAGACTTTCGCCTACAATTCCCCTTATTCCTGAAACGCTG
>SESG01002794.1_pt1 | contig 20365 bp, 21 predicted proteins | sample 3171421 | NCBI WGS metagenome assembly SESG01 (sample SAMN10866946, study PRJNA518727) | freshwater metagenome | biome: subpolar coniferous forest; feature: holomictic lake; material: water; isolation source: holomictic Lake 227, 6 m and 8 m depth | place: Canada: near Kenora, Ontario | collected... | reverse complement strand
TGCCGCAGGTCTTTCCCTTTATATGATCCACTGGTTTTATGAAATACTCAATGCCCTCATCCAGTATTTTTCCGGGCACGCCCTGTGGACAGTCCCCACCGGCACTCATTTTCTTCTATTGGTCGGCGTGGGCATAGAAATCAGCCTGATGTTTTCCATTGCTGGGCTGGCAACAAGTAAATTACTTCTTGATGACCCGAAAGCAAAAGTCATGGGAATTAACAACCGTTTATTTTTTGGGACTGCCAATGCCGCGTTGGCTTCCGTACTTGAGATATTTCTTGCCAAAACCCCCGCTTTCATCTGGGTGTATCCCTGGTGGGGTGCTACAACGGTATTTATATCTGTTTATATTCCGTTCTTTGTCATTTCGGCTTACTGTTACGATTGGAAGCCGGCCATTCAGAAAAAATTCATCGGCGGATTATTTGTGCTGAATGTCGCAATGCTCATAGTTTTCGGCGCGGTACTCGGTTGGATATAAAAATATACGGTCATTGTTCAAGTAAACTGACTTTGGGCAGGTTTAAAAATATATGTCGCCGAAAAATTTAATTGATAAACAAAATCACAAGTTGTGTTGCCAGGAAGGGGAAGAGGGATTTACGCTAACGCAACTTACAATAAGCCTCCTATTGCTGGTTATAATAGTTGTAATAACAATAGTGAGTTTCAAAATATTTGTGGCTAAAGCAGACAGAATCACCTTGCGACATGACCTGGAAAATTTTGTTAAAGCCCAGGATATTTTCAGAGTTGATAATAAACATTATCTGGGCGAAGCGGGAGATTTTATTGAGTATGGTAAACCACCAGCGGGTAAGCTTGCTGTAGCGGAACTTCTGTTCTCGCCATCGGAGGGTGTCGTGGTTATAATAACGTCTGGTGATGGGAAGAATTATATCGGGCCTCCTGCTTTCAAAGCTATGGCTAAACATAACCGGTCCGGCTATACATACGAATACGATTTTTCCACCAGGGCAATTACGGAAAGGAATAATTAATCAATGACAATGACATATAAAAGAAATCTTCGTAATTATCTGACCAACAAAGATTTGCAACTTCGCCTGATACGCAATAATTTATTTTATCTGCTGCTTTGTGTGATCGTAACGGTGGGCATTCTGCTCTATCCTCTCATCTATGATATGATGTTTTTACCGGATCTTGAAAGTCAGTACCAAGCGGCGCAAACCTTTCTACTGCTCGTTAAATGGCTGGTTCCAGCGATTTTGATAGTGCTGATTTTATTTATGGGACATACGATTATTATCACACACAGGATTTGCGGGCCGCTGGTTAATTTCACGAATGCATTTGACAGGTTGGCGCAGGGCGATCTGACCAGAAAAGTATATATCCGCAAAGGGGATTATTTAAGAAGCGAATGCAACAGAATTAACATTATGATTGACGGGATATCAGGTATTCTTAATCGATTATTTACAAATCACAACCAATTGCTGGTAACATTGCAGTCTTTGGACGAGCAGGAAAAAGATGCACAGATCAAAGAAAAGTTGGCGTCTTCTTTGAGCATAATCAGGCAGGATGTGAAGTATGTTTCAGATACATTATCTAAGTTCAAAGTTAGTACGGAAAAGACCAGAGATGAGAAAAATGGTTTCTAACTTTCACTTGTTTCTCAGATAAAAAAACAAGAACAATGCTAAGGCCAGCAAAACGATGATCGGTTCGACAATGTGATTAGAGAAATGAGCAACGAGATACCATTCAGATTCAAGAATAAATCCAAAAACCAGAAACGTTGTTGTCCATAAAAAAGCTCCGGTGTATGCAAACAGGGCAAAACGCCAGAATGGAAAGTTCGAAATTCCCGCGAAGATTGCGGTAAAGTGACGAAGTCCTGGAATGAAATAACCCATGAGCAGAGCAAATTCACCATATTTAATGTAAACTTCTTCTGCCTCCTTCAGTTTGCCGGAGTAGGCGGTAAACTTCTGTGGGTATTTTTTGGAGATATAGACTGAGCCATATTTTCCAAGGTAATAGCTGAGTGTGATACCACTGGATGCGCCGAGGAAAGCTGCAAAAAGCGTCAGGAAGAAACTTAATTTACCTTTAAATGATAAGAAGCCAGCAAAAGCAATTAAGGTTTCGTCGGGAATGGGGAAACCTATTATTCCCAATCCAAGAGCGACAAATATTCCGATATATGAATACTCTATTATGGTTAGAAGAAGAGCGTGCATTTTAGTTGTTGAAACTCCAGCAATATAAGTATTTTATAGATTCAAGCCCTACGTAACCTGAAGGTCATCTACTTCGGGAATGACTACTTGAGGATTTTTACGATTTTAGTATATCTTAACTGGTTAAAAAGTCCACCATATTTTATTCATACCTTAAAGCATCAATTGGATTAAGCAAAGATGCTTTGTAGGCAGGGTAGAATCCAAAAAACACACCAATCAAGCCGGAAAAACCAAAAGCCAGAATTATGGATAAAGGGGAAACAATAGTTGGCCAACCGGCAACTGCCGATAAGATGGCAGAGCCGGTTACGCCCAGGGTAATGCCAAAAATACCACCGATCATCGAAAGAGTGAGAGCTTCGATGATGAATTGAATGCGAATGTCCCAGGTTTTTGCCCCGATAGCCATACGAATGCCGATTTCTCGTGTCCGTTCAGTAACAGATACCAGCATTATATTCATAATACCGATGCCGCCGATCAGCAGGGAAATTGAAGCTATTGCGCCCAGCAAAATGGTCATTACTTTCGCGGCTTGTTCGGCCATCTGCATCATTTGAGTCAGGTTTCTTACCGTGAAGTCATCTTCTTTGTTGCCTCCGGTGCGGTGTCTTTGTCGCAGCAATTCCGTTACCTGTTTTTCCGCCAAAGACAAATCCTCCGCGCTTCTTGCTTTAACCATGATAGAACGCACCATTCCCGGTGTTGATCTGCCCACGATTTTCTTTTGTGCAGTCGTAAGCGGAATATAGATGACATCATCCTGATCCTGACCAATGATAGATTGTCCTTTTGTCTCCAGGATGCCGATAACGGTAAAAGGCACTTTTTTAATTCTAATTATCTGGCCTACAGGATCAATTCCACCGAAGAGGTTATCCACAACGGTTTGTCCTAAAAGGCAAACCTTTGAAGCACTGCGTATCTCCTGATCAATAAAGTTTCTTCCTGCCACAAGCTCGCAATCCTTCACATCCAGAATACCGGGAGAGGTTCCGTAAATACCGGTTGACCAGTTTTGATTACCGTAGACAACCTGAGCACTACTATTAAGAATAGGAGCAACAGCGCTGACTGCCGAACATTCCTTCTCGATGGCTTCTGCGTCATCTTTGGTAAGCGTTGATGTGCTGCCGCCGCCCATGCGGATGCCTCCCTGGGTTACGCTGCCGGGAACCACCATGATCAGATTGCTGCCGATGCTGGCAATTTGTTCGGCTATCTTCTGGCTTGCTCCAGTGCCTACGGCAAGCATGGTGATTACCGCTCCCACGCCAATAATAATGCCCAGCATGGTGAGGAAAGAGCGCATTTTGTTGACCCACAAGGCTCGCAGGGCAATCTGAAATGTTGAGTTTATATCAATCATTATTTTACCACCGGCTGGTCGCTGACGATGTGACCGTCTAGAAATTTGATTATCCGTTTACTAAAGGCAGCAATATCTTGTTCATGGGTAACCAGAATTATTGTAGTTTTGAAATCCGAATTTAACCGGACAAACAATTCCATGATTTCCGCGCTTGTTTTTGTATCCAGATTTCCTGTTGGTTCATCGGCTAAAATCATTGGCGCGTTGTTGACCAGTGCGCGGGCTATAGCAACGCGTTGCTGCTGCCCACCGGAGAGTTGGTTGGGATGATGATTCTCTCGCCCTTCCAATCCCAGTTTCTTAAGCGCGCCTAAAGCCCCCTGCCTTCTTTCTTTTGCGCCAACATGATTGTAGAGCAGGGGAAGCTCGACATTTTCTACAGCGGAAGTGCGCGATAAAAGATTAAACCCCTGAAAGACAAAACCGATTTTTCGATTTCGAATTTCCGCCAGTTCATCTTTGTTGAGATCTCCTATGCTTGTACCATCCAGCAGATAGTCACCGGCGGTTTGTTGATCAAGGCAGCCGATCAGGTTCATAAATGTGGATTTGCCGGATCCGGAAGGTCCCATGATTGCCACAAATTCCCCCGCGTTTATGGTGACGGATATGCTCTCCATTGCGCGAACAACATTGTCTCCGACACAATAAAACTTGCTTAATTTTTTTGTTTCAAGAAGAGCCATCAAAATTTCCTTAACGGATGAATCTGGGGACGCCTGAGCCTGACGCCGCATCATTTTTCTTGGTGCTATTGGAAGAATCAGTGATAACTTGCTGTCCTTCAGTTAATTCGCCTGCGGTCACTTCCGTATAATTGCCATCACTGATGCCGGTTGTAATCTTTACGTTCTTTGGTTTATTGTTTTCTAAAACCCAAACGCTCGGCCCTTTGGGTCCTTTTGCACCTTTCTGATCGGATGTTGCTGCTGATGTTGCCGGTTTAAAGCGAAGCGCGGCATTAGGCAAGCGTAAAGCATTTTGTTTGCTCTCTGTCTCTATGGAAACATTTGCCGTCATCCCCGGTTTGAGTTTGAGACCGGCATTATCAACTACAATTACAGCGTTGTAAGTGACGACATTGGAGACAGTGATCGGGGCGTTGCGGACAACAGAAACCTTACCATTAAATGGTAATTCCGGATAAGCGTCGACCGTAAAAGCCGCTTTTTGCGAGGCTTTTACTTTGCCGATATCGGCTTCGTCCACGCTTGTGTCTATTTGCATTTTTGTCAAATCCTGGGCAATGGTAAATAATGTAGGAGTCTGAAAGCTTGCCGCCACCGTCTGGCCAATATCGATATTACGCGAAATGACCGTGCCATTTACCGGAGAAAGTATTTTTGTGTATCTCAAATTGATCGCCGAAGAATCCAGAGCGGCTTGAGCCTGTTGGATTTGAGCCTCCGAAACTTTAATTTGTGCCATGGCGGAAAGATAATTTGTTTCAGAAGTATCAAGATCACTCTTGGCAATAAAATTTTTAGCATAAAGAATTTTGTTTCTCTCCAAAGTTGTTTTTGTGTCGCGCAGCATCACCTGCGATTTTTCCAGATTAGCTTTTGCCGAAAGTAAGTTTGCCTGCGCCTGACCTACCTGCGCTTCAAGAATGGATGGATCAATCTGAGCAAGTAGCTGACCTTTTTTTACAGGAGAGTTAAAATCTACAAACAGTTTTTGAATAGTTCCGGAAATCTGCGTTCCCACTTGCACTGTGGTTACAGCGTTTACTGTTCCTGTTGATGATACTGTGGATTTGATGTCGCCGCGCGTAATTTTATCCGTCACAAATTTCTGTTTGCTGCTGCTATTCGTGAACACAAAAAAAAGAACGACTGCTAAAGTGATAACGACAACCGAACTAATTATTATAATTTTTTTCATTTCTGAACTCCCATTGCCTTTTCCAGATTTGCCTGCGCCACAGAGTAATCGGCAAGCGCGGTAATATACGTCATTTTAGCGTTATTCATTGTGATCATGGCGTCGGTAATTTCAATGGAGCTGCCAACACCTGCCGCATATCTGCCTTTGGCCAGCTCTACAGTTTCTTCCGCCTGCTTGACGATGATCTTTCCTGCGGAAATTCTTTCGGCTGCTTCTTTGAGCGATAGATGCGCGGATGCAACTTGCAGATATACTTTTTGCATCAGTGAATCTTCATTGGCCTTGAGAACATCTAAATTGGCCTTAGCTTCATCAATTTGATATTTAGTGGAAAGGCCGGTAAAAAGCGGGAAAGTTAATGTGACGCCGACGCTCCACGCCTTATCCTTATCCACTAAAAACTCATTACCATTATAGCCGTAAGCGGCAGAGCCTGCAAGAACCGGTAAATATCCTTTTTTACTCAGGTAGATAGTTTTTTCCAATCCTTCTTTCTTCTTGAGAGTTGAAAGAAGATCCGGCCTGTTCTTATAGGCATTTTGCAGGGCTTCATCCATAGAAACTTCGTAGGGCCGATAATCCAGGTCATCTTTAATTTCGTATTCAGGAGCATTCATTATTCCCATAGCGTTGGTGAGCGTAATTCTCGCAATGCGCATGGCATTTTCGGCCTTTAGTAAATTTATTTTAGCATTACTTAAATTCACCTCGGCGCTTGTCACATCGATTTTGGAAATTTTTCCTGTTTCAAAAAAAACTTTGGCAATTTCATTATGTTGTTGAAATTGGTTCACAGTTTCCATCGCGACATCCTGGCTCTTTTTGGCTTGCAGATAACCGTAATAAGCCTGTTTGACACCTAAGATAACTTGATCAGAAATATCTTGAAGATCCGCTTGCGATGATTCTTTCCCCAGACTTTGAATCTGAACCTGATTGTAGGTTTTGCCAAAATCAAATATCGTCTGACTTAAGCTTAGGGTATTTGAATACTGATTATAAGGATCAGGATTGATAATTGATGTTGCTGGCGGACCAATCCGTTGATAGCCGGACTGTAAAGTGAGCTGAGGATAGTAACCGGCTCTGGCCTGGCCTATTTTGCTATCAGTTATCCTGACAGTGCTTGTGGCAGCGTTGATACTGGGATGAATCTTCATCGCGATGTCGATACACTGCTGCAGATTAAGAACATCACCCTTAGCGATAAGCTCGGCAGCAATCGCACTGTTTATCCAAAATATTACGCAAATAAAACAAAAAATTATTTTCCTGATCATGTTAACTCCTGCTATTAGTTTCCTTAACGTTCTTAATCACTATAGCATGTATTTACTAGGTGTACATAATCAAAGAATGTGCCAGAAAGTATTATTAATATAAAGCGCTGTTATCAAAAAGTAATCGTCAAGTCTGGTTTTGCTAAAATAAAAGTACTGGGTAATATATATCCATAAATTGTATCCAACTGGATAAATTGTAACCAGGGTGCTTGAAAATAATCAAGGTACTATTGGTAATTATAAGTTAGAATTTGGAATAATATACTTGAAAAAATGAAAGATTTGTTTTATCTGGCAACTCTAATTTTATGGGAGGTTATATGTCTGAAGAATTGATGAATACAAAGGAAGTGGCCGAATATCTTGATATTCATGAAAAACAGGTCTATGGCCTGATTAAGGCCGACCGGATTCCTTGTACAAGGGTTACAGGTAAATGGATATTTCCGAAAAAATTAATCGATGATTGGATAGAGAATAATACTACGCCCGGCATGAAGCAGGCAAGAAAGAAAAGCTCTCAAATAAGCGGAGCAATTCTCGCCTCCGGTAGTAATGATCCGGTTCTGGACATGCTGCTGACAGCTACAAAAAAATCTCATCCGGATTTTTTTATTTTTTCGGCCAATACCGGAAGTGTTAATGGCTTGAAGGCTCTAAATAACGGCTATACTGATATTGCGCTGTCACATCTTTTTGATGCCGAAAGCGGTAAGTACAATATACCTTATTTGTCCAAATACCTGCCCGACATCAATCCTGTAGTTGTTAATCTCTTCAATCGGGAATTGGGGTTTCTTGTTAAGCCCGAGATTGCTTCACAGATTACAGGATTTGAAAGTCTAACCGGTAAAAATTTAAAATTTATTAACCGCCAGGTAGGTTCCGGAACGCGCCTGCTTCTGGATTATCATTTGCAAAAACTGGGAATTGCCGCAGACCAGATCGCTGGTTATGAAAAAGAAGTCTATACTCATTTTGAAATAGGCCTTTCTATTATCGCAGGGGAGGCCCAAGTAGGTATTGCATCGGCGGCGATCGGTAAGCTTTTAGGGTTGGCCTTTAAGCCGATCACTTCCGAATGTTTTGATATGATCCTTGATCAATCAACTTTTTTTTCATCAGGCGTGCAATCTTTTATCGAAACGCTCAAAACTGATGAATTTCGAAATCGAGTAGAAAAAATTGGAGGTTATGATTTTCAGGATTCAGGAAAGATCCTCCATTCACATCAATAACAGCGTTTAAAAAATAAATTAGAAAGGATTTACAGATTATGAAGAAAAGTATGAGTAAATGGTTAGTTTTATTTCTTTTGATTTTCCCGTGTATGGCCTTTGCGGCAAATGGGGATAAATTTGTGTTTTTATCCAGCACAATCGGCCCAATTGACGCAGGGATTGTCGGCGCTCTGGAAGATCAATTTGAAAAAGAAACAGGGATTAGAGTCCGCCATGTCGGCGCGGGAACAGGTGCGGCATTGGAGATTGCTAAAAAAGGAAATATTGATCTGGTTTTGGTTCATGCAAAATCACTAGAGGAGAAATTCATTGCTGATGGTTTCGGCACACAAAGAATTCCTCTCATGTACAATGATTTCGTTATTGTCGGGCCTGCTGCTGATCCGGCAGGAATCAAAGGATTGAAAGTGGCAACAGATGCATTAAAGAAAATCATGGATAGTGGTTCTTTGTTTATCAGCCGTGGCGATAAGTCAGGAACACATGTAGCCGAGATGGAACTTTGGGGGAAGACTGGACTAAAGCCGGCAGGTGCGTGGTATTCCGTTTATGAAAAGGGCTCTGAAGGTAATGTTCCCACGCTCAAATATACTGATCTAAAAGAAGCATACACAGTAATTGATCGGGCGACTTATCTTTCGATAAAAGATCAAATCAAACTTTCCGTTCTGGTCGAAGGTGATGACGCGCTGTTGAACTATATTTCGCTGATACCGGTAAGTCCCGCAAAGTTTCCCAAGGTAAATAACAAGGATACGATGAAGTTTGTTAATTGGCTGACTTCGCCTAAAAAAGGTCAGTTGATTATCCGGGATTTCGGTAAAGAAAAATTTGGGTCAGCGCTTTTCTTCCCCAATTCTGAGGAATGGAAAAAAAGTAAGCTGAAAAAATAACAATACCAATAACAATAAGAGATAAGGAGAATACTGATGAAAATATTCAAGACGTTTAAATTTACTATTTTGATAATGGCATTGATTATAGCGGCGAGTGTGATGAGCGCTCAGGCAGCTCCCAAACAAAAGAACATCATTTTGGCGACTACCACCAGCACTCAGGATACGGGCCTGCTCGATGTTTTGATTCCCCTCTTTGAAAAGCAAACAGGCTACTTTGTAAAGACTATTGCCGTAGGTTCCGGCCAGGCCATGGCTATGGGACAAAAAGGTGAGGCTGATGTTTTGCTCGTTCATTCCCCGGACGCGGAAAAGAAGTTTATTGCCGAAGGCCTTGGTGTGAACAGACGCCTGGTCATGCATAATGATTTTATTATTGTCGGTCCCGGTGAAGATTCGGCAAAAATTAAGAATACAAAATCAGCGGCTGGAGCTTTCAAATTGATTGCATCCGCCGAGGCGTTGTTTGTTTCCAGAGGTGATAATTCAGGAACAAATGCTCAGGAAAAGAAATTGTGGAAAGCTGCCGCGATTAGTCCGGAAGGTCAAAAATGGTATCAGCAGACCGGCCTGGGTATGGGGCAGACATTGAATGTCAGTGCCGAGAAAAAAGGTTATACACTGGCTGACCGCGGCACTTATCTGGCAATGAAGAAAAACCTGAACATGGATATTTTAGTGGAAGGCGATGCCGCGCTGCTCAATATCTATCATGTGATGGAAGTAAATATTGCCAAATGGCCGAAAGTCAATGCCGTCGGTGCAAAAGCATTTGCCGATTTTATGTTAACCAAAAAAACCCAAGGCATCATTAAAAGCTTTGGTGTGGATAAATACGGCTCTCCGCTCTTCTTTCCGGATGCAGGAAAGAAAGTTGAAGATTTGGGCAAGTAAAAATTATATCTCTTTGTCATTGCGAGGCGACCCTTGGGAGTCGTGGCAATCTCATGAATTTTAATTGGATTGCTGCGTCGCTTAGCTTCTCGCAATGACACAACTGGTAGGAATTATTTTGGATTGTAGAGTTTCTTAAATGGAATTAATTGTTCAAGGAATAATAAAAGCTTTTGAGTTAATCATCAGTTTTGATTCGGAAGTATTAGGGATAACGTGGCTGTCTTTGAAAGTATCGGGGACAGCCACGTTCATCAGTCTGTTCATCGGTGTTTCCATTGGCACTGCCGTAGCTCTTGCCAATTTTCGCGGCAAGAGGCTGGTCATCAGCCTGATCAATACAGGTATGGGCCTGCCGCCGGTTGTGGTCGGCCTTTTTGTCACTATTATGATCTGGCGCAACGGCCCGCTGGGCTTTATGGAGATTCTCTACACACCTTATGCCATGATTATTGCTCAGGCGATAATCGCCACACCCATTGTCATGGGCATATCGCTTGCCGCTATTCAAAACCTTCCCCCTAACCTGCGTTTGCAGATTCTTTCACTGGGTGCAAGCAGGTTGCAAATGGTTTGGGTATTAGTAAAAGAAGCGCGGCTGCCACTTTTGGCCGCGGTCATGGCCGGTTTTGGTGGCGTTATCTCCGAAGTTGGCGCCTCCATCATGGTCGGCGGTAATATCAAAGGATATTCACGTGTGCTCACTACAGCAACCGTTATGGAAACAGGCAAAGGCAATTTTGATGTGGCGATAGCCTTGGGCATTATCCTTCTTCTTCTTGCTTTCCTGGTTAATCTCCTGCTCACCCAGATACAGCAAAGGCAGCATCCACGATGAAATCTGAATCTTTGATAAAACTTGAAAACATTATCGTTTCGCGCAGCGGCGTAACAGTACTGGATATAGGCAAGCTGAATGTCGACCAAGGAAGAATCTTGGCTCTGATTGGCCCCAACGGTGCTGGTAAATCAACGCTTCTTCTAACTCTGGCAGGATTATTAAAACCAAGCCGAGGGAAAATTTATTATCAGGGATTGCCTGCGGATACAAGAGCCAGTCTTGTAAGACTCCGCCAAAGCGTCTCTGTTGTTTTCCAAGAACCACTTTTGCTCAATACTTCTGTTTATAAAAATGTTGCCCTGGGCTTGAAATTCCGCCATTTGAGCAATGATGAAATTCAAAGAAATGTTGAAAGCGCCCTGGATTATTTTGGCATCAGTTCTCTGGCCAAAAGATCAGCAAAAACACTCTCCGGCGGAGAAGCCAAAAGAGTGTCGCTTGCCCGCGCTTTTGCCATAAAACCGCGATTGATCTTACTGGACGAGGCTTTTAATTCGCTTGATCCTCCCACGCGGGAGACGCTTCTTGACGATCTAAAGCATATTCTGGAAGAAACAAAGATCACTGCCGTAATGGCCCTTCACGATCGTGAAGAAACACTGCGTCTGGCGCAGGATGTAACAGTTATGGCCGCAGGCAAAATTATCCAATCGGGAACAACGTCGCAGATATTCAACCAACCAGACTCCGAATTTGTGGCAAGCTTTGTTGGTACGGAAACAATATTAGAAGGCACCGTCAAAAGCAGCAACGCCGGTCTGATGGAGATCATCGTTGCCGGAAAAATTATCGAAGCCGTGGGTGATTTTCTGCCGGGACAAAATGTGTACTGCTGTTTAAGGCCGGAAAATATTATTGTGTCCAAAGAGGTGCCGGAAAAAATCAGCGCCCGCAATGTTTTTGAGGCAAAAGTTCAGAAGATAATCCGGCAGGGCTTTTTCTACAAACTGATACTCGATTGCGGATTTCCTGTTGTCGCCTATATTACCATGCCGTCCTGCGAGGATTTAGGAATATGCGAAGGTTCTGTCATCTCCGCCTCCTTCAAAGCCACCGCCATCCACGTCATGCAGCGGGAAAAATAATAAAGTTATTTAACCTTCGTCATTGCGACGTGTGCCCTTCAGGGTAGCAGACCCTCTGTCTGCGTGGCAATCTCTCAGTAAAATCTCGCTATAAAAACCATTGGCTTATTTTGTAAATTAGATTATAAATTAAATACCAAAAATATGAGAAAGGAAGGTTTATAATATGATTGGAGATAAAGTAAAAAACGCAATGAATGAGCAGATCAAGCATGAAATGGAATCGTTCTACATCTATTTATCAATGGTTGCCTATTTCCACGCACAGAACCTCGACGGCATGGCTCACTGGATGCGTTGTCAGGCGCATGAAGAAATGATCCACGCCATGAAGTTTTTTGATCACATCCTCGATCGAGGCGGCCAGGTAACGCTATTGGATTTAAAGCAGATTAAAACATCATGGAAGAAACCGCTGGAGGCCTGGCAGGACGCCTATGAGCATGAAAAGTTCATCACCAGCAAAATCAATAATCTCACCAAAATCTCACGGGAAGAAAACGACTATAGCTCAGAACCGATGCTTTCCTGGTTTTTAAAAGAGCAGATTGAAGAAGAAAAAAATGCGGAAAAAGTATCCCGGGAGCTAGCCATGGTAGAGGGCTCCAAAGAAGGCATTTTGATGTTGGATAGGGAACTGGCTACTCGTATCTTTGTGCCTGGTTCACCGTTTGATCCGGCAGCCTACAATCTTCTTGCATGATACCGATAAAGGAGGCCGGCTATTTTTAATTACAACCTCTATCTGAAAAATATTCAAGATGGTCAACAAGGTTTGAATCCCTATCTGGATTATTTCGGGATAACGCTAATTGATCTGAAAGATGGATATGCCCGGTTTAAAATGCCAGTGCGCCCGGAGTATTTGCAGGGGGCAAAAAAGATGCAGGGCGGGCTTATTGTCGCGCTGGCTGACGAGGCGATTGCTCACGCAATGATGTCTCAACTGGCGCCTGATGAAGGTTTGACTACCGTTGAACTCAAAAGTAATTTTCTAGCGGGAGTAACCAATGGGGAGCTTATTGCCACTGCCACCGTTTTTAAAAAAGGCCAAAGCCTGATTATCGGTGATTGCTTGGTCACCGATGATAAAGAAAAAAATATCTGCCGCGTCTCGGCAACGTTTTTGCTTTTGAAGGAGAAGTGAAGCGATAATAAAACATAATTCTGTCATTCTCATGAATGGTAGTTTTATTGTAATTCTCTATGTCATTGCGAGACGACCCTTGGTCGGCGTGGCAATCTTATTATTCTGATGCTTATGAGATTGCTTCGCTCATTAAATGTACCGATAAATATTTAATTTGAAAACGGAGTTGTGGCAAAACTGGGGTCAAATTTATCCCCTTGACAATTGCCAAAAAAAAACAATGCAAGCCCTTGCCAGTCCTGGCATTCATCCTATTTCAGCAAATACTGAAATAAATTGAATCAGGTATTGAAATGACAGTTTTCTCTCCCTTCTCCATCGTCTATTTTCTACCGTTTGTTTTACACTGAATTTGTTCGCATCTATCTGGGCATGATTTTTCCTGATAAGAATGGAATCAGGCAGCGTAAGGCGTTATTTACAGAATCAGAATCAGGAAAATACTTTTTTACTTCTGGCTCCAGCATAACCGCGCCGTCTTCGAGCGTAAAATGCTGAATGGTAGTTGATCCATCTATTTTGTGAATTTTGACCTTATGACCAGCCCTGTAAGATTTATAATATTTCCCTTGGACAACATCGTTCATTTTCGAGAAATCATACTCGACTTTTATCTCATCTTTATTTGATGAAACTTGTTTGCTCATATTGCACTACCATGTTGTCATTCGATGATTTTGTCGTAATCGGCGTGACTGCCGATCCAAAACCAAAGCAACCCTTCGGGTACCTCAACGGCCAGTGACCGATAATGTATCCCTATGCGGACTGATCTGTATTTCCCGATTTTCTTGAAATGAAGCGATGGGTGAGATGGATTTTCTTTCAACAGCGCGAATTGTGCATCGGCAAGCTCTTGAATGCTTTGAGGTAAGCTCCGGTAACAATTCCAAAAGGCTGATGAGGCAAAGTGTTTCAAATCATTTGCGTCTTTCCCGCCTTATGTTCTTCGATGGCGTTTTGCGCTAATCTGTCCAATTTGTCGGTCGCGCAATCCATTTCGATCTGACGATCCCATTCGGCGGCATCAAATTTGATAAACCAGGAGCGAAAAGCAGCAAGCTCTCTGGAGCTAAGCTGTTTGACTTCCTGCTCAATCATTTCTATTTGTGACATGCTAATTCTCCTTTGTCTCCTAAAAGACGCCTTGATTTTAACATTAACATTTAGGAAAAGCAACCAGCAGTTCAATATGTAATGCGTGATTTATAACATATGAAAATGTAATTCTTTTTTTCTTGTTCTTTCCTTTGACAAACGCGCGGTAACTGGCTATACTATCATTAAGTCAAAATTCAGAGGGGGGCGTCACGGTTTCGACGGGGACATTTGAAGTTGTAGAAGCGTGCCGAGGTTCCTACAGGCCTCGTTAAACAGGTAGGAAACATATAATCGCAGACAACTACGATTACGCTTTAGCCGCTTAGACGGCTAACGTTCTACCCGGTTCTCCTGTTGGCTGGAATAGAACGTCATTAAGACAGGATAGCCAAACTTCTTGCCTGGGGTAGGGAGGCGAAACCTTACAGGATAGCGCGGGGAGATCCGGCCTTAGGGAGCAATCCAGCGCGAAGTTTCTAAAACGAAGGCTACGCACGTAGAAGCTCCAGCGGAAGGTTTTCGGACGCGGGTTCAACTCCCGCCGCCTCCAAAAAATGAGAATCCAACAAAGACCAAAGAACTACAGAACCAGCTAGAAATAGCTGGTTTTTTTATTGTATTTAGTCCAGATACGTGTTATATGGTTTATCAAAATCCAGCTGTTATGGGTATATTTTGCGGGTATGAGTATACCCAAAAATATTGAGTATACCCAAAAAGGAGGATACCATGCCGAAACGTATTGTGCCATTGACGGACCTGAAAGTTTTGAAAGCAAAGTCAAACGGTAAACAGTTTACATTATTTGACGGTAGCGGCTTATTTCTTTTAGTTACTCCATCCGGTGGCAAACTCTGGCGTTTTAAATATCGCTTTGCTGGTAAAGAAAAATTACTTGCCTTCGGTGCATATCCAGTAATCAGTTTACAAGACGCTCGACAAAAACGAGAGGAAGCCCGCAGGCAACTGGCCAATGGTATTGACCCCGGCTCCGTTCGCAAAGCCCAAAAGCAAGCAAAGACAGAATCAACTGAAACCTTTGAGGTCATAGCAAGAGAATGGCACGGTCGATTTACGCATACATGGACAGCCGGACACGCCAAAACACTTATAGACCGATTAGAACGTGACGTTTTTCCTTGGATAGGAAAACTTCCCATTTCAGAAATAAAAGTGCCTGAATTGTTGTCCGTCTTGCGCCGTGTAGAGTCAAGGGGGGCATTGGAAACCGCTCACCGTATAAAAACTATTTGCGGACAGGTTTTTAGATTCGCAATTACAACCGGACGCGCTGAACGTGACCCTTCAGCCGATTTGAAAGGTGCGCTACCGCAGCCTCAAAAAAAACACATGGCAGCATTAACAGACCCAAAAGATGTTGCTCCACTACTCCGGGCGATGGACGATTACAACGGCTCATTTGTCGTCAAATGTGCTCTTAAACTAGCCGCACTATTCTTTGTTCGCCCTGGAGAACTTCGTACGGCACAATGGTCAGAAATCAACCTCGACACAGCAGAATGGAATTTGCCAATTGCGCGCATGAAATTAACTCTCAAGATAAAACAGGAAAGAAAGGGTCAGTGCCATCTTGTACCACTCGCAAGTCAGGCCGTAACTATACTAAAAGAGATAATGCCATTGACTGGCGAAAGCCGATATGTTTTTCCTTCCGCTCTCTCTTTTGATAGACCTATGAGCAACAACGCTATCCTTTCTGCGCTTCGGCGTATGGGTTTTGCCAAGGATGAAATGTCCGGTCACGGCTTCCGGGCGATGGCGCGAACCATTCTTGATGAAGTCTTGCAAGTAAGACCGGATTTTATTGAACACCAGCTTGGACATGCTGTCAGAGACCCGAACGGACGCGCTTACAATCGGACGGCACACCTTGACGAAAGACGGAAAATGATGCAGACGTGGGCAGACTATCTGGACGGATTGAAAGCCGGTGCAAAGATTTTACCGTTCAAACAAACAACACAACAATGAGGCAGTGATATGTCAAAAAATAAATACACCTTCCTAGAACACTTGACCGATACGGAACGCGATATACTAAATGATGGTTTACTGATTCACCATTATTCCATTTTTAATAACGGGATTGACCACAATCATCTTGAAATAATCCATGACGGTAGAGAGGTATTGACGGACAATCTTTTTTTCGAACTACTGGCGATTGCACCAGCCTATTTGGCGACTGTACTGTTCCAGAACCGAATAAATGAATGGAGGGAAATTTGTCTGTGGCCTGAACTTCATAAAAAAAAGGAAGTGGATAACGCCAAATCAAAACTTCATAAAATTGGTCGTGTACTGGCGAGAAGCGGTTTGGATGCGGGTTCACCAGAAAAGTTACCAATATCTGGTATCCGTATTGAATATAATAAGACTCTCAGGTTTCTTGAAAAATTCTTTGACGGCGCGTGTGAAAAACCTTCCTCAAAATTGCTTGTCAAATCTTACCCAGAATGGAAACAGGCTTTTATGACTGAGACTGGACGCCATGAACATTGGAGTGTGACTGAAATTGCGCTTCGACTTACATTATTCCGTTTTTCTTCACGAGAAAAAAATCCCTTAAAAATATCATTAAAACGCCTACGCCAAATAACCAAATAATTCTACCAATAAATTCAGTAATAATTACAGGTTATAATTCAGGGAAGTAATTCGTTCTTAATTACTTCACCATTTAATTTAGTAATATCAACTACTTACATTGACTAAAGCACTCAAATAGATTATATTGGTATCGAATGAACACATAAAGGGAGGTAGTTGAATATGTCGAGAAGGTTATTAAGGTTGAAACAAATAATAGGCACAAGAAGTTGTCCTGGCCGCATACCAGTTTCCAAAAGCTCCTGGTGGGCAGGCGTGAAAGATGGACGTTTTCCCAAACCGTTAAAACTTGGGCCACGAACAACTGTCTGGGATGAGGAAGATATTGATGCTCTCGGCCAAGAGGGAAAGGTGTCCCCCTGATAGACATGAGCAAGGTAAATCCCGTCTATTTTGAACGATTGTTAGCAGACCAAGGCGCTGGCATGAACTATGGAAGAAGAACTAAATATTTGGAGGATGCACCATGAACGAAATAACAACACTTCCAGACAAAAATACTATCCTTTCAAAACTCGATATTCCTGCAATGTGTCTTGAACTGATACCGAGTTTGAAACCATCCGGCAACGGGCATAAGAATTTTATAGGTTTGTGTCCTTTCCATGATGACCACAAGCCGAGCCTTTCAGTCAGTCACGAAGGTCTTTATAAATGTTTTGCTTGTCCCGAAAAAGGCAACTTTATTGGTTTGTATATGAAGGTCAAAGGGCAGGAGTATAAAGAGGCAATAAAGGAACTGGCTGCACGTGCTGGCTATTCGCAAGAAAAGAAACAGGCAGTTAAACAGGTGATGACGAGTCGCTTTGACTATCACAACCCAGACGGCGCTCTGCTGTACTGGAAAGAAAGAATGGAGCCCGGCAAGAACGGAAGGGAAAAAGAATTTTTCTTTTATCACGGCAATGGAGAATCAGGGCGGAAAAGTGACCCCGTTCTTTATAACTTGCCATCTGTCCTTCAGGCCGCATCTATAATAATCACAGAAGGCGAACTAAAGGCCAATATTGTCAACGCATGGGAAATAGAAAGCCATGCGGGTACTACTATGGACACAGGGGCGCAAAGTAAATTAAATGAATTAATGATTGACCAACTTGCAAGTAAAAGAATTGTCATTCTGCCGGATAATGACGAGCCCGGTATTATGTATGCTTTAAATATTTGCAAGGTCTTAAATAGTAAATGTCCAAGCATTAAAGTTGTTCAATTACCTGGACTGCCTGCTAAGGGCGATATTGTTGACTGGGTGAAGGACACTGCAAACACCAAAGAAAAGCTTCAGGAATTAATATCAGCAACCCCAGACTGGATGTTAGAAACTCCAGTTGCACAAGATTATCCCGCCCCTTATTTGGTTGATAACGCCGGTTATCTTTGTCGCAGGAAAGAAACCAGAGATGGAAGTATTCCTGTACGGCTGGCTAATTTCACTGCAAGCATTACGGAAGAAATAGTCGAAGATAATGGGCTGGAGATTCAGCATCATTATTTGATTTCTGGTCGCACCCTTAAACGGACATTGTCATCAATTGAAATATCCGCCACTCAATTTGCAAATATGAACTGGCTTCATAAGTGGGGAACCGAGGCTATTATTGAACCGGGACAATCAAGTCGTGATTATGTTCGCCATGCTATTCAAATGGGTTCCGCTGAAAAAGCCTTGAAAAAAAAGGTTTATACTCATACCGGCTGGCGGGAAAGTAACGGGAAATGGGTTTATTTGTCAAACGCTGGCGGGGTTGGCGGTGAGAATATTGCTGTCCGGTTATCACCTGAACTGTCACGCTATTCTCTACCACTGCAACCGGTAAACGAAACTGAGGCAATAAGAGCAAGCATATCATTCCTTGAACTTGGCAAGCGGGAAATCACTTTGCCCCTGCTGCTGATGACATATCTGGCACCATTAACAACCATATTGAATCCCATGCCGAACTTTTCAGGATACCTCTATGGCATGACAGGTACATTCAAAACAACCTTGAGTATTTTACAATTGGCGCACTTCGGTCATTTCACAGGGATTGAAGGACTATCCAATTTTGATGATTCTGCAAATTCTGTTGAGAAAAGAGCATTCACCTTAAAAGATACCTTGCTAATATTGGATGATTACCATCCTTCCCATAGGCGGCAGGATGCACAAACTAAGGAAAGTCTGGCGCAACGCCTTATCCGGGCCTATTCAAACAGAACAGCAAGAGGTAGACTAAACAGCGACACTACCGACAAGGGCCGTTACACACCGCGTGGATTCATGCAAATTACAGGCGAGGAACTTGTGGTTTTGCAATCCACGCTAGCGCGGGTATTAGTTGTTGAAGTTGCACCGGGGGGCATTGACAAGACGAAACTGACAGAATTGCAAAACAAGGCGGAGCAGTTGCCCCACGCCATGACATCATTTATTTTATGGGTAAAGGAAAACATGGCGGATATTAAGGAATCTTTCCCGGCTAAGTTTCGTGAGTTAAGGGACAAAGCCAGTAATGACGGATCACATAAAAAATTGCCCGAACAAACGGCGTATCTTGCATTTGTTGCCGAATTGATGGCGGACTGGTTTGTATCGAAAAGTATAATGTCTGAAACAGAAGCCATAAGATTTGTTTCTGATACTTGGAACACCCTAAAAACGATTGCCGAAAAGCAAGTGCATAGATTGGATGATGAAGACCCTGTTAAAAGATTCGCCGAAATCCTGAATGCGTTATTACAGCGCGAGGCGAAACTTGAACATGCCAAGGTGTGCGGTGGGGCACATATAGGAACGGGCGATACTATCGGGTATTATGACGAGCAGTTTCTTTACCTATTGCCAACACCTCTATGGCACATGCTCGGCAAGTATAGCTTATCTGAGGGCGGCCATTTCCCTTTTGGGAAAACTACGATGTACAACATACTAAAATCCAAAAATTTACTAATCTCAAACGCTAATGGGAAAAGCACCACGTCCTTCAGGCGTGACAATAATGTTCACAGTGTATTAAAAATCTCCATTGGGGTATGGCTGAAAATGGGATTACAAGGATTACAGATTACTGGAATGCAAGACTGTATTGAAGAATCTTGTATTCCCGAAAGTATTACAGAGGACCACAGAAGGATTACACAGCCAGAAAATGTAAGCCTGATGTAAGATTTTGTGTGCTTAATGGGATTACTATTTTAATCAAGCTGACAAAGGGTTTGCGTGATTGTAATCCCTGTAATCCCTAATTGACATATACCCCTCTGACTTTTTATAGGTGAAATAATGGGACTGACATTTAGACTTTTTCAGGAAGAAACAGCAGAAGTATCGCCTTCACTTGTTGTTGACTATACACAACCGGCAATGACGGAGGCATACATTAAGGTTGAGCCTCCAACTGTGCGGTCAATTGTAACTGCGGCAAATAAAGAGATTCAACCCCTATTGAATGACATTGATTATCAAATGCCCTATATTGATAAGCATAATGACCTTGTTATTCCGTTTAAAGCCGACCCAAAATACTTCTACTGGAATGGTGGCCAACCAATAGAATCAACGCTTGATGAATTGAACATAAGCGCTGCGCTTTGGAGCAAGTATTCGTCAAAGGATATACGGGATAAATAAAAAGATGAATTTACTTAATTTTGCACACACGCCTGTACCCCATATTTCCACATCCACCAAAACGGTGATGATTGTGTATGCTTTTGTTTTCAATGCGGAATCATGTAAAAAAGAAATTATGAAGATTTTTTGAAGTGACATAATTTATGTTT